>Ga0272441_10013860_pt1 | contig 11538 bp, 5 predicted proteins | sample SSMProp6N_FD_193582 | JGI IMG/M metagenome (GOLD analysis project Ga0272441, IMG submission 193582) | Marine sediment archaeal communities from Little Sippewissett salt marsh, Falmouth, MA, United States - SSM-Prop-6N | ecosystem: Environmental > Aquatic > Marine > Wetlands > Sediment ... | reverse complement strand
CATGGGGGAACAGCCTTCTGCCGCGACCGGCCCCGAAGGACCCGCAAAAGGGCCGGATCCGGGTGCATACCCACCTGCCGGAGAAGCACGTGATCCGCCGCGTCGGAGGCAATGGCTACGAGTTCTGGGTAGACGGAAAGAACCGGCCGCCAAAGCGCAGGGGCGCGGAGTTCAGCGACAAACCCGACGACGGGAACTGGCGCATCGAAGTCTCGCCGGCGGAGCCCGCGCAGTTCGACGTGTTTCTGCACCGCATCCACATCGGGGATACCGGAACGGCCACGGTTCCGAAGGGGCAGGTCATCGCCGATGCCACGGGAGCGATGCAGGGGCTGGCCGTCGGCACGTGGGTGGTCATGTTCGGATTGAAAGGCCCCGTCGAAGGCGAGATCCGCTACCGCGCCCCGGCCGGTGTCACGCGGCACCTCGTGTTGGACCTCAAGCGCGGCGCCCGGTACACCGTGTCCGGTGCGGGAGAGAACAGGGCCGCGACCGTCAGTGCGGAGGGCGCCCTGTACTTCGAGGCGCCCGGCGGCAGCGCCATCGTTCTGCGCCTTGCCGGGAAAACCCCGTAGCTGAAAGGAAGCTCGCGTGCAACCTGACCGTCTCATTCCACGACCGGCAACGATAACGGCCCTTGAAGGGGAGTTTCGCGTCAATGACCGGGTCACCGTGGTGCGCGATCGGAACGGCGAGACCGCTGCTGCATGGCTTCGGGAACGGTTGGGCGAGACCATCGACGTGTCGGTCGCCGAACCGGGAGAGTCAACTCCGGATCCGGCGATTCACTTCGCGGCATCGGAGGAACCGACGGGCGAAGCATACCGACTGACGGTCTCACCGGCAGAGATCCGCATCGAGGGCGGACGTGACGGCCTGTTTCGCGGCGCGGTCACACTGGCGCGCCTGTTCGAGAATGAAGCGGGCGCGGTCGGCACATCCGCGCCCTGTTGTGAAATCACTGACGAGCCGGCTTTCCCGTGGCGCGGTCTCCTGCTCGACTGCTCGCGACACTTCCTTTCAATCGACTACCTCACGCACGCGGTCGACCTGCTGGCCGATCTCGGAATGAACCGGCTGCAGCTGCATTTCGTCGACAACCAGGGCTGGCGCATGCCGATCGACACGTGGCCGGACCTGATCGGCAAAGGCAGTTGCAGGATGGAAGGTCCGGGGCGCACCGGCTCCTACAGCAAAACCGAGTTACGCGAGCTGGTCGCCTACGCGCGGCGGCGGCACGTGGAGATCGTGCCCGAGATCGAGATCCCCGGCCATTCCTTTGCTGCGGTGACCAGCTACCCGGACCTCTGCTGCACCGGCCGACCGGAGCCGAACCCGGGCCATTCGCAGGATATCCTCTGCGCCGGGAAGGAATCCACCTTCCAATTCCTCGATGACGTTCTGGAAGAGGTCACCGATATCTTCCCGTTCGAGTTCGTCCACCTGGGCGGCGACGAGGCGCCCAAGAACCGGTGGCGTGAGTGCCCGGCATGCCGGGAACGGATCCGGCGTGAAGGGCTTGCCGACGAGGAAGAACTCCAGAGCTACCTGTTTGCCCGCGCGGCGGCGCTCCTGCGCAAGCGCGGCCGGCGCGCGATCGGGTGGGAAGAGATCCTGGACGGCAACCCCGAGAAGGACATCGTTGTGCACTGGTGGCGCTACCGCCAGTACGGGGATCGCGCGCTGCGCGAGGCGCTCGCGCGCGGCCACCAGGTCATTGCCTCGCCGAACCGCCTCTGCTATCTCAACTTCCCGGTCGAGCCGGACGAGCATTTTGCCGAGGACCGCACCACCGATTTGCGTCGCATCTACCTGGGCCGTTACGCCCCGACCGATCTATCGGAGGCGGAACGCGGCTTGATCCTTGGCGCACAATGCTGTCTGTGGACGGAGTACTGCCTGGAAGCGCAGGCCGACGCCATGCTCTTTCCCCGCATCCTCGCCTGCGCGGAACGGATGTGGTCCGACCCGGCGGACGACGACTATGCAGGGTTTCGTTCGCGGGTCTACAGCGCGGAGAACCGTTGGCGGCGTCTCGGCATCCGGTACGGACCGGCGGAGCGAAGGTCCGCGCCGGCACCGTAGCGGGCACCTCGGTCGCAAAGGACGTTCGGCGGACCTCCGCGGATCGCAGCGAAGAAGGAGACATGATGCGCGCCGATACGCGAACCGAGAACGGGAGACCGATTCCGATCGCCACGGTGCCAAGATATCTTCTGCCTCTATTGGGCATTGTCGCAATCAGCTTGACTCCGGCGTGTTGGAGCGTTCGAGACGTCTCCCAACGGGAGATCGCCGGCCGGCTCACGAACGGATACGTGCTCGTCCACGCGGGTGCCGAACAGGTTCAGTCGTTCAAGGCCCCAGCGGATCGGATCGATGGCCTCCGGGTCCGGGCGGCCCGGACCCTGGCCGTCCCGCGGGACAGCCTGCGCGTCGAGATCCGCGAGCCAGACAGGGCTGACGCCCCCCCGCTGGCGGTCGCCGTGTTCGACAGCGAGATCAGCGGTCTGACCCGCTACTTCAAGTGGCTGGCGGCCGACATCAAGGCCGCGGACCTCCGTGCCGGGAGCCGATACGAATTGGTGTTCTCATCGAAGACCAAGAGGGCCGCTCCCTGGCTGGTCAACTGCTTCTACGAGGACGTGTACGCGGACGGCGCCGCGCGGGAGGGCTACGACATCGTTTTCGAGGTCGCCGGCGGCGGCCGGCGCGTCACCAGCGTGCCGAAAGGCGTTGTCCTGGACGAACGCCGCGAACTTTTCGGCCTGGGACCGGACGGTTCCGACCTTCACGTCAAGGGCGAGAAGCCGATCGTCAGGGACTTCGGACCCGGGTTCGCCGGGACGGGGGCGCCGTACCGCGAGAGCGACGCCACGACGACCGAGGCGCTTTGCCGCACGCAGCCCGACCGGGTGAAGCTCCTCTTCGCCGGGCTCGACCTGGAGCGCGCCGGTCTTCAGAAGGTCAGGGCCGCCGTAAGGAAGAAGGACTGGCCTACGGCGTGTGACGCGCTGATCGAGTACTACCGCCACTGCGACTCGGGAAGGTGGCTGCGGGTCGGGGCGGTTCCTCCCAGTGAGCGCCGCGTCCCCGGCGCGGACATGATCCTGGAGGACACCTTCGTTCTCTTCGCGAACAAGGGGAAATACACGGTGCCGCGCAACGCCGACGGCGGGCTGGACTGGGGCTGCCTGGGGCCGCTTGGCGACAAGCAGTGGCGGGGCGTATTGAGCCGCCACGGGTGGTTCGGCACACTGGTGTCCGCCTGGCAGCGTACCGGCAACCCGGAATATGCCCGCTACTTCGACCGGGCGATCCGGGACTGGGTGCTGTCCAACCCCTGCAGAGCGGACGGTGAGTCGGCCAGCAGGTGGGTCACCCTCGACGTTGGACTGCGAATGCACCAGTACAGCTGGCCGCGCGCGTTCTATGCCCTGCAGCAATCCGCCGAGTTTACACCGGCCGCGCGCATCCTCATGCTCCAGAGCGTCCTCGAACACGCGACCCTCTTGCGTCGCTTCCACAGCATCGGCAGCAACTGGTCTCTCATGGAACTCTACGGGCTGGCTTGCGTCGCATACTGCTGGCCGGAGTTCAAGGACGCCCCGGAGTGGCGGGACCATGCCGCCGAAAGCCTGGCCAGAGCCATGCAGCAACAGCTCTATCCCGACGGCTCCCAAACGGAACTGACCAGCGGCTACCATGAAGTGGTGGCCGTCAACTGCCGGTGGTTCGCGGACCTGGCCGAGCAGTCCGGGCGGCCGGTTCCGCGGTCCTGCATCAGGGCGCTGGAAACACTGCGCACCTACCAGGCCGGCACCATGAGGCCGCACGGGACAGCCCCGCTCAACAACGATTCCGGCCGGATGAACCTCCGGGCCATCGTGAAGAGGGCCGCCGAGAGGTTCCGGCGCCCGGACTGGCTGTACATAGCCACGAACGGTGCGAAGGGCGAGAAGCCGAAAGGCGAGCCATCGCGGGTCTTCCCCTGGGCCGGGCACGTTGTCATGCGCAGCGGCTGGGACCGGAACGCGCACTGGTCGTTCTTCGACATCGGTCCCTACGGCACCAACCATCAACACCGGGACAAGCTGCACCTGTCGGTCAGCGCCTACGGGCGCGACCTGCTGGTCGACGGCGGCGTCGATTCCTACATGACCGACCGGTGGCGAAGGTACTTCGTCGGTTCCGCCGCCCACAACGTGATCCTGGTGGACGGGGCCGGGCAGGGGCCGTACGCGCAGGCCGCCGACCGCCCGGCAACGCGCTACTCGATCCAGCCCGGCTTCGACTTCGCGCGCGGAGCTTTTGCCGACAGCTACCAGGGCATCGCCACCCACGCCGTGCATCAGCGGGGGGTCGTCTATCTGCGCGGAATCGGTTGGATCGTGGTCGACCGCGTCGCGCCGGACCGCCCCTGCCGGATCCAGGCCCTGTGGCACTACCACCCGGCATGCACGGTGGCCGGGGACGGGCTCCAGGCCGTCTCAACCGATCCAGGCAAAGGCAACCTGCGCATTGTCCCGGCGGGCGGCCCGAAGTGGGAACTGGAACTGATCAAGGGGCGCACGAAGCCTTCCATCCAGGGCTGGTACTCCCCCGGCTACAATCAGCGGACCCCGGCCGCCACCGCGGTCTACGCGGCCAGGATTACGTCCGCGGCGACCTTCGCCTGGGTGCTGATCCCGGCCAGGGGCATCCTGCCGGCCGTACGGGTCAACGCCCTCGCCGCACCGCCGGACGCGGCGCGGGTACGCATGGCTGTGTCCGAAGACAAGACCGTCGAGATCGCCGTCCGGCTTGCCGGGGACGGGCCCGTTGAACTGAGCGGCGGCCTCGAACTCGATGGCGACTGCGCGGTTCTCGGTATCGAGGACAAGCCGCTGGTTGCCGGGGGGCGGATCCTGGACAACACCGGCCGCGTCGTGGTCGAGCGGCGATACGGGGAGTAGACGAAAGACAATCCGATGGCGGCGGTTGTTTCTCCTGCGAGCGCAAGGAAAGGAGCCATGATGACCAATCGGACCTTTGCCTGCGCGCAGTCTGCGATGCCGTGCCTCGCAGCCGTTGCCGCCCGCGGCGCGGAACAGGAGAAGCCGCAAAGACCGAGGCAGCTACGGCCGCGTGCCGCCTTTGTGCGCGCACCACGGTCACCTGCGCTGTCTGCCCGGCGCTGCTGCAGCGCGCCTGGGTATTCAACAAACGATCTGGTACAGTGCCTTCTCCGCCGAAGATCGAAATCCAGGGGAGAGATGCCGGCCGTTGACAGTGTGTCGTTGCATGCACCCGCTCCCCCGGCGCACATCCTCGCCGGAGACGCTGCCCTGGGGCGCGTAGAGAGAACAACATCCATACATAACCGCAAAGGAAAACCATGGACCAACACACCAACTTCGTCGTTGTCTTTCTCGATGACTCGGGCTGGGCGGATTTTCGCCCGTTCGGGGATCCGGCCTACCCCACACCCCATGCCACACGTCTTGCCGAACGAGGGTGCTGTTTCACGCAGTTCTACGTGCCGCAGGCAATCTGTTCCGCCTCACGAGCGTCCCTCCTGACCGGGTGCTATCCGGGACGAACAAGACTCTTCGGCGCGATCGGCCCGCGGCAGCGCGGCCTGGAACCGGACTTCGCGACGATCGCCGAGGTCCTGAAACGGGCCGGGTACGCCACGGGATGCTTCGGGAAGTGGCATATCGGGGATGAGCCCGACACGCGCCCGCCGGCCCGCGGGTTCGATGAGTCATGCGGCCTGATGTACTCAAACGACATGTGGCGGCACCATCCCGAGTCACGCCGTTTCGATGAATACGAGCTGCAGTTCTGGGAAGACGGGACGGTTGCGATTGACGACCTCACTTCCGCGCAGCAGCGCATGCTGACCACCTGGTACATGGAGCACGCCGTGTCCTTCATCGAACGGCACAAGAAAGAGCCTTTCTTCCTCTACGTCCCGCACAACATGCCGCATGTGCCGCTGCATTGCAGCGACATGTTCGAAGGCAAGTCCGGCTGCGGACTCTACGCCGACGTGATGATGGAAATCGATTGGTCGCTGGGCCGAATCCTGGATGCCCTCGATGCGGCGGGTGTCGGCAACAACACCATGATCGTCTTCACCTCCGACAACGGGCCGTGGACTTCGTACGGCAACCATGCCGGCGTCACGCCGTTCCGGGAAGCCAAGGCCACTGCCTTTGACGGAGGCACGCGCAGCGCCTGTACGATCAGCCTGCCCGGAGTCGTGCCTGCCGGGGCCACGTCCGGCCAGGCGTTCTGCAGCGTCGACATCCTGCCCACGTTCGCCGGCCTGGTCGGCGCCGAGCTGCCGGCCAACCCGATCGACGGCAAGGACGTTCTCGATCTCCTGGCCTGCAAGCCCGGCTGCACGAACCCGCACGACTATTATCCCGTTTCAACGGGCGATAACTTCGAAGGGGTCGTCAGCGGCGACGGAAAGTGGAAGCTCCACCTGCCGCACGACTACCGCACCCTGGCCGATCCCGGCTGCGACGGCAAGCCGGGACGTTATGCCCGGTCGTACATCGAACTCTCCCTGTTCGACATGGAAAACGATCCGTACGAAACGACCAACGTCGTCGACCGGCATCCGGACGTCCTGGCCCGGCTGCGCGATATGGCCGAAGCGCACAGGGCCCACTGGTACGGCTCTGCTTGACGGACACGCGGGACGTGAAGGACGACCTCTACTGCAGGACCGTCAGCGACCGGGCCGACAGAACAGCGGTTGCTTTGCCGGCCCGCACGGGGAGAGTCCCGTCTGCGGGGATCATGCGGTCGTCGGCGGGAAGCGCGCCGGACCGGAAGCAGTGCCGATCGAGCTGTCCGTCCGCCTGGAGCGGGTTGGTGATGACAAAACGCGCTTCGCCGTGCCCCGCGTTGGTGACCAGGTAGGTCCAATATCCGGCCTTTGACCGCAGGGCCACGGCATCGACCGTGCCGCCGCCTCCCGCCACGTTGTGGATCGCGCTGCCCGGTTCCGCGTAGCGCGTCAGCAGACCGTAGGCATGGTACGCCGGCCGCAACGCCCAGCCCTTGTCCTTGTAGGCCCACAGGCCAAACTGCATCAGCCCGCTGTTCCTCAACTTGGGGTCCTTCGGCTTGTAGTACATGTCGTGCAGCACCCAGTAGCAGGCGCCGGAACCGCCGGCTTTCAGGTTGTTCACGGCGTGCATCGCCAGGAAGAGAGCGCGATCGAATGAATCCACATCCGCGGCCCGGCTCATCGTCGTGTGCCCGGTGCCGAACTCACCGAAGAAGAACGGCTTGTCGATCACGCCTGTACGGGCCGCGGTCAGCAAACGAACCAGGTGACCCGCGCCGGGAGTGTCGGCGTTGAACTTGTACATGTGCGAGGCATACTTGTCCACGATCGGATCCAGCCGCCGGCGCGTTGCCAGGAACCAGGGCAACGAGAACCCGTCATCGCTGCCGACCAGGGCAACGTGCTTGCGCAGACCGTCCTTGCGCAGACGCCGGTCGACGGCCTCGCAGTAGCGTGCGAAGAGATCGAAGTCGACGGCGCCGGCGCCGTTGAAGAAGTCATGGTTCGGTTCGTTCCAGAGCGATAGCTCCTTGATGCAGGTGTACTTCTTCTCCCGGATCAACTGGTGGAGCAGGGCCGACACGTTCTCGCCGGCCTCTTCCAGGTTGTTGGGCGCGCCGCCCCAGCTACGGCCGTTCGGCAGTCCGAGCCACCCGTTCACGGCGACCGGCCAGAAGGCGAGTTCAACCGGGATGCCGAACTCCTCGCACACATCGAGATGCCGGTACACGCTGTACATGGCCTCGTTGGCGGGAGTGTCTTCGAAGCGAAAGCCGCCGAGATCCATCACGGCGGGATCGGCGTTGTCGTTTTCCGGTTCGAACATCCTGGTAACGAGACCCATCCGCACCCGCCGCAGCCGCAGGGCCCGTATCCGCCGCTTCACCAGTTCGTGATCCGCCGCGTTTACGCCCTGCTCGCCGTTGGCGGCACGCCAGAGATACGGATCCCATTCGGCGCCGAACCCGTTGAACGGCACGGCGCCCGCCTCCGGAACCACCGCCAGCACGGGCGTTCCGTCCGGCACCGGTGCGGGCACGGCGGGGCCGGGCGACACCGACGCTTCTTCAATGCGAATGTCGTCGAACCATGCGACGCCCGTGCAGCCCTTCAGGACACAGGAGATGTCTACACCCTTCGTGTCCGCGTGGGTTGTGAAGTAATGGGTGACCGGCAGCCAATCCCGTGTCCCGATGGTTGAATGGCTGTACCACGGCTTCTCCGCTTTGCCCTGCATCCCGCGGCACGAAGCGAGGAGATAGACGCCGGTCCACTTTCCGGTCGGCTTCACGTTCTCGGTACGGATGAACGCCGTCAACACATAGAGCCGCAGGGAAGCGAGTCCGGAGACGGTCTGGGACCACTGCGCAAACCCGGGGCGCTTCGCGGCGATCTTGAGGGAGCGCTTTCCCGTCCGGCATACCCGGTCGTCCCACTGAAACGTGGCCGGCTTGTTCGACCAGGACGTCCAGTCTTTCGGCCTGCCGCCGGCGCCCGTCTCCACATCACCGTTCCGGATCCCACTGCCCGGACCGCCCTCGGCACAGAGCGCCTCCGCGTGCAGGACTGGAACGCCGACGAGAAACGCAAGCAAGATCGCACTCCGGTTCATGACGCAATGGCCCATCTTTGTCTCGATTCCCGGCCCGGTCTTGGTTCACAATACGCTACGGAAATGCCTATTGTCGAACCAGCAACCGTTCCGCGCCGCATCCAAGGAAGACGACCATGAGAACTCCTTTCCGTGATTACCCCATGCAGCTTCGCGAGTATTACGTGCAACGCCTGCGCGCCACGTATGCCGAGCGCGCGCAGAAGCTCGCTGCCGCCCGGACCGGGAAACAGGCCGCGCAGCATTGCGCCGGCGTGCGCCGGGCGTTGAAGCGCTGTTTCGGTCCGCTGCCCTCCCGCACACCCCTTCGACCAAAGGTGATCCGCGCGATCGATTGGGGACCGTGTCGCATCGAGCATGTGCTGTACGAGAGCCGGCCGGGCTTTCTCGTTTCGGCCAACCTCTACCTCCCGCGCGAGTCTACGGGCGAGCCGTTGCCCGGCGTGTTGTTCACCTGCGGCCATTCGCATGACGGGAAGGCCTACTCCCTCTACGCCGGCGCCTGCCTCCGGCTGGCGCGTGAAGGGTACGCGGTGCTGGCGTACGATCCCATCAACCAGGGCGAGCGCGACATCTACTCCTCGCTGCGTACCCGCAACCGGCCAACCCGCGATCAGCCTTGCAGGGGGCACAACCTTCTCGGCAAGCAGCTATCCGCGTGCGGGGACTGGTTCGGCGCCTGGCGATTGTGGGACGGCATGCGGGGTGTGGACTACATGCTGACCCGGCCGGAGATCGACCCCGGCCGCCTCGCCGTAACCGGCCAGTCCGGCGGCGGCACCATGAGCGCCTACCTCTGGGCCATGGACCGCCGTTTCAAGGCCGTGGCGTCGTCCTGCTGGACCACGAGCTACCTGCTCGACATCGAAAACGGCATGCCGGCCGACAACGAGCAGTACGCCCCCGGCCTGCTCGCCGCGGGACTGGACAAGATCGATTACTTCATGGCACGCGCAGGTGAGCCGGTCCTGCTGCTCGGCCAGGAGCAGGACTTCTTCGACGATCGCGGACTGCGCGCAGGGGTGCGCGAGCTCAAGCGCATGCACAAACTCATGGGGGGAAACCCGGCCTTCTGTCAACTCAGCATCGACACGCAGGAGCATGCGCTCAGCGTTACGGCCCAGCGTGCGTTGGTCCGGTTCTTCAACCGGGTCTTTCTCGATCGGAAGACCGAGCAGCACACGGGCCCGGCAGACGCACCGGGGGAGCCGGTCCTGCAGGTCACGCCCGGTTGCGACGTGAACAGCGCGGGATCGACACCGGCATACAAGCTCGCCGCCAGTCTTGGGAGACGGGCCACCGCAGGCCGGAACAGGGCCCGGCCGAAGCAGCTCCCGCGGCTCGTGCGGCGTGTACTCCGTGTTCCGGGACGCATCGGAACGCCTCACCATCGCCGCCTGTTCCACACCGGGACTGCGCTCGCTGACACGAAGCGGCGCGTGTTCCGCTTCGGCGTGGAAACGGAACCGGGGATTGTCTGTGTGCTGCGCCGCGTGTGCGCTGACGGCAAACCGTTTCGCATGGCGCCCGCGGAATCGATCCGGCTCTATCTGCCCAATCTCTGCAGCCAGTCGGAACAGGAACGGATTGCACGCCGCAACCGGGACTTCTGGATCCTGGATGTTCGCGGTCTGGGGGAAGGAAGTCCGTCACCGGACGACTGGTCGAGCGTGTACGGGCAGGAGTACATGCACAGCGGGCACGCTCTGATGTACGGGGAGACGCTCCTTGGCGGACGGGTGTTCGATGTCCTCTCTGCGGTCGCTCTGCTGCGCGCGGAGGGGGCAAAACACGTTCACCTCGATGGGCGCGGCCAGGGCGCCGTGCTGGCGTTGGTCGCGGGCGTGCTGGATCCCGGAATCGACACCGTCTCGAGCCGACGCGCACCGGAGTCGATCCTGGCCATGGTGCAGACGCCCTTGACCTGGTGGCCCGACGTCAACTTCCCGCACGGTGTGCTGCACCACTTCGATCTGCCCGACCTGCGCCGTGCGCTGGGCAAGAGATTGGCCGAGAACACGTTCGCGGATTCCTCGCGATTCACACCGTAGCGAAACCGGCCGTCCTTGAGCTCCCCTCACCCCGACCCTCTCCCGGGGGGAGAGGGAGGAGATGCAAGAGGACTCCGCGAAGGCAAGAGACAGGGAAGAGAAGTCGTGAACCCTCTCCCTGCGGGAGAGGGCTGGGTGAGGGCACACCGGGGCCCAATCGCTCCCTCTACGGAATCACACAAGACTTCTCTACGGCATAGGTGAGTTTCACCCGCATGCTGCGCCGGGCCACCGGGGCCGAGTCCGAGATGTACAGGGCCTCGTCGCTGACGGACACACCGGTCGGGCATTCGAGCGGGATGTCACTGCCCATCCGGCTGGATCCCACGGGATCGTCCGCACTGCCGTACCCGCCGATCGCCGTGATTTCGTTGAAGTTCGAATCCAGCACGCGCACCGTGAAGAGGCCCGCGTCGGGAACGTATAACCGGTCGTGCAGGTCCAAGTCGATCGATGCGCTGAGGCACCAGCACTTGCTTCGGAACCCGGCACGCAGGGGCGGCCGCGGCGCCGTACCGACGTACACGTCCTCCAGCCCCGTCACGGCGTACTTCTTCTCGCCAATGCACAGATGCATTTCGCGGGCGCCCGGCGGGGCCGCGGCCCCCTTGCCGATCGGCTTCACGGTACCGCCTTCAGGTTTGAACTTGAGCACTGCCCCGTAAAGCTCCCCGTATTCCACCTGCAGTTTCCTGGACAGCCCGGAAACAAAGTCGTTGATCTCGGCCGGCCAGTAGTGATTCGGCGGCTTGAGGTTGTCGGCAACGTAAATGTAACCCCGGCTGTCGACCTTCACGCTGGCGGGC
>Ga0272441_10013858_pt1 | contig 11539 bp, 7 predicted proteins | sample SSMProp6N_FD_193582 | JGI IMG/M metagenome (GOLD analysis project Ga0272441, IMG submission 193582) | Marine sediment archaeal communities from Little Sippewissett salt marsh, Falmouth, MA, United States - SSM-Prop-6N | ecosystem: Environmental > Aquatic > Marine > Wetlands > Sediment ... | reverse complement strand
AAGTTCATTACGGTGGGCGGGGCCATTGCCAATGACGTGCACGGGAAGAACCATCACCAGGACGGCACGTTCGGCCGGTTTGTCAAGGACTTTGTGTTGCTCACCGCGAGAGGCGAGATCCTCAGGTGCTCGCCGCGATCCAATCGCGATGTGTTCTGGGCGACGATCGGCGGCGTGGGGTTGACGGGTATCGTGTTGACGGCGCGGCTTCAGTTGCGCCCGATCGAGACCGCCTACGTCCTTGTGGACTACTTGCGGGCGAGAAACATCGACGAGGCGCTTGCGGCCTTCGCCGAGTCGGACAAGGACTATGCGTATTCGGTGGCATGGGTCGATTGCCTGGCGAAAGGCCGGCATCTAGGCCGGTCCGTCCTGATGCGGGGCAATCATGCTCCCCGGAGCGCGCTGGGCCAATCGGATGCCCACCCGTTGCGGATCAAGCCCAAGGGCCAGAAGACCGTGCCGGTTGACTTCCCCTCGGCGACCCTCAATCCCTTGAGCGTAAGGCTTTTCAATAATTTCTATTACACCCTGCACCCGACCGCAATGGGTAAGCTAGTCGACTACGATTCGTACTTCTTCCCCCTGGACTCAATCAATGAATGGAACCGCATGTACGGCAAGCGGGGGTTCACGCAGTACCAGGTGGTGTTTCCGGCAGGGGACACCGAAGGGCTCATCGGACTCCTCGAACAGGTGAGCACATCGTCGTGCGCGTCCTTCCTGGCCGTCCTGAAACGTCTCGGCCCGGCCAATCCCGGCCTGCTCTCGTTCCCGTTCGAAGGCTACACCCTCACGCTCGATATCCCGATGCGCAAGCATATTGCCGCGTTCCTGCGCGAACTGGACCAGCACGTTCTGGCGCACGGCGGGCGGCTCTACTGCGCGAAGGACGTCATCACCCTGCCCGAAACCTTCGCCGCGATGTATCCCACGTTGGATGAATTCCGAAACATCAAGGCCCGGCTGGATCCGAATGGCCTGTTTTCCTCGCGGCTGGCCCGGCGGTTGGCCATTGTGAATGAATAAGGAGCACAGTCCCGGAATGCCGAGCGACAGGAAGGTGAGCCCGAAAGGCGTAGCGAGGGGCAAGAGAAAGGCGGCCCCAGAGCCCAAGCCCAAGGTCAAGGCCGCGCCAAAGGTGAAACGCAAGGCCAAGGTCAAGGCCGCGCCAAAGGCCAAACGCAAACCCACGAGCAAGCGGCGCAGCCAGGTCCGCCCTGAGCCGTTCTCAGACGCGGACGCAAAGAGCATTGTGGTCTTGGGCTCGACGTCGGCCATGGCGCGTGCAACCGCGGGCGAGTTTGCAGCGCGTGGCTACAACATTCTGTTGGCCGCCCGCGACCAGGAGGAGAATCGGACGATAGCCGCGGATATCCAGGTCCGCTTCGGCGTGGAAACGGCGGCATTGCCTTTCGAGGCGGAGGATTTCGGCAGCCACGAGGCCTTTTTCACCGAATGCCGCCGCATCCTCGGGGACTCGATCGAGGGCGTGATCCTGTGTTTCGGCTACATGGCGGATCAAACGGACGCCCAGGCCGACTTCGCCAAGGTGCACCGGATGGTGGACGTCTGCTACACGGGGGCGGTTTCGATACTCGAGATCGTCGCGCGGCACTTCGAGGAGCGGAAGCGAGGCTTCATCGCCGTGCTGTCATCCGTGGCCGGCGATCGCGGCAAACAGGGCAACTACCTGTATGGCTCTGCCAAGGGGGGCCTGACCGTCTATCTCGAGGGGCTGCGCAATCGCCTGTTTCACGCGGGGGTGCACGTCACCACCATAAAGCCGGGATTCGTCGACACGAAAATGACCTTCGGCCTGCCGGGGCTGTTCCTCGTTGCGTCCCCCGACAAGGCGGGCAAAGCGATCTGCAAGGCGATCCTCAAGCGCAAGAACACCGCGTACGTGCCCTTCTTCTGGCAGTACATCATGCTCTTGATCCGCCATATCCCCGAATGGCAATTCAAGAAAATGCGGATGTGAAGGACGTTGCGCAAGTCCAGATAGGAACGCATTGCCCCGAACACCTGCCCCGCATCCCCTCCCGACACCCCCGGTAAACGCGCGAGCCACTTGACGTGCGTCGAGTGTCGCGGTATCCTCATAATAAGAGAGATAGGTGCGAATTTGAGGCTTGCGGGCGACCGTGTCCCTGGGCCTCGCAAGAGAGGTGGATTCTCACATGAAGACAGATTGCACCGTGTTCTTGGTTGGCCTAGCTCTTTGTCTTGCCGCGCTCGCGGGGCAGGCAAGCGGCGAGGCAACACCTGGCAATGAAGAAGGCCGCGTCATGGTTGGGCCGGTCCATGCCAAGGGCTATGCCGTGCCCCCCCCCGAGTTCAAGCACGAGTTGTGGGGCCGCACCTACTATGGCGAGGGGTATGTGTACGGCCCAACGTTGTGGCGGTCGAGCATGGCCGTGGTGGACATCGATGCGGACAATGACAACGACTTTGCGTTCCGGCCCCATTACAGCGCCGAGCCGCAGATCATGCGTAACCTGGGCACCAGCGGGGCCTTCTACCTCGGCGGACTTCAGGTTCTGGACCTTCCGGACCCTGACGCCACGACCTACCTCGACGTGGTCATGGACTTCGCGGATGTGACGGGGGACGGACTTCCGGATCTTGTGGTTGTAGCGAATCGATTCGATCCGCACAGCACGCTCATCGTCTGGTACGTCAACAACAACGGCCACTTCACGTATCAGGGCCAGGTCTACGAGAGTCCCCAGAGCACGCTTCCCGAACTTTCACTCAGCTTGGCGGACATCAACGGCGACGGACTCCTGGACCTGTTCTTTCTCGAGCCCTTTCTTGAAGACTCCGAGCGCCCGCATCGTGTGTTCCTGATGCTGAACGAGGGCACGTCGACTGCCCCGGACTGGGGTCACGCGGCGGCCGAGATCCAGGCGCTCAGCCGTCTGATGCCGCCACGCATCGAGTACAGCGCCAAGAAGCAGGCCGGCCCTAGCATCGAAACCCACTTCCCCCGGCGCCGGCGCCAGGTCACGAAAGCCAGCTATGGTGTCCGGGTATCGGATATCGAGGTGATCGACTGGAACGTGGATGGGCGGTTGGATTTCCTGTTCTACGATGCCGAGCGCGGCGTGGACGAAGTGCGCAACGTGGGCACGGCCCAGCAGGCCGCTTGGGCGAGCGAAATCACGGCCACACCGCCGTGGGACCATACCTGCCTTGAGGCCTACGGGGTGCCGGTCAGCGACCACACCCCCCTCGATACCGTCTTTGGGTCTTTTGACGTGTGCCCGAACCCGGATGCCTATCTGCCGGAAGCCAAGTGGCTCGACGATTTTCATATCGCGATGGACGGCTGGTTGGTCACGCTGCGGTACTATGAGCAAGACAGCGGGTACCGGCTCATCCAGGAGAACGCCATCGAGTACGCAAGCGGCCAAGGGCCCGCGGCGTTCTGGGATTACGACAACGATGGCGACCTCGATCTGTTTCGCAGCGCGACCGGCAGTCAAGCGACCAACGCGTTGCTCCTTTTTCCGAATATCGGCACCGCGTACTCGCCCGCCTGGGGCGACTATGAGGTGATCCACGACGTCACCCTGTATCCCGGCGCCCAATCAAACTGTTACCGCGAGGATCTGTATACGTTTGCAGACTTCGACGGGGACGGGGTGATGGGTTTCTTCGTACAAGGCCAGGATGGACGCATCGCCCGGTACGCCGCTCACGAGGCCCTGGCAGGCGGGCTTCCCACCTTCACCCTGTTGGATTCCGATTTCGGCGGGGTCGTCGCGCCCTGGTATACCAACGTTCAGCCGCGCGGCCTCGCCGTGGCCAATTTCGGCGGCAGCGGCGACGGCCGGCTCGAGATCATCGCCGCCTACGACTCTGATGAGGGGGGCATGATCGTCTGGTACGGCTATGACTATGATCTCGATGACTACTCGCTGTGGGATCTGACGGGTTGGATCCTTGATGAGGAGGGCGCCACGTTGCAGCCGTGCGTCATGGAGAGCCTGGCCCCGGCAGACCTCGACCGAGACGGACGGACGGATCTGGTCATTACGACCTCGGAGTACCCTGATGCGCCCCAGTATCGGACCTGCACCCACCATTTCTATCGGAACGTGGTGCAGGGGAGCGTCTATAATCTCGTCTATGCGGGCGCCATCGAAGCGCCCCAAGACGTCGACCCCTATTACGCCCGGATGATTAGCTTCGCGGACATCGATGCAGACAGCGACGACGACCTGTTCGTCGGCCATCAGCAGTATTACCCGGACAGCGATTTTCGCTGGCCCTTCCTGCGGTTCTTCCGCAATGACGGGGACAACGGCCTCGACTACTGGCGGACCCGGATGGTGGCCGGGCAAGAGTGGCCTCTGCAGTGGACCGACCCGCCGCCCAACTACACGCAGGTCCTCAATGCAAGCGGCGGCTCCATTGTGAACCCCGGCAACTACCGCGCAGGACCGAATGCCCCGGTGGTCGACATTATCGAGAGCATCGACTTGACGACCAACGTGCGGGTATTCATCGACGTGTTGCCGCCTGTCGGGGCCGAGGTGTCCAAAGCTATCGTCGTGGTAGGCGGCGACGTTCGCGACAGCCTGTATACCACGTTCGGCGGGCTGGCCGCCTATGCCTACTGGGTGCTGCGGACCGAGGGCCTTTCGCGCGACTGCATTCGTTTCCTGTCTTCCGCGACGGGTCTGGACGTGGACGATGACGGGTACGACGACGTCTATGGCGCCCCCACGCTCGCCCTGCTCGAAAGTTCGATCACGCAATGGGCAACGGGCACCGACCGGTTGCTGGTGTACTTCATCGACCACGGGCGGCGGGGCAGTTTCCGCGTCAATGCCACCGAGTACCTTGACGCCTCGGTGTACGCGGGCTGGCTGAACGCCCTGCAGGCGGGCGGCACAGGGCCTCAGGTGACCACGATCATTGACACCTGCGAGGCGGGGTCGTTCGTCGGTGAACTGGCCCTGACCAAGGAGGCACGCAAGGCCGGCGCACAGCGGATTACCATGACCAGTTCCGGGGTCGGCGCGGTCGAGGGGCTGGCCCTGTTTGACACGACGCAGTACCTCAGTTTCTCGCTGAGTTTCTGGCAGGAGATCTTCAATGGAAGCACCTACGGACAGGCCTTCGACAACGCGAAGGTTTCCATAAGCGCAATCAACCCGCTTCAGGTGCCGCAAATCGACGACGACGGCGACGGGGTACCCAATGAAGCCAACGACGGGCTCCTGGCGGATTCGGCGCGGCCGGGGGCCGACTTCGCCCTGCCCAGTTCCGGGGTGTTCATCGGCGATGTGGCCCCCACGCAGGTCGTGTCGACGAGTAGCGCCACGCTGTGGTTGAGCGACGTCGTGGCGGATTTCCCGGTCGAGGAGGCGGGCGCCTTGGTGGTACCGCCCAACTATCAGTTGTCTTCGCAGGCCTGCGATGACGAGCAGCCTGTGACCGGCCTGGACTGGGTCGATTTCTCGTACAACGAAGCGCGCGGCCGCTGGCAGGGGACGTACAGCAAGCTCAATGAGGGCGGCCTGTATCGTGTCCAGTATTTCGTCAGCGCAGGCGGCCGGTATCACCCTTCCCCGCGCATCGGCTATGTGGACCGCATCAATACGCCGGACGCCTGGGAGCAGGACAACTCGGCCGGGAGTGCGGCCTGGCTCCCCATCAATTCGGTCCAGGGGCACAACTTCCACACGGCCAGCGATGCCGACTGGGCCCGGTTTACGGCGCCGGTGGGCAACCCGGCCACCATCGCGGTTATCGCACCGGGGTACCGATGCCAACCCGTAGTGGCGTTGTACAAGCAATCCCAACTCGACGCCAATCCCGCGGCCGCCCCGGTGTATGAGGTCGAAGCCGGCGCCCCGGGTAAAGACGTCACCTTCGAGCGTACCTTCTCCGCCAGCGAACAGTACCTCATCCGGGTTTCGAATAGGAACGGGTCCGTATATGGCGAGGGCACGTCCTATATGCTGATGGTTGCCGTGGGCACTGGAGGCCCGGAGAACCTCGTTCCCACGACGCTCGTGGTCACCGTGCTCGAGCAAGGCACCAACACCCCGATCGAAAAGGCCTTGGTCACGTTCGATCACAGCGTGACCTGTGCAACGACCGCGGACGGGATCGCCCAGTTCATCTGCCCGGCGTATGGGAATTACCATCTCCTCGCGGAAATCGAGGGCTTCAAGGCCACGAGCGGGAGCGTAAACGTCAACAACCTCTTCGAAACCGCAGCGATCCTTCTTAGCGAAGAGACGAACGACCCTGGATGCTTTGCCGCGGGAACCGTGGGGAACCCGTTCTCGGGCGGAAAGCCGAAGGATCTCGCCGGAAATCTCCTCGTGATGCTGCTTTCGCTCGGGTTCTTGGTGCTGAAGGGGAGAAGATTGCAGCAGCCCTGACATTGGTATCGCATCGTTGGAGACTCGGCGCGCATTCCCGGTGGGGCGAGCGTCCCCGCGAGCCGCAGGTCGCCCCACCAAAGAATACCCGGCTCGCGAGGACGCTAGCCCCACCAAAAAACCTAATTCCGGCAGTTGGCGTCGGAGAAGGCGGCCCCAAGAATAGGGACCCAAAGGACATAAAGGACCAAAGGGACAGTCTCCCTGCAGGTGAATTCCTTTCGGTCCTATAGGTCCGTCATGTCCCTTGGCTTGCACCAAATTCCATGCCTTGAACTGCCGAAGGTCGGTTGCCCCCCTGCTCTGCGCTTGTGCTTGGGGAGGGTGGGCCACTGGCCCACGGATGCACTTGTTTTACGCACGCGTTTGTGCTTTGCTTGTGTGCGCAACTCAATCAGAGGAGGGACGACCGCATGCCAACCAAGAAGCTGACCTACGAAGACAGGATCAAATGGTTTCATGAGGCCCGTTTTGGGCTGTTCATCCATTGGGGGCTCTACTCGGTGCTGGGCCGCGGCGAGTGGGCGATGTTCAACGAGCGCGTCCCCAAGGAGAAGTACGCCAAACTGGCCAGCCGCTTCAATCCGCGCAAGTATGACCCGAAGGCCTGGGCCCAGTTGGCCGTCGATGCCGGCATGAAGTACGCCGTGCTCACCACGCGCCACCACGATGGGTTCTGCCTGTTCGACAGCCAGGTGTCGGACTACACGTCGGTCAAGACGGCCGCGAAACGCGATCTCGTTGCCGACTATGTCAAGGCGTTTCGGAAGGCCGGGCTCAAGGTGGGGTTCTATTACTCGCTGCTGGACTGGCGCTTCCCGGGGTACTTCGCGCCTGGGAAACACAAGAAGAGCGCGGAAGAAATGGTGCAGCAGTTCGAGGCGCAAGTCCGGGAACTGATGACGAACTACGGGAAGATCGACGTTCTGTGGTACGACGGCGGCTGGATTGCGCACGGGGCCGTGGCCAAGGACCTCCCCGCGTTCTGGGGTTCAAAGAAGGTCAACGCCATGGCGCGCACGTTGCAGCCGCATCTCATCATCAACAACCGCTCCGGGCTCGACGAAGACCTGGACACGCCCGAGCAGCACGTGACGGCGTCAGCGCCGGGCCGGGGTTGGGAATCCTGCATGACCATCGGCGATTCGTGCGGCTGGGGCTACATCCGCAACAGCCCCAATTTCAAGACCGTGCCCCAGTTGCTGCAGAATCTCGTTGTTGCGGCCGCCGGCGAGGGCAACTACCTGCTCAATGTCGGCCCCAAACCGGACGGGACCATACGCAAGAAGGAGCAGGTGCGGCTCCGCGCCATGGGCGATTGGCTCAAGGTCAACGGTGAGGCGATCTACGGCTCCGAACGCTGCCCGCTGCACGGCGGCATGATCGGCACGTGGACCGCGAAGGGGGACGTCGGGTATTTGCACATCTTCCGGTGGCCGGGGAAGGAGGCGGTTGTGCCGTTGGTGAAGACCCAAGCGAAATCGGCCCGGCTGCTGGGTGTGAAGGGCAAGGCGAAGGTCCGCCAGGAGGAGAACGGCCGGCTTGTGATCTCCGGCTTGCCGAAGAAACCGCCGCACCCGTGCGTCAACGTGATCAAGGTCGTGTTCGACGGCAAGCCCCAATCCCTGGCCGAGCGGGATAAGGCGGCCTGGCTCACGGGCGCCGCACGATAGCCGCGAGGCGCCCGCATACCGCTTGCCGGAAGGCCCACGTCACTCGCAGTGGAAGACCTCTTCCATGGCGGCCCACCACTCGCCCGGGGCGCGCGTAGGCAGCGGCTCGTGGCAGGGCTTGCATACGTCCCACCATTTCTGGGTCGTTGGGTCGGCGGCCATCTTGGCCATGTCGGCGTCGAAGTCGTGGCCGGCGTACTCGAAGTAGCTGAAGAGGTAGCCGTCCTTGTGAAAGATCGAGTAGTTGCGGATGTTGCACGCCTTGATCATTTCGAGGACATCGGGCCATACGTCCGCGTGTAGCCGCGTGTACTCTTCGAGTTTCTCGGGGCGAACCTTAATCACCGATCCGTAACGTTGCATGCGTTGAGACCTCCCTGAATACTAAGCCTTGCGTTCAACCGCCGCGCGAGGGCCGATCCCTCACCTAATCAAAAAGCGTCATTTGCCCGTCTGACGCGTGCTCTGGCCGCACGTGTGGGTGCTCCTGTACGCTGAGCCACTCGGCCAGTGAAAGGTCTGGGTCGAGCAACACGTCCGTTGGCATCGCGATGCCGCCCTTGTCCACCAGGGCGCTGTTTCCCGGCGGCGCATCGGCGCAGGCGCGGACGAATAGCGGCGCCCAACCCCGTTTCAGATTCTCGATCGCGCCGGACCACGTACCGCCCGTCTTCTCTGAGGACGCCACGACCACGGCATATCGGGAAAGCGCGTAGATGTACTTGTTGCGCTCCATGGCGTAGTGGACCTTGAACCCGCTCCGGGGCGGAAAGGGCGCCAGCAGCACGACATTGCCCGAGAGGAGGGCCTGGCGTTCTTCACGGTTGCGGATGCTCGCTTCGATGCCATGCGCGAGGATGGAGACGGCGCGTCCGCCTTGTTCAAAGGCCGCGCTAAGCGCAAGCTGGTCCGTGCCTCGGGCCCCGCCGGAAATCACGGTCAAGCCTTCGGCCGCACACCGTTGACCCAACCGTTCGGCAAAGCGCGCGCCTTCGGGGTCGATGTCACGCGAACCCACAACGGCCACCCCTTCCGCATCCAGGATGCTGGGTTCGCCTGCCCCGAACAGCACAACCGGCGCACGGGATGCCAACGCGTCCCTCAGCCGTGCGGGATAGGCGGGCTCCGCAGGGGTAGTCACCCAGACCCCCAGGCCCTCGAGCCGTTCGAGTTCGATACCGAGTTGCCCGCCGCGCGACAGCAATCGCTCGATGCGCTCCGCTTCTTCGGACGTCAAGGCCAACGCGCTTTCCCAGTCCGCAGGGCCGGTCTCGAAAAGGGCCGCAGGGGCGCCCAACGACGAAGCGCCCAGTTTCTGCTCGATGGCGCGCCATTGCCCGGGGGTCAACGGCTTTAATCCCTCGGATTGCTGTGGCGGTATCGCCAGAGTCGAGCACAACAGGAGCAGTGCTTGGCTGTCCGCGGAAAGGGACTGGTTGGTCATGGCCGATAGAATCCTCCAGCGGTTGAGGCGAGCGCGAAGGGATAGACCGGGCCGCTTCCCGCTTCGCGAAGCAGCGCGCCGCAGACCGTCAGGGTCCAACGTGAATCCACCATGTCGTCGATGAGCAGCACGGGCCCGGGGGGCCAGGTCGTTGCATCATGCATAGGATCCCAACTCCTTGGCGAGGTCGGTGATGTAGCGGAAGTTGTCGAGGCTGACGCTCGAGGGGACCGAGTGGTCCGAGGAGAAGATGTAGCCGCCGGACTCCTTGAGCACGGGGACCACCTTCTTCATCTCGGCCGTGATCGCGTCCACGTCGTCCCAGAGCACGGCGTTGATGCCGCCGTGCAGCACCAGGTCGGTGCCGTATTGCCGCTTGAGCTGAATCGGGTCCATGCCGGCCTTGACCTCGAGCGGATTGAGCGCGTCGATGCCGATATCGATGAACTCGGGCACAAAGGGCATCACGTTGCCGCAGGAGTGCAGGTGGGCCTTGGCGCCCTTTGCGTGGGCCCAGTCCACGGCGCGCTTCTGCACGGGCTTGAGCAGCGCACGGTACGTGTCCACCGAGAAGAACTGATTGTTCTTGAAGCCCATGTCGTCGGGCCACATCGCGCAGTCGAACTCATACCCTTCGTCCCACACCATGTCGAACAAGGCCAGGTCAAGGTCGAGAAAGTGGTTGAACATGTCCACGCACCAGTCGGGTTCGGTCATGAGCGCCATCAGCATGCGTTCCGTGCCCACGGTCCAGGCATGGGTGACGTCGAACCCAAACCATAGCCCGGCAACAATCCAGTCGCCACGCGCGCGCCATTCCGCATAATGCGCATCGAGATGCTTCCAGTCAACGCGGTCGCGGGTGGGCGTCATGCGGGCCTTGGCCTGTTTCCAGGAGTCCGGGTCCACCACCGTGAAATCGAGAAACTCCGGTGTGGACGCGGCGTGCTTCCAGTTCTTCAGCGTGGCGCCCCAGGAGGTAGTGCGGATGGTATAGGCGTCCGTCTCCTCGATCACCTTGGCCTCGTAACGGGGGCTGTTGTCCACGCCGATGTGCGCCACGTGGTCCAGGCCGAAGTAGTCCACGTAGCTCGCGCCTTCCGGCATGCCTTCGCGATGCCAACGCTCGATGGTCGCGCCCCACGGCCCGTCGATAATGGGCACGCGGTCGGCCGTGCGATGCTCAAACATGCGCGTGAAACGTTCGCGGGTTTTCAGTGCTGCCATGGAGGTCGTCCTTTCGTTTCTGCGGTTTAGCGCGCGCCGATCACGGTTCGATAGCGGTCTTGGCCATGTGGTTCTTCAGGGCTTGCCGGAGTTCCTTATACGCCGGCCGATCTGCGCCGAGGGGATGCTGCTCCCGTGGATCGCCTCTGAGGTTGAAGAGTTGGAAGGGCTCGAAGGGCGTGTTCTGGAGAAGCTTCAAGTCGCCGTGGCGCACGGCGTAGTACGTGCCGCCCTGATACCGTTTGCCGCCTTCTTGGCGCACCCAGAAAAGGACCCGGTCCTCGGTAGGCTGCGGCTTCCCCGTCATGGCACCCAGTATGCTTCGGCCATCGATCTCGTGATCGAAGCCGGCCCCGCATGCGGCGCAAATCGTGGGGAACAGGTCCATGGTCAATGCAATCCGGTCGCTCTGCGCGCCGGGTTCAGTGCGCGGCGGCCAGGCGGCGCACATCGGAACGCGGATGCCGCCTTCGAACATGTTCTGTTTCCCGCCATTCAACGCGCCGTTGTTCGCCCCCACGCCCAACTGCCCGCCGTTGTCCGACACGAAGACGACCAGCGTGTTCTCTTTCTGGCCCGCGTCTTCGAGCGCCGCCATCACCTTGCCTATGCCATCGTCAAGGTGCTCGATCAACCCTACGAGCTTGGCCCGATCCGGGTCGATGTTCTGCTCGCGCTCCTGGACGCGTTCGAGCCAGGCTTGCGGGGGTTGGATGGGGGTGTGCGGCGCATTGTAGGCCAGGTAGAGGAAGAACGGCTGTTTGGCTTGCGCGCGCTCCTCGATGTAG
>Ga0272441_10013857_pt1 | contig 11540 bp, 10 predicted proteins | sample SSMProp6N_FD_193582 | JGI IMG/M metagenome (GOLD analysis project Ga0272441, IMG submission 193582) | Marine sediment archaeal communities from Little Sippewissett salt marsh, Falmouth, MA, United States - SSM-Prop-6N | ecosystem: Environmental > Aquatic > Marine > Wetlands > Sediment ... | reverse complement strand
AAAGTACTTGTATTAAGGGCCGCTGGCTCGAATTGTGATTTTGAAACAAAATATGCTTTTGATAAGGCAGGGGGACAGGCTGATCTGGTACATGTCAATAGAATATTGTCCGGGCAAATAAAACTTGAAGATTATCAAATTCTCGCGATTCCCGGAGGCTTTACATACGGCGATGATATTTCCGCGGGAAAAATATTGGCCAATCAGTTAAAATATAAACTGGCTGACGCATTAAACACGTTTTATCAGGGTGATAAATTAATTATTGGAATTTGTAACGGTTTTCAAGTGTTGGTTAAAGCAGGACTATTACCAGTTGTGGATTTTATGGCAAAACAAAGTGTAACATTAAGCAATAATGACTCCGGTAAATTTGAGGATCGCTGGATATATTTAAACGTGAATGACGGACCGTGTGTATTCACGCGAAATATTAAAAAAACCCTTTATTTCCCTGTTGCTCACGCAGAGGGTAAATTTGTCCCCAACGATGAAATGATATTAAAATCCTTAAAAGAAAATAATCAAATCGTCTTCCAATATAGATCATCGGGAAATGGAAAGGCGGATTACCCGGACAATCCAAACGGTTCGGTAAATGACATTGCCGGTATTTGTGATCCAACCGGCAGGGTTCTGGGATTGATGCCGCACCCGGAACGTCATCTGGACCCGATGAATAATCCATTGTGGACCAGAGAAGGATTGTCCAGGGAAGGTGACGGTTTGATATTGTTTAAAAACGCGGTGAATTATTTTTTATCATGAATTGAATATATGATATTTACATGTTTTATGGATTTCGATCCATATATTATGTTGATTTTTTCAGGAGATGGCCATAATGGATGATATTGGTCCGATATTAAAAAAATGGAAATATAAATCCGACGATATAAATGTCAGGTTAATAAAAGGGCTTGATGGTAAACCAAAACTTCAATTAAGACTCGATCTGGGAATACTGCAAATGGAACTTGACGGACGACCGGATGGCCGCCGGCCCGGAAGATTTGATTCTTACCTGAGCTATTTTGAAAAAAAAGCCCGTCATAATGTTAAAGACGGGTTTATTCTCTCACCTGGACAGTGTTTGCAATTACAGCAGGAAACGATTCAATATTATCATAGATATCTTGCCCTCATGAAGCTGGAAGATTATCATCGCGTGACCAGAGATACGGCCCGGAATTTACGCGTCTTTGATTTCGTTGAAAAATTTTCAGATAATGAAGAAATAATCTGGACATTTCAGCAATACAGACCTTATGTGATCATGATGAATACAAGGGCCCAGGCGTCCGTTTGTTTAAAAGAAACAAGATATAATGACGCGTTAAAGTATATTGGCAATGGTGTCATTTTAATTGAAAAGTTTTATAAAAAATATTCCGAAAAGGAATTTGACGAAAAATTTGAAATGGAATTTCTAAAACAATGGGCCGAAGAAATAAATGAAGTGAAACCCCTGACCGAGCATGAACGGTTGGAGAAAGAGTTAACCCTGGCGGTAAAAAGAGAAGACTATGAGCACGCCGCGTTGATACGGGATGAAATCAATTATTTGAAACAGGGAAAATCCAAAAATATATAAAGATCCTGATTGATCTGTTTTCGTTACATGTTCTGTTGACAGTTCAGTGTCCGGTTTTATCGGGAATTTTGTGAATAAAATGATTAATTTTTAATGAATAATACTGAATAAACAGAGGTAACAATGATCAAAGATAAAAAAGTGGCTGTTTTAATAGCCGCGAAATTTCATGAAGAAGAAACAACGAATCCCCGGGATGTCCTGATAGCGGAGGGCGCGGGAGTCGACCTGGTAGGGCTTGAGCCCGGGCCGGTTACCGGCAAATATGGTCAATTTTCACTTGTCCCCGATAAGACTATAGATGAAATTAAAGTAACGGATTATGACGGCATTTATATTCCCGGAGGAGGCGCACCGGAACAAATACGGTTGAATGAAAAGGCCCTGGAGTTTGTAAGAGAATTCTGGGCGACCGGCAAGCCGGTCGGCGCGATTTGTCATGGGCCCCAGGTATTCATTTCCGCGGGTCTGCTCGAGGGTGTTAATCTTACCTGCTATGCGGGCATCCGGGATGACGTGAAAAACGCGGGGGCGATCTATGTTGATGAACCGGTTTGTATTGACGGACAACTGATCACTTCCCGGTCACCAGCCGACCTCAAACAGTTTAACGAGGCTTTTACCAAAGCATTATCAACGGGATTTGCCTCCAAAGCGGATATGGACCTGGATGCCCTGAATGCTTTAAAGGTTGCTATCAGCCGGGAAAAAGGAGCGCAGGAATTTTATCAAGCCGTTGCCCAAAAAATGCCCCGGGAAGCTTTGAGTAACAAATTCAATTATTTGGCGACGATTGAAGTAGAACATTTCGAACAATTATTTGATCTGTATAAAAAAATTTCAGGGGGCAAAGAGCCTGAACTGGATGTTAAAGCGGCGGAAATAGGCAAACATAAGGTGAGCGAAAATATCACCTCCGAAGAAGCGATAGAACTCGCGATAAACGCCGAACAAAAGGCCTACGATTTTTACCGGTCGGCCGCGTTAAAGTCCAATAACAAAAACAGCAAAGATATGTTCGAATACCTGGCTTCTGAAGAACTGGAGCATAAACGATTGTTATTGTTGGATAAAGCGGTCGCTTCGGGCAGTCATGGGCATTTCCAGTGGGCAACACATTTCGATATCCCGCCCGGTATGGATGATTTGTGGTAATTTTTCTTGTGTTTTAATCAAATTTTGTTTAATTAAGCATTATTGTGACTTGCAGCACGAAACTTTTTGTTTTAAATTCGTAAAGAGGTAATAAACGGTAGACCATTCATAGGAGCTTAAAATGAAAAAAAATGTTGTTGTTTTATGTTTATTGATCTTTATTTTGTTTGGTGTGAGCAGCGCCCAGTATGCCGATGGCGGCTTGGGTTTTATGGGCCAGGATGGTGGTTTATTAATGGGTGGTGTCGGTATGGCCGTTATTGATGATCAAACCTATTTTACCATCAACTTTAGGCCGGAGCTGGCATTTGGCAAATTTGGAATCGGCCTGAACCTGAATTTACTCTATAACGCGGAAACCGGTGAAGTTCGGAAAGAAGACTGGGACGAAAGCTACGATTATTTCCGTGTTCTGCGATACCTGCGATGGGGGCATAAATGGGATCCTGTATATGCCAGGGTTGGAACCCTGGATGCCGCCCGTCTGGGACATGGTTTTATCGTAAATTATTATACAAACGAATCATCCTACGACAACCGTAAAATCGGCCTGTCGTTTGACCTTGATTTCGGCAGATTCGGTTTCGAAACCGTGACCAGTAATCTGGATCGCGCGGAATTGATCGGCGGCCGTTTGTTTTACCGGCCCCTGCAGGGCGTTGTCGAAATTCCGATCATCAAAAATTTTGCCGTCGGCGGTTCCTATGCCAGGGACTTTGACCCGGACACGGCTGTTGATTCCGACGACGCTGTAAATGTATACGGATTCGATGCCGAATTGCCTCTGCTGAAAACCGGAATTCTCACCACAATGTTATATTATGACTGGGCGCAAATCGCGGGATACAGTTCAATAGAAGACAAGAATGTAACATTCGGCAGCGGACAGGCTGTTGGTATTATGGCGTCCCTGGGTAATCTTGCCGGGTTGATCGATATCTCGGCAAAATTTGAACGTCGATTCCTGGGAAAAAAGTTTATGGCGTCCTTTTTTGATCCGTTTTATGAAATTCATCGTTACAGGAAATCCGGCGAGACCGGCATCCATAAAACAGATATGCTTTACGGCATAACCGAAGAAACAAAAGGTTATTTCGGAGAGTTGTATGGCGGCCTGTTAGGCAATAAAGTAAGACTGCTCGGTATGTTCAGCCGTCTGGATGAACAGAAAAACAGCGGTATTCTTCACCTTGCCGCCGACGCCCCCGATGCCGTTCCGGCAATTGCCGCGCACGCGACCTATGATAAAATGGGTGTTGAAATGATGGAGGATGTTTTTACCCTCGACATCAACAGCGTTGCCCGTGTTGGTTTGGGTTATAAAATTAAACCTTATTTAATTCTTTACATGGATTATCTGTGGACATGGAAATACGAGACCGATGAAACCGGCGCTCAGGTCCTGAAACCACAGGAACGAATTGAACCGAAACTGGTATTTTCCTATCAATTCTAAAAAATGAAAATTTTATGGGGACATTGCGGCCGCCTTCCGGAAATGACCCGGAACGCGGCCCTTTTTATTGGGCAAAGTATCCTGGATTTTGTATTTCCGCCTTTATGTGTATTATGCGGCAGCGCCATTCAATCCGGCAACAGGTTGCTGTGTGAAAAATGTCGGCGGGATTTGCCCGGATTAAAAAAACCGTTGTTGGCTGCTGCCGAACTGGTCCATCCCCCGAAACCTCCGCTGTGGTTTGATAAAACGCTGGCCCTGTTTGAATATAATCCGCAGGTCCAAAAATTGATTCATCTGTGCAAATACAAAAATATGCCGGCATTCTCCGCGTATTTCGGGGAATTACTGGGTGTAGAATTTTTACGACACCCTGAATTAAATGATGTGGATATGATTATACCGGTTCCTTTACATAATGCAAGATACCGTGAACGGGGTTATAATCAATCGGCATTATTGGCATCGGCGATAAAAAAGATCAGTGGAGTGCCTGTCAACACGAATGTTTTGAAAAGAAACAAATATACCCCTCCGCAGGCCAAATTAAAACGTGAAGACAGGGTAAAAAATATACTCGGGGCATTTACTGCAAAAAAATCGGCAAAAATCAGCAACAGTTGTGTGGCTGTCGTCGATGATGTCGTTACCACCGGCACGACCGTAAATGAGTGCGCCCGGGTTTTGCGATCCGCCGGGGCAAAAAAAGTTGTCATTTTATCGATTACACGTATTGAATGAGTCGAAACCAGTCAGATAATTCTTGACATTTTACTAAAATATTGTTACTTTTATTAATTAACTGTCAAATTTTAAATATATAAAGAACATAAAAAACAGTAGTTTGTGAAGGGAACTAGAATGCCTAAAGTAAGTACAAAACCATTGTTTGAGAAAGCATATGGAAAAGGTTATGCAGTTGGTGCGTTTAATGTAAACAATATGGAAATTATCCAGGGTATTGTTGAAGCCGCAGAAGAAGAAAAAGCACCATTGATTTTACAGATATCAAAAGGCGCGAGGCAGTATGCCCGCCATGAATATCTTATGAAGCTCATCGAGGCCGCGCTGGAAATCAGTGATCTGCCCATTGCCATACATCTTGATCACGGCGACAGTTTTGAATTATGTAAATCCTGTATAGATGGCGGGTTTACATCTGTCATGATTGACGGTTCGCATTTACCGTTCGAAGATAATATTGCGCTGGTAAAAAAAGTTGTCGATTACGCGCATCCCCGTGGAGTTCCGGTTGAAGCGGAATTGGGACGCCTGGCCGGTATTGAAGAACATGTCAGCGTATCCGAAAAAGACGCGATATACACGAACCCGACAGAAGCAAAAGAATTTGTTGAACGCAGCGGCTGTGATTCACTTGCGGTTGCAATTGGCACAAGTCATGGCGCGTATAAATTCAAAAGTGAACCAATCCTTGATTTTGAACGATTGAAAAAAATTGAAGAAGCATTGCCTGGTTTTCCACTGGTTCTCCATGGCGCTTCAACCGTACTACCGGAATTTGTTGAACTTTGTAACAAATACGGCGGTGAGCTTCCGGGAGCGAAAGGCGTACCCGAAGCAATGATTAAACAAGCTGTTGAAAGCGCTGTATGTAAGGTGAATATCGACACCGATTTACGGCTTGCAATGACCGCGTCTATCCGCAAAGAATTTGCCGAGAATCCGGCAAATTTTGATCCACGAAAATATCTAGGACCCGCAAGACAAGCATTAAAAGATATGGTGAAACATAAACTCCATGTGCTTAACGTAGCTGGTAAAATATAGGATTTTTTTAAAATAAATTTTGATTGAGGAGGATAACTATGTCTGTAAAGATTGGTATTAATGGATTTGGAAGAATAGGGCGACTTGTTTTTCGAGTCGCTATGGAACGTGAAAATTTTGATGTTGTGCAAATAAATGATTTGACCGATGCCAAAACCCTGGCCCATTTGTTAAAATATGATTCTATTCATGGTGTTTACAATAAAGATATCAAAGTGGATGGCGATGCTATTGTTGTTGACGGCAAAAAGATCAAAGTTTCAGCTGAAAAAGATCCGGCAGCATTGCCCTGGGGCCAATTGGGTGTTGATATGGTTGTGGAATCGACCGGTGTTTTCCGAAAACGCGATCAAATTGCAAAACATCTTGAAGCCGGCGCCAAAAAAGTTGTATTAACCGTACCGGCCAAGGATGAGATCGACGCGACCATCGTTTTGGGCGTGAATGACGCTGATCTTAAACCCGAACACCAAATTGTTTCGAACGCGTCCTGTACGACGAATTGTCTTGCCCCGGTTGCCAAAGTATTGCATGATTCATTCGGCATCGAAAGCGGGTTGATGACAACTGTTCACGCTTATACAAATGACCAGAGAATACACGATTTCCCGCACAGCGATCTGCGACGCGCCCGTGCGGCAGCCCTTTCAATTATACCGACGACGACCGGCGCCGCCAAAGCTGTTGGTAAAGTTATTCCCGATCTGAACGGAAAACTGGACGGTTTTGCCATGCGCGTGCCGACTATCGACGGTTCGGTAGTGGACCTGACCGCCGTTTTGAAAACAGAAGCAACCAAAGAGGAAATTAATGCGGCTATGAAAAAAGCTGCCGAAGGCCCGATGAAGGGTATTCTTGAATACACTGAAGATCCGATCGTTTCTGTCGATATTATTCACAACCCGTCATCTTCGGTTTTTGACGCGCTCAGCACGGTTGTCATGGGCGGTAAAGGTACTCTGGTCAAGATTCTTTCCTGGTATGACAATGAGTGGGGTTACTCCTCACGCGTCGTCGACCTGGTGGATAAAATGGCCGCTATGTAATCTGTGGAACTTTTGTAATCATCAAGTGTTGAAAATAAACGGGACCGGATATGTTCCGGTCCCGGAAAAAATATAAAGGTAAAAATGAGACGACGAATAATTGCCGGAAACTGGAAAATGAACAAAACTGTCAGTGAAGCGGTTGAACTGGCAGAAGCGATCAAGGCGCAATATAATAACCACGATGTCGATGTGGTTATGTGTCCGCCATTTACAAATTTATATGCGGTGAACCAGGTCATCAAAAACAGTCCGATTGGTTTGGGAGCGCAGAATATTTACTGGGAAGAGCATGGCGCTTATACCGGCGAGATTTGTGCCGGCATGCTTAAATCTGTCGGGTGTCAATTTGTGATCATCGGACATTCCGAGAGACGCCAGTATTTTAATGAAACAGACGAGACGGTCAATAAAAGAGTCAAAAAGGCGCTCGAATCGGAAATTACGCCCATAATTTGTGTTGGTGAAGTCCTGAATGAAAGAGAAGCCGGAGAAACGAATAATGTAGTCGCAAAGCAGGTACGCGGCGCGCTGGACGGTTTGAGCCGGCAGGACGCGGAAAAAATTGTTATCGCTTATGAACCGGTATGGGCAATCGGCACGGGAAAAGTGGCGACCCCGGAACAGGCGCAGCAGGTTCATAAAATGATAAGAGAACTTTTAGTTGAATTGTATGATAATGAACTGGCTGAAAGTGTTCGTATTCAGTATGGCGGCAGTATGAAACCGGAAAACGCTACCGAGTTGCTGTCACAGCCGGATATTGACGGCGGATTAATTGGCGGTGCGTCATTAAAGGCCGATGCTTTTCTTGGAATTATAAACGCCTGAATATAGTTAAATTATTTGAAAGGTTAAAAAATTAATGTATACTGTAATTATATTTTTATTTTCAATAGTTGCGCTGCTCTTGATTTTTGTAATACTCATTCAATCAGGAAAAGGCGGCGGCCTTGCGGGCACTTTTGGTGGAGGTGGCGATGCGATGGGTTCTATATTTGGTGGAAAAGGTTCGGCGCCCTTTTTGACCAGGATCACCACAATATTGACCACTTTATTTATGTTTATAGCGCTTATACTGGGCATGATAACGCGCGGCAGCATGGATAATAAGGGTCTGGTTGAGCAGGAGCGTGAAAGGCGAATGGCGTCTCCGGCGCGGACACTACCGGAAGTCGCGCAACCCCTGGAACAGGGCCAGGGTACGGAACTGCCACCTGCACCGGCACCTGAACAATAATGTTTTGGCCGAAGTGGTGGAATTGGTAGACACGCTATCTTGAGGGGGTAGTGCCTAACCGGCGTGCGGGTTCAAATCCCGCCTTCGGCACATTTAATTAAATGGTTGGGATATAAAAAAGGAAAAAGATCAATGGTAAAAACAAACCTTAAACTCAGTTGTGTTTTGGTTATTTTATTATTATGTTTTTTTGGATCTTTGTTGGCTCAGGATTTACAACAGCAGTACAATGACAAACTCCGCCAGGCGAAAGAAATTAACGTAAAGATGAATCAGCAGGGAATCAGTAAAGAAGATTACGACAAACTGTTAAAACAATATGAGGCGTTAACGGCGGAACTGAATTCGATCAAACAAAAGCTGAATGCCGATGTTGAATTAACAGAACGACTGAATAACGCAAAACGGGCTTATAATGACGGCAATACTTTATATAAGAAAGGCCAGTTTGATGAAGCACTGGCCGCTTATGATAAAGCGATAAACCTGGATTCAAATTACGCAAAAGCTTTTTATGGTAAAGGTTTGACATATGTAAAGCAACGCAAATACGCTGAAGCTGTTGAATTTTTCGGTAAAGCTGTTGAGATAGATCCGTCTTATTTCAGAGCCTACTCGGCAATGGGTTCCGCTTTTAAAAGTATGAAAGATTATAATAAATCTGTGGAAGCGTATCAAAAAGCTATTGAGATTGATCAAAAGGGTTATTCAACCATGTACAATCTTGCTTTGGTCTATGTCGGTATGAAAGATTACGCCAATGCTATAAAATACTTTAGAATGGCGACCCAGGTGAAACCGGATTATTATAAAGCTTTTACTCTGCTTGGCGAAACTTTTATGAACAGTGGCGACGCGGACCAGGCTGTCATGGCGCTTGAGAATGCTCTGGCCATAAAGCCGAATTATGACAGGGCTAATTTCCAGTTATCGGCAATTTATAACAAAATGCAAAAGTATGAAGAAGCGTTAAAAGCCGCGGAAGACTGTTTGAAAAAGCCCGGTCGTTATAAAGGGGGCGCAAATTTTGAAGCAGGCATCGCCAGTAAACAGTTGGGTAATGTAGCTAAAGCAAAGACATATTTTGAAGCCGCTGTGAGAGACAGCCGCTGGAGAAAGAACGCGCAATATGAGCTTGATCTCATAAATAAGGGTAAGTAATTTTTTTAAGCCCGCTTGTTAAAGTGGGCTTTTGGTTTTTTTTACAGGGGTAGATTTGAATTATGGATCGACGTGATTTTATTAAAAAGAGCGCATCTGCGGGTTTATTAATATCCGCCTCAAACGCGCTGCATCATAAATTGCAGGCCAAAGATGAGCCTTTGGATTTTGTTGTGACAAAAAACGGCACGCCGGCTGATCTTGTCCGTAAAGCTGTGGAAGAGCTTGGCGGTATGGGAAAATTCGTAACCAAAGGGCAAACCGTACTGTTAAAACCCAATATCGGCTGGGACCGGACCGCGGAACAGGCCGTGAATACAAATCCTGAGGCCCTTGCCGAGGTGGTCAGAATGTGTTTGCAGGCCGGAGCGAAAAAAGTGAGGGTTTTGGACAGAACATGCAACCAGGCCCGCCGATGTTATCAGCGCAGTGGTATAGAGCGCGCCGCAAAAAAAGCCGGCGCCGAAGTCCGCCATATTGTTGACAGCCGGTTTAGAAAAGTCGATATCCCCGACGGCGAGCTCGTAAAATCCTGGCCCCTGTACCGCGATGCTCTGGAATTTGATGTTTTTATTAACATGCCAATCGCTAAACACCACAGTATATCGGGCGTTACCCTCGGTTTTAAGAACATGATGGGTATTATGGGAGGAAATCGCGGCGAGATCCATAAAAATTTTCATACCAATATTGTCGACATCAATACGTCTGTCAAACCAACATTAACAATAATTGACGCGTATAGAATTTTACTGAGAAACGGACCAACGGGCGGCAGCCTCGATGATGTGGAGGAAAAAAGAATTATGATTGCCGGCACCGACCGGGTGGCAATCGACGCTTACGCGGTGTCTCTGTTTGGAAAAGATCCCAAAAATATTGAATATATACAGAATGCCGCTAACCGCGGTTTAGGCCAGGCAGACTTGTCCAAAGTGAACATGAAGGAGATTGACCTGTCCGCCTGATGTTTATTCATTCCAGCATATTTATAACGATATATTACTATAGTAAAGTTCAACCCGGAAAGCAATAATGAAAGTTTTTTAAATGAAGAGCGCGCGTCGTATTTTTCAGGTTATTTTTTTTCTGTTTTTTTTGTTTTTATTTTTTCAAGCCCGTTATCCCTATGAAACCAGTATACCTTCCGATCTTTTTTTGAGATCCAGCCCGCTTGTCGGATTAATGACAATTATTTCCTCCCGTTCTTTTATTCATACGGTTATTCCCGCTTTTATCATTTTACTGTTAACGATTCCATTTGGACGTTTTTTTTGCGGTTGGGTCTGCCCGTTAGGTACCATAATTGATGTAAATGATTTTTTTATTAAACGGAAAAAGCCAAAACGGCGCGAGGGTGAAAGCAGACGTTTTCGTTTTCTGAAATTTTTTATTTTATTCGCGATTTTGGTCGCCGCGATTTTTTCGCTGCAATTTATTTGGCTTTTTGACCCCATTGTTTTATTGACCCGCACGTTAACGCTGACAATATATCCGGTATTTGTATTCCTGTTGACCGGGATGTTTGATTTTGCCTTTAAAATTGGATTTTTGGAAGATCAGGTTTATACAACGTATGATTTTTTTCAAAATTCGGTTCTACCCATAGAACGCCCCGAATTTTTTGCCGGAATTGCGGTTTTGTTCCTGTTTGCCGGGATCCTTGTGCTCGGTTTGGTTTCCAAACGGTTCTGGTGCCGTAATATTTGTCCGCTGGGGGCGTTATTGGGAATTTTTTCAAAATACCGGCTCACAAAACGTTATGTGTCCGACAACTGTACAAAATGCGGCCAATGCCAAATCAGTTGTAAAATGAACGCGATCGAAGATGATTATACCATAAATAACACGGTTGAATGTATAGAGTGCGGGGAATGCGTGGCCGTATGCAAGCCCCGGGCTGTTTCCTATAAATTTGGTAAAAATGCCGGCACAAATGAAATTGATTTTTCCAGACGCCGGCTGATCCAGTCAGGGTTGACCGGTCTGTCGTTACTGGCGGTCGTAAAAGCCGCCGCGAAAGATAAAACCAAAGAGGGGATGGCCATCCGGCCGCCGGGCGCGGTACCCGAAGCCCAATTTCTTGACCGGTGCATCCGT
>Ga0272441_10013856_pt1 | contig 11540 bp, 9 predicted proteins | sample SSMProp6N_FD_193582 | JGI IMG/M metagenome (GOLD analysis project Ga0272441, IMG submission 193582) | Marine sediment archaeal communities from Little Sippewissett salt marsh, Falmouth, MA, United States - SSM-Prop-6N | ecosystem: Environmental > Aquatic > Marine > Wetlands > Sediment ... | reverse complement strand
ATCCCTTCTCCGCCCTCCGCCTTCAGGACTATTAGAGACTTCAACGTTTATAAATCGTCCTTTTATCTTAAAGTCTGTAAATGTTTCCAGAATTTGATCCTTAAGGGCTGCTTCTGTATTGAAAAAGGAAAAACCTTCTTTGACATCTACTTTGAATAAATCATCTTTACCCAGCTGAAGCGTATCCTTCAAAAAGTCTTTTAAAGACATCCAGTCATACCCATCGCGCTCTCCTACATTTATAAAATATCGAACAGATCCGTCGCTGGAAAAATCGCCAGACTCCTTGCCTTTCCTTCTTTCTCCGCGATCAGGTTCAGCGGAATTTAGATCCTTGGTTTTACTGTAGTAATTAAAAAAACGGGTAAATTCTACGGAAACAATTTTTTGGATTAATTCATCCCTGTCAAGACCTTCCAGTACATCGTTAATAGCTGGTAAATAATTACTTACTTCTTCATTTATTTCTGTAGTACGAATTCTATTGGCCAAATGATACAATTGAATCTCACAAATTTCTATTCCGGTAGGTATTTTTTTAGCAATGAATTTTTGCTGTATTTTTTTCTCTATGGCATGAATTTTTCGCAATTCACTTCGCGTGACTATCACCATCGAAATACCAGATTTACCGGCTCTTCCAGTTCGCCCACTCCTATGTGTATAGGTCTCTATTTCATCGGGTAGCTGATAATTAATTACATGGGTGATATCGTCTACGTCTATTCCTCGGGCCGCAACATCTGTGGCCACCAACATTTGAATTTGCTTTTTACGGAAAGCATTCATTACCATGTCGCGTTGATTTTGGCTTAAATCGCCATGCAGTGCCCCGGCATTGTAGCCGTCCTCAATTAGCTTTTCGGCAACTCTTTGAGTGTCACGTTTAGTTCGGCAAAAGACCACAGAAAAAATTCCCGGATTAGCATCGGCAAGACGTTTTAAAGCAGAATACCTATCGCGTCCACCCACCACATAATGTTCATGTTGTACAGTGTCCACACCAGAATTTTTAGCACCTACGGTAATTTCCGTTGGGTTATGCATAAACTTTTTAGCTATGGTTGCTACTTCTTTTGGCATAGTAGCTGAAAAAAGCCAGGTAGATTTTTCTTTGGGTGTATTTGAAAGAATATCCTTAATATCCTCATAGAACCCCATATTTAGCATCTCATCTGCTTCATCAAGAATACAATAGTCAATTTTGGAAATATCTATGATTCCACGACCAATCATGTCCTTCATTCTACCCGGAGTGGCGACAACGATTTGTGCACCTCTTTTGATTTGCCGTGCCTGATCAGTTATACTTGCACCTCCATAAATGGCTACAGTATTCAAACCTTTTACATATTTCGAATACAATTGCATTTCATTGGTAATCTGCAAACAAAGCTCTCGGGTTGGAGATAATATTAACCCTTGTGTAGTTCTGCTTTCACTGTCTATTTTTTGAATTAAAGGAAACCCAAAAGCAGCAGTTTTACCGGTTCCGGTTTGAGCCAGAGCCACTAAATCTATTTCACCTTCCAATAAAAGAGGGATGGATTTTTCCTGAACCTCCGATGGAGTTTCAAATCCTAAATCGGTTATAGCATTTAGTAGGGCGCTATTAAGCCCCAATGCTTCAAATTTCGTCATAATATGTTATAATTTACCTAATCGCAAATATGTATGTTGCATAGAGCGATTATCCTTATAACTTATTAGACTCAGCGCAACACATGCTATACTAGCGGCTTCAATTTAAGCGGCAAAGATACTCTTATTTATTTAGATGTTGGCTAAACCTCTTATATTCCCTGCTTAGTAAGGTATATAATAAGTTTTTGAAGCGCCTTTCCTCTATGGCTTATTTTGTTTTTTATATGGATTGGTAATTGAGCAAAGGTTTGGTCATAACCCATTGGAATGAAAATAGGATCGTATCCAAAACCCTGGGTACCTTGCTTTTCTTTAGTTATTGTGCCTTCAACAACTCCTTCGAATAGGATTCTTTTTTTATTTAGATTTAAGGCTATTACTGTTTTAAATCTGGCTGTACGAGAGGTGATGTTCTTTAACTCAAATAAAACTTTTTCCATGTTTTTTTCCGAATCCTTTTCTTCACCGGCAAATCTGGCGGAATGAACTCCCGGCGCCCCGTTAAGTGCATCTATGATAAGCCCTGTATCATCTGCAAAACAAGAAATTCCATAGTGTTTTGTAATATAGTCCGCTTTTAATTGTGCATTGGCTTCCAGGGTTGTCTCCGTTTCCGGTATTTCTTCGTGGCAGCCAAGATCATCCAAGGAGATAAGTCGGATATCTTTGGGAAGCAATAGACTTACCTCTTTTAATTTATTTGCATTGTGTGTGGCGAAAACGAGGTCCATAAGTCATAGGAATTCACAAAAAAGGATTGTTGTCCATGCTAAAAGTAGTAATTTTAATTCCACTATTTTTCTAACATGAAGCTTAAACTATCGCCTGTAATTGTTTTTTTGATATTTGGGAGTCTAATGTACTTGTTAGCTGAATTCTTGCCGGTTGGATATTTTGATTTTTTTGGCAGAGAGTATTTAATTAGGGCAATGCTGATATTGGCGGTAGTAATTGGTTGTCTTGCATTAATTCAGTTTTACGTTGCCAGGACTTCGGCAGATCCTAAAAACCCATCTAAAGCCACTTCTTTGGTTTCAAATGGTATTTATAAATTCTCACGTAATCCAATGTATTTGGGTTTGTTATTAATATTATTAGGCTGGGCACTATGGTTAGCCAATGCATTCAATATTCTTTTGGCAGCTGGTTTTGTTTCATATATGAACGCTTTTCAGATTCAACCTGAGGAATCAGCACTAGCCGGCTTGTTTGGCAAAGAATACAGGAACTACTGTATAAAAGTAAGAAGATGGTTTTGAATTAGGAGGAATGTTGCTTTTAACAAGTATTTCTTAACTTATATATTAGCAATATAACTTATAATTGTAAATATTAGCATATTAAATAATATTTATGTATATTAGCATTTAAGCTTATAATAATGATTGCAGTTTTAACCGGAGATATTATCAATTCGGCAGGTTATAAAACCACCGATTGGATGCCAGTTTTAAAGAATTTTTTACGGGAACTGGGTGATTCACCCGGGGTATGGGAAATATACAGGGGGGATGAATTTCAAATACGAATTGCACCTGAAAAAGCATTGAAAGTGGCAATTCAAATTAAAGCTCTGATCAAAACTATTAAACACCTGGATGTACGAATTGGGATTGGCTTAGGAGATGAAGATTATAGGGGTGTTGGTGTCAGTGAATCCAATGGTTCGGCCTATCAAAGGTCGGGTAGAACCTTAAGTCTGTTAAAGGAGAAAAAAATAAATCTGGCTGTTGCCACAGCAGATCCACAATTGGAAGAAACACTTAATTTAATGTTGAAATTAGGATTGGACTTTATGGATACCTGGAGTGTGGTATCTGCAGAGATCATTGTACTGGCCCTTGAAAATCCGACAGCTTCCCAAAAGGAAATTGCAGATCAATTGCAGATACAACAATCTGCCGTAAGCCAGAGACAAAAAAGAGCACGATTAGATCTGGTCGAAGACTTGTTAAACTATTACGAAAAAAACTATAAAAGCCCCCGGACATGATACTTTTTACAAAACTTTTTCTGGCCCACATAATTGGTGATTTTCTTTTACAACCAAAACGATGGGTTATTCAGAAAGAGGCTAAGAAAGTCGCTTCCGGATTTCTATATCTCCATATTCTAATTCATTTTTTGGTCATTATCTTATTGCTATGGGATATAGACTATTGGAAAATGGCCCTGGTTATTGCCCTCTCTCATTATATTATCGACTTGCTTAAAATTTATGTGACGCCTATATTTAAAAATAAGCGCATTCCTTTTTTTACAGATCAATTTCTGCATATAGCGGTGTTGTATATATGCGCTTATTACGGTAATCTTCTGGGGCATACGATCACTTTAATAGAACAAATAGACTGGCCGCTTTTAACCGCTATAGTTTTTGTGACTTATCCTGCAGCCATTATAATGAGTATTTTATTGGAAGGGATGTCTAATCAGATAAATTTAGATCATAAATCACTTCCTGGTGCAGGAAAATACATAGGTATAATTGAGCGTTTATTTGTTCTTATTTTCATTATTATGGGTAGATGGGAAGCGATTGGGCTGCTTATTACTGCCAAATCTGTATTTCGATTTAACGATTTGAAAGAAAGTAACAACAGAAAATTAACGGAATATATTTTGATAGGAACCCTATTGAGTTTTGGAATAGCTATTCTTACAGGTATTATTTACACTTACTAAAATAAACGGTTATGAAATATTTAGGGGTTTGTATACTTTTTTTTCTCGCGCTTGCATGCGGGGAGCAAAATTCAAAAAAGCCGGGTAAGCAAGTCGTCGTGGTTGAAGGCCAACGATGGTCTTCTGAGAAGGCCTGGGAGTGGTATGATAAACAACCCTGGTATCTGGGAGCTAATTTTAATCCTAGTTCATCCATAAATCAACTTGAGTTCTGGCAGGAAGATACCTTTGATCCTGAAACAATTGACAGGGAATTAAAATGGTCTGCAGATCTTGGAATGAATTTGCACCGTGTATATCTTCATAACTTACTTTGGAGCCAAGATTCTATCGGCTTTTTAAATCGGCTGGATATCTATTTAGGATTGGCGCAAAAACATAAGATAAAGACCATGTTTGTTTTGCTGGATGATGTATGGCACCCAATTCCTAAACCAGGCGTTCAACCAGAACCTGTTCCACATGTACACAACTCAGGATGGGTGCAGTCGCCAGGTGCTGAAATTCTAGGAGATACCAGCCGTCATGATGAATTAGAGTCGTACATCAAAGGAGTAGTGGGGCATTTTGCCAATGATGAAAGGGTCCTGGTTTGGGATGTATATAATGAACCGGATAATGTTGCTGGTCAGCCGGGAAGACGTGAGCTTGAAGTAAATAATAAACATGAGTTTTCACTCATACTTTTAAAAAAAGTAATGAGATGGGCAAGAGAAATAAACCCCAGTCAGCCTTTGACTATTGGTATTTGGAAAGGAAATATTGCCCATTGGGGTACTCCGGATAGTTTACCAGCTTTGGATAGATATATGCTTATGAATTCTGATGTTATTTCATTCCATGCGTATGACGGGGAAATAGAAAATGTTAAGAAGAAAATAACCGAACTACAAAAATACAATAGACCCTTATTTTGTACCGAGTATCTAGCGAGAGGCGCTGGGAATACCTTTCAAAAAGTCCTGCCAGTTTTAAAAAAAGATAAAATTGCAGCTATTAATTGGGGGTTTGTTTCAGGTAAAACAAACACTATTTACCCCTGGAAAAGCTGGGATTCTACATTTACTTCTGAACCAAAAATCTGGCATCATGATATCCTGCGACAGGACGGCACTCCATATTCTAAAGAAGAAATAAATTATATCAAACAATTAACGGGTCATTTGCCGTAATCCAGACGATTGCCATTCAATTATTATCTGTCGGTCCAAAGGGCATTCTCAATTTATTTAGGTACTTACCTTGCTTTAGGGTGCTAATAGGAGTAGTACGTAAAATTGATAATTTGGATATCTGATTCATAAGGGCTTTAAGACTTAAAATCAGCAATGGAATTCATGGATAAATGAATTATCTCCATTTTTACATCATGATTTCATAAAGCATCAAATTAATTTATAATTTTACCGCCTAACTTTTATAAAGGATGACGGAAGTGGGACGTAAGTATGTTTTTGATTTTGATAGTACCTTAACCAGAGTAGAAGCCTTGGATGTACTGGCGGAAATGACTTTGCAAGGCAAGTCTAACAGAGAAGATGTCATTCATGAAATACAGGAAATTACCAATCTTGGAATTGACGGTGATATTTCTTTTACCGAATCCCTGGAAAGAAGAATTAAACTCCTCAAAGCAAATAAGAATCACTTAAATCCGCTTGTTGATGAGTTGCGGCAAAAGATCTCAAAATCAATTGCTGCCAACAAGGAGTTTTTTGAAAAGTACTCTGACGACATTTATGTGATTTCATGCGGGTTTAAAGAATTTATAGATCCTATTGTAAAGGAGTATAATATTCCATCGGAAAGGGTTTATGCCAATACATTTAAATTTGACGAGGAAGGAAACATTATAGGTTTTGACGAAAAGAATGTCCTGGCTACGCATAATGGTAAAATTGAATGTTTAAAGCAGCTCGATCTTGAAGGTGAAGTACAGGTGATAGGGGATGGGTATAGTGATTATGTTATGCGGGAAGCAGGCATTGCTCATAAATTTTTCGCCTATACTGAAAACGTCCATCGGGATAAAGCGGCTGATAATGCAGACCATGTTGCGCCAAATCTGGATGAGTTTTTATTTATTAATGACCTGCCAAGAAGCCTTTCTTATCCAAAAAACAGAATAAAGATACTTTTACTGGAAAATGTGCATCCGGCTGCTTTTGATAATCTTTCGGAAGATGGTTTCTCAGTAGAGCTCATAGAACAAAGTTTATCGGAAGATGAACTTATTGAAAAGATAAAGGGAGTACACGTCCTGGGAATCCGTTCCAAAACAAAACTTACTCCAAAGGTTTTAGATGCTGCAAATAAATTACTGGTGGTAGGAGCCTTCTGTATTGGGACGACCCAGATAGATTTGGATTATTGTAAAAAGAAAGGAGTAGTGGTTTTTAACGCGCCATATAGCAATACGAGGTCTGTTGTTGAATTGGCTATCGGGCAAATCATTATGTTATTTCGAAATGTTTTTCCAAGAAGTACCGAAATACACAGTGGTGAATGGAATAAAACAGCTGTAAATTCTAAAGAAATTCGGGGAAAAAACCTGGGAATTGTCGGTTATGGAAATATAGGCAAACAACTGTCAGTGCTCGCTGAGGCAATTGGAATGCGGGTTTATTACTATGATATTGAAGACAGATTAGCAATGGGGAACGCAGTAAAATGCGAAACTCTTGAAGATTTATTAAATGTTTCCGACGCGGTTTCCTTACATCTGGATGACAATAAAGCCAATATTAATTTTATAGGTGAACGTGAAATTAACCAAATGCGTGAAGGCGCCATGCTTTTAAATCTTTCCAGAGGTTTTGTAGTGGATATACCAGCCCTGGTAAAAGCTCTTAAAAGTGGCAAACTACGCGGTGCAGCAATAGACGTTTTTCCTGATGAACCCAAGTCTAATGGACCCTTTGTCTCAGAATTGCAGGGAATCCCCAACGTTATTCTAACTCCTCATATTGGAGGTAGTACTGAGGAAGCACAACGGGATATTGCTGATTTCGTACCCAACAAGATTATGTATTATGTCAATTCAGGGAATACGGTGGATGCGGTTAATTTTCCAAATATTCGATTGCCTAAACAGAATAAGGCACATAGGTTCTTGCACATTCATAAAAATGTTCCGGGAATTATGGCTAAAATTAATGAGGTCCTCGCTACTTATGAGATGAATATTTCCGGACAATACCTTTCTACGGATAGTGATGTAGGTTATGTGATCACTGATCTGGACAGGGATTATAATAAAGAGGTAATTAAAGCGCTCAAAAAAGTAGAAAACACTATTAAGTTTAGAGTTCTATATTAAACGTCTCTTCGGTGTATAGCTAATTAATCATTGGCATGTACTTATTTGTGATGATAAGGCTCATTTCTCAAAATGGTAAATGCCCTGTAAATTTGTTCAACAATAAATAAGCGGACCATTTGATGTGAGAAAGTCATTTTTGAGAGACTAATTTGGCCATTTGCTTTTTGTTTAATGGAATCACTAAAGCCATAGGGACCCCCAATAACCAAAACCCATTCTTTAATACCAGAATTCATATGTTTTTGCAATTGATTGGCAAATCCTACAGAAGTGTATTCCTTACCATTTTCATCTAATAAAAAAACTGTATCCGTGCTGTTAATATTTTTTAAGATTAACTCAGCTTCCTTCTCCATTTGATCAGAAGCAGATAGGTTTTTGGTATTTTTAATATCTGGTAAAACTGCCAATTCGAATTTTACGTAGTGTTTCAATCTCTTCAGATAAACATCTATCAGCTTCTGTAACTCTCCATTATCTGTTTTTCCTATGGTAAGAAGTTTTATCCTCATATATCTAAGTTATAATTTAAAGGAAATTGAATTTCTTTATTGGCATATGTTTTTACTAATTTAGTACCCTACAAGTTGCAAAAATGATATCAGAAGAACAATTCCAAAAGGAGATATCTTTAATAATAGAAAATGCCATTAGGGAAGATGTAGGTGATGGAGATCACAGTTCACTTGCTTGTATTCCCCCGAATGCAATGGGTAAGGCAAAGCTGTTAGTAAAAGATGAATGCATATTGGCGGGCGTTGAATTTGCGCGACAGACTTTTGATTATGTTGATAAGGATTTAAAAATGGAAATTCTCTTAAATGATGGTCAAAAGGTGCATTTTGGGGACGTAGCATTTTATGTAGAAGGAAGATCTCAATCTATTTTAAAAGCCGAAAGACTTGTCTTAAATGCCATGCAACGGATGTGCGCAATAGCTACTAAAACTAATTATTTTGTTTCGCTTCTGGAAGGGACTAAAACAAAAATCCTGGACACCCGAAAAACAACTCCTGGTATAAGGGCTCTTGAAAAATGGGCCGTTACCATTGGAGGAGGGGATAATCACAGGTTTGCTTTGTATGATATGATTATGCTGAAAGACAACCATATAGACTTTGCGGGTGGTATTACCCAGGCAATAAAAAAAACAAAACGCTATTTGAAGGAATCGAATAAAGAATTAAAAATTATTGTTGAAGCGAGAAATTTAATGGAAGTGGAGGAAATTCTGAAATCTCAAGGTGTTTTTAGGATTCTTCTGGATAATTTCAGCTATGAGGATACAAGAAAAGCAGTGGCGCTCATTGGGAATCGTTGTTTAACCGAATCATCCGGCGGAATAAATGAGAATACGATTAGGAATTATGCAGATTGCGGTGTAGATTATATTTCTTCAGGTGCTTTAACACATTCTGTATATAACAAAGACCTAAGTCTTAAAGCAATTTAGATGTCCGAGGAAATAGAACGAAAACTGGAGAAGATTCCTATAGTCAATTGGGTAGTCAGACTACTTAAAAAAATTAAGCTCCCGGCTTTTGAAGGGCTCTCTCTCTATGATCTTGTTGAAATGTACATTACAGGTATAGTTCAGGGCGCGCTTTCAACCCGGGCTAGTTCTATTGCATTCAGCCTTTTTATGGCTCTTTTTCCTTTACTTATTTTCTTATTTACATTAATCCCTTTTATCATTCCCTATGTGAGTGTAGGTAATGAAAATTTTGATAGCCAATTTCTTGATTTTCTAGAGTCTTTTTTACCGGCAGCTACAGGTGAATATTTTGAAGTAATTTACTATCAGATAAAAGATCAGCAGAGTGGAGGATTGCTTTCTTCGGCGTTTATTTTGTCAATTTTTTTAATGACCAATGGCGTTAGTGCTATTTTTGGTGGTTTTGAAGATTCTTACCATATAAATCTCACGAGGAATTTCTTTAAGCAGTATGCCTATGCCATGATGGTTGGCTTTCTTCTTTCCGTTTTATTGATCTTTGGTGCGGTGGGCTATGTATACTTTGAGTTTTATATTTTGGAATATTTAAGTGAATGGGCCGCCGAAACCAGAGGGTATGATCTTTCAGAAAATGATATTGTGGGAGCAAAGGTTGGTAAAACCATGTTTTTTATACTGCTTTCCTATCTTACTACTGCTATCTTATACTATTTCGGTACAAGGGAAGGCAAACAGGCTAAGTTCTTTTCTTATGGTGCCTTAATGACTACCTTGTTATTTCTTTTGACATCCTTTTTGTTTGGGATTTATATTGACAACTTTGCAAAATATAACGAATTATATGGGGCCCTGGCGGGATTATTGATTCTTATGGTATATATATGGCTGAATTCCAATATTCTACTACTCGGATTTGAACTGAATGCGTCTCTTAATTATCTCAGAAAAGAACATCAGAAATGAGGTTTAAGGTCAATAAATAGTATAACCCAATGGAAATCTTTATAAATGTCATACTGCCAATTCCTTTGGAAAAGCATTTTACATATCGCATTTCTGAATACCAAGCAGCGAAATTGAAATTGGGAATGCGAGTAGCCGTGCCATTTGGGAAGTCCAAACTTTATACCGCTCTTGTTGTTGAACTTCATAACAGACCCCCATTGGTATATGAGGCTAAAGCCATTCATGATATTCTGGATGAACAACCTATTGTGACATCAATTCAATTGAAACATTGGCAGTGGATAGCGGATTATTACATGTGCACACTTGGCGAAGTCTTCAGAAGTGCCATCCCAAGTGCACTTTTATTGGAAAGTGAAACACTGATTTTACTGAATAAAGATGTCATAATTGATGAAGATCAATTAAAAGACGATGAATTCCTGGTCTACGAGGCCCTGAAATACCAAAACATCCTTCGTGTTAATGATGTTATGGAAATTGTCGAAAAAAAGAATATCCTCCCTATTCTCAACAGGCTTATTAAAATTAAAGCTATAGTATTAAAGGAAGAAATTCATGAACAGTACAAGCCAAAAATGGTACGTTTTGTTCGGCTGGGGCAGCGGTATAATAAAGAGGCCGAACTGGAGAAATTGTTGAGTTCACTTACGAGAGCACCCAAACAAAGCCAGGTCGTTCTTTCCTTATTTCATCTTCAGGCGACTAAAAAAAAACCAATAAAGCTTGATGACTTAGAAATTGACAGTAAGTCGAGCCGCGCTGTAATACGAGCACTAATAAATAAAGAAGTTCTTGAAGAATATTTTATCCAAACTGATCGTGTAGTATTGAACAGTACCACGGAGCTTGAACTGCCTAAAGAATTAAATGAATACCAGATTACAGCATTAAATACAATTAGGCAAAACTTTGATCATAAAAAAGTCACGCTACTAAAAGGGGTCACCTCTTCCGGAAAGACGGAGGTATATGTAAAACTGATTGCAGAGTGTATAAATGAAGGAAAACAGGCGCTATATCTGGTCCCGGAAATTGCGATTACTACACAACTCATTTCAAGATTACAGAAATATTTTGGTTCCGCTATTTCCGTTTTTCATTCCAAATATAATATGCAGGAAAAAGTTGAAGTTTGGAAGAATGTTTTAGATAATAAATCAAAAGCACAGCTAATTGTTGGCGCTCGTTCTGCATTATTTCTACCTTTTGCAGATTTGGGGCTGATAATTATAGATGAGGAACATGAAACCTCATTTAAACAGTTTGATCCTGCACCACGTTATCATGCCAGAGATGCTGCAATTGTACTCGGAGGCCTGTTTAATTGTAATGTTCTCCTGGGCTCTGCAACCCCAAGCATAGAGAGCTATAAGAATGCCCAAACAACTAAATACGGATATGCACAAATAGACAGAAGGTTCGGAAATGTTTTAATGCCTGATATGGAATTAGTAGATATCAAGG
>Ga0272441_10013855_pt1 | contig 11541 bp, 9 predicted proteins | sample SSMProp6N_FD_193582 | JGI IMG/M metagenome (GOLD analysis project Ga0272441, IMG submission 193582) | Marine sediment archaeal communities from Little Sippewissett salt marsh, Falmouth, MA, United States - SSM-Prop-6N | ecosystem: Environmental > Aquatic > Marine > Wetlands > Sediment ... | reverse complement strand
CACGATCGGCGCGGTGTTTCCAGAGTTCAAAGCCGCCAAAGCGTGGCGGCGGTATGCGATCGACCTCTGCTACCGGGAACTGGAGACGCAATTCACCCCAGACGGGGCGCAAATCGAGCTGACCACGGGCTATCACTGGCACGCGCTCAGAAACATTCTCACCGTCCCCCTGCTGGCGGCTCAAATGGGTCTGGCCGACGAACTGCCGGCGGACTTCCTGATGCGTTCGGAGAAAGGATTCGAATTCACCCTATACATGATGACGCCGGACGGGTCCACCCCTCGCGTCAACGACGCGCAGGACGAGCAGGATGTGAGCGGCATGATGCAAATGGCGGTCACGCTGTTCCCGGACCGCGCCGATTTCGTATGGGCGGCTTCCGGAAGGGAGAAGGGGCGTCCTCCTGAAGAGGTATCGCACGCATTTCCCTATGCAGGATACTACGTGATGCGATCGGGTTGGGAAACCGATGCGACAATGGCGTGCTTTGACGCCGGGCCGACGGGAATCGCACATGACCACCAGGACAAGCTGAACCTGATGCTGTGGGCCTACGGCCGTGAGGCGCTCCTGGACAACGGGGGAGGCCCCTACGAGCAGAGCAAGTGGCGCCGTTACGGAATCAACACTCACTCCCACAACACGGTGCTGGTGGACGGCCTGTCACAGCATCGAGAACGCGGGTATGCCGCCGAGCCGCTGGAGGACGTGATCTGGCAAAGCACCGACGCATTCGACTATGTCCAGGGCATATACGCTGAGTCATACGGGGAGACCATGCCGGCAACGCACCACCGTCGCGTGCTCTTCGTAAAGCCCGACCTGTTCCTGGTAGCGGACACGCTGGTTCCCATCGATGATGGCGCGCACACCTATCAGGCCCGATGGCATTACACAACGCCCGGCGTGGCGCTCGATCCTCGCACGCAGACAGTGGTATCATGCGATGCGGGACTGCCCAACCTGGCCGTCGCGCCGCTGCTGACCGATGGACTCGACGTCCGCACGATCTCGGCGCAGGAGCAACCGGAACTGTTGGGCTGGTGGGTGCGCAAATGGGCCGTCCCCAAGGCCGTGCCGACCGCCACGGTACTGCACACGAGGATGGGCAAAGGGACGCAGCATTTTCTCACGCTCCTGCTCCCGCTCAGAACGGGAGAGGGCAATCCCGTGCGACAGGTTCGGCACACGACCAAGGGGATGGTCGAGGTGACACTGACGGACGGCCGCTGGCTGCAATGCAGCGCAAGTCCCGATCCTGCCGGTGCGCTGCGGGTAACCGAGACGCTTCCAACCGGAGAGACCGAGCGTCACGTTCACGCGCAGGCGTAAACCGGCCAGGCGGGCGAACGCAAGGTTCGCCCCTGCGATAAGGAGATAGGATGATGAGAACGGATGTGAAGATATCGATCATCGGTGCGGGCAGCGCGACCTTTGCGGCCGGCATTGTGCGCGACCTGTGCGTCACACCGGAATTGCACGGTAGCCATGTGGCGTTGATGGACGTGGACGAACACCGGCTGGAAATGATCGACCGAATGGCCCGGCGGCTATCGGAGGAACTAAAGGCCAACCTCAGCTTCTCGAAGACCACCGACCGGCAGGAGGCGCTTCAAGAAGCGGACTTCGTGATCAACACGGCCCAGGTGGGCGGGCACGCGTGGGTGGAGGCGCAGCGCAGCCTGGCGGAGAAACACGGCTACTACCGGGGCGTCCGGCTGCACAATTTCGGTCAGGCGGCCTTCCACCTGGAGGTGGCGCAGGACGTCGAGCGCATCTGCCCAAATGCCTGGTTGATCCAATCCGCCAACCCGGTATTCGAGGCCTGCACGCTGATGCATCGGGAGACCGCCGTCAAGGTCCTGGGCCTTTGCCACGGCCACTACGGCTACCTGGAGATCGCGCGAACGCTTGGGCTGGAGACCGCCCATGTGTCCGCGCAGTGCCCGGGATTCAACCACTGGATCTGGATGACGGACTTCCGCTACAAGGGGGAGGACGCCTACCCGCTGCTGAACGAATGGATCGAGACCAGGTCCGAGGCCTACTGGGCGAACGACGACCGCCCATTCGGGGCCAACCAGATGCGCCGCGCGGCCATCCACCAGTACCGACTCTTTGGGCTGATGCCGATTGGGGACACGCCCCGAATGGTGGGCTGGTGGTACCACACGGATCTGAAAACCAAGCAACGTTGGTACGGGCCGCTGGGCGGATTCGACTCCGAGATCGGCTGGGGGCAGTACCTGAAAAACGTGGCAGAGCGGGCAAAGGTCGTGGAGCGGGCGGCGTTGAATGAGGACAAACCGATTACGGAGACCTTCAAACCGGAGCGAAGCAGGGAACAGATCGTCCCGATTATCAACGCGCTGGTCAACGACGTGGAGGGCCTCTACCAGGTCAACATCCCGAACACAGGCCAGATCATCAACGGCTTCCCGGAAAACCTGGTCATCGAATGCCAGGGCGTGGTGAGCGGCGCGGGTATCCGGGGCGTGTCTGCCCCTCCGTTCCCCTCCAGGGTGATGGCCGGCGCCATGATCCCGCGCTGGCGGGAAGCCGAGCAAATGGTCGAAGCCCTGCGCACCGGGGACCGCAACCTGATGTTGCTCTACCTGCTGGAAGACCACCGCACGCGCAATCTGGGGCAGGCGGAAAAGCTGCTGGACGAATGGCTGGCCGATCCCCGCAACGAGCACATAGCAGGACTGTTTGGTGAGCGATAGGAGGAAAAAACGATGACGCCAGAAATATCCGACCTCTACGACGAATGCAAAAACGCATCCATGACCCGCGCTGAATTCCTCAAACGATTGGCAATTCTCGCCGGCGGCGCTGCTGCGGCTCATGCCCTGCTGCCGCTATTGGAGGGCCACAATATGAGAGCCGAAATCGTACCGGAGAACGACCCCCACCTTCATACCGAAGACATCAAATATCCCGGCGAAACAGGCGACATCCTCGCAAGCCTGGCAAGGCCAAAGGGGGATGACAAGCTGCCCGGTGTCATTGTCATCCACGAAAACAGGGGGCTGAATTCGCACATCAAGGATGTAAACCGACGCGTTGCCCTGGAGGGATTCCTGGCGATCGCGCCGGACGCCCTGTCCCCGTTGGGCGGCACGCCGGAAGATTCCAATGAGGCGCGGTCTCTCATCGGGAAACTTGATGGTCAGGAGACCATCAAGAACTTTGTGGCTGCGGTCAAGTACCTGAAAACGCATCCTCAGTCTACAGGAAAGGTCGGATGCATAGGCTTCTGCTGGGGAGGTGGCATGTTGAACCAGCTTGCGGTCCATTCCCCGGACCTGATCGCCGCGGTCCCGTTCTACGGCAGGCAGGCGGCATCCGAGGACGTGCCCAAAATCAAGGCCTCTCTGCTGTTGCATTATGCCGGCCTTGATGAACGGATCAACAGGGGTATTGAGGCATACGAAACTGCGCTAAAAGCGGCATCCGTGGACTACAAAATCTATATGTATGAGGGCGCCGCGCATGCCTTCTACAACGACACGAACCCGGACCGATACCACAAGGAGGCAGCACAGCTTGCGTGGCAGCGCACGATCGCGTTTTTGAGCGAGAAGCTCAAGACGTAACCGTGGCGGCGAGCGATCACGAGGATCGCCCCTATGACGCCGACCCCGCGCGGGGATTCATCCCCGCGCTACAGTTACAAAGCCCGGACAAGCCGGGCTCCGCTTACAGTATAAGGCGAGAATCACTTGCCTCCGCAGCACTTCTTGTACTTCAGGCCGCTGCCGCAGGGGCAGGGATCGTTTCGGCCCGGCTTGCCGCCGGTGCGGACACGCGTGGTCCTTACCGGCGGCTTTTGTCGTTCGGATGCCGCCTGCCGAAACAGGGCGGCCAACTGCGTGACAAAAGGTCGGCAGTGCGTAAAAAACCGCTTGTAGCCTACGCACAGGTAGTTCAGTCCGGCTTCGCCGTCCGGTGTCCGCATGAAGCGATTCTTCGGGCACCCGCCATTGCACATCGTCCTGACCTCGCAGGTCCGGCAGTAGCGGGGCAACGTATCCAGCTTGGACTGACCGAACGCGCGTTGCGATGGACTGTCGATCAGATCGCCCAACGCCGTCTCCCGGATATTCCCAAGATGGTGTGCCGCATCGACGAAGTGATCGCACGAAAAGAAATCACCGTTGTGTTCGACAACAGGAATATCCCCGCACGTCTTTCGGAAAATACACAGCGCATGATCCTGTCCAAAGGCGGTTCGCGCGGCCTCCTCAAAAATCTGCACCTTGATCTGCCCGACATCCTGATCTCGCCACGCGTCAAAAATCGCGCACAGAAACGCCCCCCAGGCCTCGGCCGGCACGGTGCGCGAATTCACGCCTCCCTCGGCATCCGGCTGCCGCTCCACCAGCGGCAGAAAGCTCACGTACCCGGCTTTGATTTCCTTGAAAAACCGGTACACGCGGAGGGGATGCCGCACGTTGTGTGCGTTCACCACGCACAGGATATCGTTATAGATCCGGTGCTGTCGCAGAAGCCTGTAGCCCCGCATCGTTTGCTCATAGGTGGGTTTCCCGCCCTTTGTCACGCGGTAGCGGTCGTGTATGTCCTGCGGCCCGTCTAAGCTAAGCCCAACCGCGAAGCCTTCTGACGCTAAGAAACGACACCACGCCTCATCAAGAAGGGTGCCGTTGGTCTGAATCCCATTGGCAATCCGCTGGCCCGCAGGCTGATGCTTGCGCTGAAGCGCCACGATTTTCCGGAAATAGTCCAACCCCAGCACGGTCGGCTCCCCCCCGTGCCAGGAGAAACGGATCACCGCACTGGAAGCAGCCTGGATATGCTGGACAATATACGCCTCCAGAATATCGTCGGACATACGGAACGTCTCTTCCTCCGGGTAGAGGCGTTCCTTTTCCAGGTAGTAGCAGTAGTGGCAGCCCAGGTTGCAGACGGCGCCGGCCGGTTTGGCAAAAACCTGGAATTCGCGAGAGATCTTTGTCATAGGCATGTCTTCTTACCGAAATGCATTCAACTACTTCTCGCCCGTTTCCTCTTTTCCTTTCCAGATCTTTATCCGATCGGGCCGCTGCTGTTTCAGTGCTGCTGGCCCCTTGACGGACGCGCCTTCGAATAGACAAACCGACTCCGCTTCCAACGATTCCTTGCCCACGTATTGGACGGTCTCCCTTGCCATCCCGTAAAATGACGCGGGCTTCTTCTCCTCCTCAGCCTCTTCGAGCGCCTTTTTGAGCTGCCTCTGGTCCATCTTTTGGACCAGCTTCATCTGAGGATGATAGGTCCAGGACACCAAACTATCGCCAATTGAGATCATCTCTCCGACGGGGGGCATCGATCTTGGCGACCATACCGGACAATCCTCTGGTGTAGATCGAATCGTAACAGACCCGCTTCCGCACGTCTTCCATTCTGCCAACAAATAAAGGCCCGCTATCGGGGGAAGTCAAGCGGGATGTACGCGATGCCTTTGTAAGCGCCTTGTAGCTGAAATGAAGAAAATGCTGTTGATGAAATAGGATCTCGAAAGGTGGGCGATCACAAGGATCGCCCCTGTGCAGAAAAAAATGGGGTTACAGGACGGCCCTGGAGGGATTCCTCCAGGGCCGTTTTTTCTCGCGACACCTCGGTTTTCACTTCCTGGGCATCCCCTTCGTGTAAATCTTCCCCTGGATGATCTTATGCGCGGCCTGTCCGCCAATCATCTGAGGACGGGCGAATTCCTGTCCGCACTGCGGGCATCTCAGATCGCCCCGGGTGTGATCCTCCGCAATCCGCTCCACAAGGCATTTGACCAGACCGCCCCGGCCGCCCTTGTGATACTTGTAGAGCAGCGTCTTGCATTTTGCGCAGTGGATGGAGATGGTCCGTCGCTTGGGTTGACCTTTTGCCATATTTGTCGCGTACGGAAGACGCTCCACCGGACATCCGGCGGAGCGTCGGTTTCTGGTAGAGGGATTATTTCCGGGCCGGAAGTCCGTCCTGATGGTCGTAGAAGAATCGCAACTTCTGGTCGATAATACGCGGGTTGTCGCCCTCCCGAATGGCCGTGATGCCGGCGATGATCATCTTGCACCGGGTCTCGAAGTTGTGCATCATCGTGTGCTTCTGGTTGTCGAGCATTTCCGTCAGCATCTCCGGTTGCGTGCCGTCGATCGACATCATCATCCCGAGACGGAACAGCTCCTCCATTTTCGTCGGGTCGTCAAACGGCGGCCCCGGGAACAAATCCTCCAGGGCCAGTATCCCTGCCGCCCGGGCGATCTCGCCCATCTTCACCATCACCTCCCGGATCTCGTCCAGGCCCATATTGAGGGACGGCGTGCCCTGAAGCTGCTTTTTCAGGCTGCGTTTCATCGCCAGGTGCTGTTTGCTCAGCTTTGGCTTGCGCTTCCCGGCCTTCCGCGTCAGCGCAAGGCCTCGTCGGTTCAGTATCTGCGCGGCCTTCCTCGGTCCCAGGGCCTGCTCCAGCGTGTCCAGGACGAAATCCCCGTACTCCGGACCGGCGCCCTCATCGGCAAGTTCGCCGGTCTGCAGGCGGTGCGCAAAAACGCTCAGAGCCTGGTCCTGCGCTTCCGCACTCACCGACGAGAGGCCGGCTATGGCCTGCGCAGCCCGCTCGATTTCGCCGTCGCTGAGGTAGCGCATAATCCCGGCCGTATTGTCCTGCCCCAGCGCAACCAGCAAAATAGCGATCTGCTGCGGGTCTCCCTGCATCGACCGGATGATCTTGGCGGCGTCTTCGAACCGTCCCGGGATCATCTTAAGCACCTGCGCCTTAACGGCTCCTGTACCTGACAGGGCCTCGACGTGGACGCTCAGCTTTGCCCAACTGCCAAAGCCATATTCCCGGGCAATCACCGATTGCGCATCGCGCAGGGTGAATCGGGCATCCCGGATTTCTGCGACCGACGCCTTGGAAAGCCGGCGGAGCGACGTCCGAATTCGCTGGCAGGCCTCGGTCACACCGGACTTGTGGGCATTCAGCAGATCTTTGGCCTGGTTCTTGAGTTGTTCGAAGTTGGGTTTGGACGGAAGCTGCCTGGAAAGTGAAGCTTGAGATGCAAACATGGCAGAACCCTCTCTCTTGACGCGCCCGGTGTCCGCAAAAAACAGGCAGAAAGAAGGTCGATATGTGGACCGTCTGGAAGGAGGGGTGGGCTCAGCCCTTGCCGCGGACACGGAGAGGCTCCCCCAGGAGCGCTGTTTTAAGGATAGCCAGAAGCGGCACGAATGTCAAGCGCGAAAAGCAGCCGGGAAGCAGTCCAGAGTCGATAGTCCAGAGTCGAGAGCAAGGCGGCAACCGTCGTGTTTTCTGTCTTTGCTCTGGACCCTGGACTCTGGACTCTGGACGTGTTTTTTAATAGAAGGTACACCGAGTCCTGTGGCGCGGTCTTGCCTTGTAATGCGGCTGCTGTCCCCGGTTCCAGAGAAGATGGTCAAGCTGCATCGCGGTCACCCTGTACCCGGACTTGCGGAATGCCTCAACCAGAAGCTCCACCGTGTGGACGGCGCACGCGCGGATCTCGATCTCTTCGGGCGATCCCAGGGGAATCAATTCCTCGGCATTGATCCGATCGAGCAAATCCCCCTCGTAGATCAGCATCCCGTCCACGCGCAGAACGTGGGGCACCAGATTGTCCGCAAACATCGTCAGATCGTCCAGATCCTCAAATCCACCGTATCCCTCTCCGTCAAAGGCCAGATACAGATCCGCCGCCGTGATCTGCGCCCGCTTGTAAAACGGCACCTCCAGATCGCCATAGCGCTCGGCGTCGTTGTAAAGGGGCATTTCGATGAGTAGTCCCACGAGTCGTTCAGCGGAACTGCCAGCGGCCTCCACCAGGCCGGCGAAGCGCCCGTCGAACCGATCCAGCAGGTACCCGCCCAGGTCGTTCAGCGCGGTGGTAAACAGCCGCATCAGTTCGCAAACGGGATCGACCTCGAGATCCTGACCGAAAATCCCAGCGCAGTCTTCCACAGTCAGCCGCGACAGATTCTGCGCGGACAGCGGGCCGTGTGCCCGGTAGTAAGCCGTCAGTGAAGACGCGATCGTGAAATACCCGGACATACCGGGGCGCTTGCGCAAATGCGGGAAGTAGCCCGACCCGAAGTTCACTGTGTCCAGCGTCAGGAAGTAGGCGAGCGTATCGTCGCCGCAGCCCAGGTAGTGCCGTTCCGGGTGGAGTTCCGGAGATACGATCTGCGCGATGGACAGCGACGCGGCGTAGGCCGGGATACGATCCTCATCAATCTGGATATGGGCCGCTCGCTCGGCGACGGTTTTGCAGGCGGCGCGCACGCGGTCGAACAGACCCGGTTTCATGTCTGAGATATCGCCCAATATATCCTCAACAGGCAGAGGTGACCGCAGGCGGGCGATCACAAGGATCGCCCCTGCGGAAGGTTTCGCTCGTTTGACAGAAAACGCATATGGACTTCCTTGTGCGACAGATGCTCAAAACCCAGGGATTCGTAGAGATTTCGAGCCGATTCGTTGTCGGTGTCGGTCTCAAGTTGTAGCCGGTGCGCCCCGTGTTCCCGCGCAATAGGGCTTCACCTGGGCGCAGGAATCCTGGCTGGAACCTCTATGACCTTTCCCACACCCATCTCTACGAAGTCAACTCCGTATGCCTCTCTGAAAATCGCAATCGCTTTGTCCCCGGTGCAGTGCGTTGCCCCAACCTTCTGAACGCCGAGGTCTCTGAACTGGCCGACGATCTCCCGAACCTGATCGTCTGACTTACGCAACAGATGGAATCCGCCGAAGACCAGGTAAATGTCCCGGTCGAGCGCCTCTCTGGCCCGTTTCAGGATATTCACGATTCCGGGGTGGGAACAACCGGTGATCACGACCAGTCCTCTATCAGTATCCAGAATGAGCGCCTGCTCTTTGATGCGGTCTCCCATTTCTCCGGTGAGGTAGACATCCCTACAAATCTCGACCGGTTCATCCACAGATATCACTTCTGCCCCTGTCCCTCTTACCTGCTGTACAAATGCTTGGGGAAAGGAGATCGGCAAGTAGATGGAAACGTCGCTCTGCTTCTCCAGAAACGCAGTCAGGCCTCCGGTGTGGTCCCCGTGATTGTGAGAGATAACGACGGATTCAACATCGTTCGGGTCAACGTTCAGTTTCTCGATGTTGCGCAGGAAGATATCACGCTTGGCGCCGGTGTCGAGCAGGACGGTTTTCTGGGTTCCCCGGACGATACAGGAAAATCCCCAGTCTGTCTCAAGACCTTCGGCAAAGGCATAGTTGTCGTATAAAATCGTGACGGCAATGGTATCCGCAGTCCTGGCGGACGCTCCGAAGGCGCCGGCCAGGACAAACGCGAGACTCAACAGCATCAAAAGACAGATCTGCATAGCAAGTTCCTTTCGGTTCGGTCAAGGCACAAACATATTTTTCCGTTTCAGGCCGCACGCCCTGACCATTTCCAGGCAATAATCCAACCGCCCCGCCTCTTCGCCGTGGCTGTTGGTACCAAAGGAAAACCCGACGCCCGCCTGCCTGGCCCGTTTGATAAAGGCTGCGCTCGGGATGCGGTAGCGGGCGCCGATCTCCAGCGCGACGTTGTGCTGCGCGGCGGCCTCGATCACCCGGTCCATTCTCTCCCCGGTCCACAGGGCATCGTATTCGTCCACGATACAGGCCGGCAGGAACGTGGGGCTGGCCATAATGTCAAGCGCCCATTCGGATAGGACCGTCACGTTGAACGCCACATATCGGTCCATAAAATCCTGCTTGTCCACAATCTCCACCTCTTCCGGCTGCCACAGATGCGCCTGCCTTCCACCCGCATCGGGAAATGTCATCGCATCGGACAGCACATAGTCGAGCCGGGCGACCGCCGCCTGTGAAAAGCACGCCATCCAGTCTGCCCCTTCCGCCTGAATACCCTTGTACACGGGATATTTTTCCAGATCTTCAACGTAGCGATTCAGCGCGCCATCGTCCCCGATCTCCCGGCCGCGCCCTGCGTGCGCGACAAGCCCGAACTTGACGCGGCGCTGTTGGGACAACGCGACCGCACCTTCGGGGGATAATCCCTCTCCCACGTGGACGTGGAAATCCACGAGCGGAAAATCCAGGTCATGCCCTGTGTTTGCCATCATCAAACTCCTTGAGTGATTGCGAAAACCACAGCAAAAAAAAGCGCTCACGGACGGGTTTGGATTGTGTTATCTTGGTTGCGAACGAGAGACGGAGTGGCGGGCGAACACAAGGTTCGCCCCTACAAAGGAAACTCGAAATCGAGGCCATTGCAAGCCTTTTCTGGCATCCACAGCATGAAGGAGCGCTATGAATCAGAGCACAGTGATCACATATCCTGCGCCGCCGGGCGCGGTGGGAACGGACGACTTCCGGGTGCAGGTGAACGGTCAAGATGTCTTCGTATACCACACCCCGGTGGCGGCATTTGCCTGTTTTGCCTTCTCGGGCAGCGTGGAAGTTTCGGTGACGGCGAACCGGGAAGCAACCGGGGTAGACCTCCGGCCAAAGCGCCACGGGATCGCAGCTTCGGTGGAGGACAGAACGGTCCGCTTCACGCTCACGCAACCGTGCCAACTGAGCGTCGAGATAAACGGCGATATCGCCCGACCGCTGTTCCTATTTGCCAACGCGCCAGAGGTCGAGCCTCCCGATCCCAATGATGGAAGCGTCCGGTATTTTGAGCCGGACAAAATCCACGACGTCGGCGAAATCACATTGAAAGACAACCAGACAGTCTACATCCCCGGCGGCGCAGTCGTAAGAGGGTGGATCAAAGGCGAGGGCGTGAAAGGCGCCCGTATCCTCGGCCACGGCATTCTGGACGGAAGCGACCCCGAAGCCATCAAAGCGCCGCTGATCGCAATGCGGGCATGTCGCGACATCGAAGTGAATGGCGTCATCGTAGTGAACGACCAGGGCTGGACCGTCGTGCCGGTTGACTGCGAGGACATCCGGTTTACCGATTTCAAGCTGATCGGCTGGAACAACAATTCCGACGGCATCGATATTGTCGGGAGCAAACGGGTGGTAATTGACGGCTGCTTCTTGCGGGACAAGGACGACTGCGTGGTCATCAAGGCAACCCGGCACGCCCGGAACAAAGATGTAAAGGATGTGCAGGTTCTCAACACCGTCCTGTGGAACGCCGAGTGGGGAAACGCCATCGAAATCGGCTTTGAGCTTCAGACGGCGTCCGTCAGTGACATCCTGTTCGCAGACTGCGACGTCATCCACGTGGAGAAAGGCGCGGTCTTCAGCATCCACAATGGGGATTTTACGGACGTCCGGAATATTCGATACGAGCACATCCGCGTGGAGGACGCCCGGGACAAGCTGGTGGACCTCCGCATCGGCATGTCCATCTACAGCGCGGATTGCCCGGAGCAATTCAGCCGGGGCAATCCCGACCGAAAACGCAGCGCCTGGGGGCAGTGGATCCGCCCGGAGGACGCCGGTCAAGAGGGCGGGAAAGGACGTGGACGGATTCGCGATATCTGCTTCAAAAACATCCAGGTCACCGGCGAAACCGTTCCCGTATCACCGATCC
>Ga0272441_10013854_pt1 | contig 11541 bp, 7 predicted proteins | sample SSMProp6N_FD_193582 | JGI IMG/M metagenome (GOLD analysis project Ga0272441, IMG submission 193582) | Marine sediment archaeal communities from Little Sippewissett salt marsh, Falmouth, MA, United States - SSM-Prop-6N | ecosystem: Environmental > Aquatic > Marine > Wetlands > Sediment ... | reverse complement strand
CAGAAGACCGTCGAGGTCGCTACGTCGAAGGTCTGGGCTTATCCCCACAGGATGCCGCCGTCGTCGTGTCCTCCAGACCCATGGCCGACTTTTTCGACGAGTGTCTGACCATTGGGGGCACAGACAAGGCTACAGCCCTGTGCCACTGGCTCATCGGCGACGTCAGTCGCCTTCTGAATGCGGACGCTGTGGATATCTGCGACTGCCCCCTTTCAGCAGGGCACATGATGGAGTTCGTTGAGCTGACCGACAAGGGAACCATCGGGGGCCCCGCAGCCAAGACTGTGCTCGATGAGATGTACGCGAGCGGGAAGAAGCCATCTGTGATTGTCGAGGAGAAAAACCTCGGCCAGATCAGTGGGTCTGATGAACTGGTTGCCGTCATACGTGATGTAATCGCAGCCAACCCGAAGGCCGTGGCCGACTTCAAGGCAGGCAAGGAGCAGTCAATTACCTTCCTCACAGGACAAGTGATGCGACAGACGCGTGGACGGGCAAATCCCGCAGTGACACGTGAGGTACTCGTGAAGGAACTCTCTTCGCAGTAATGAGCGGAAAGGGGTTTCACGGCAGCGAAATCTGCACGAAACACATCTGTAACAATCCCGCGTCACAATTCCTCATACAGACTCTACCGTTGACGGACTGTAGAAGGAGGAGAAATGGCTAAGAGATCAAGAGACGAAGCCAAGGAGTATGTTCTCAAGACTGCCAAGGAGCACGACGTTAAGTTCATTCGCCTTTGGTTCACGGACATCCTGGGCTTTCTGAAAAGCTTCGCAATAACTATCGAGGAACTTGAGGGTGCCCTTGATGATGGCATGGGTTTCGACGGCTCATCGATCGAGGGTTTCTGCCGAATCGACGAGAGCGACATGATGGCGCTCCCCGACCCTGAGACGTTCCAGTTGCTACCGTGGAGGCCCAAGGAGCGGCACGCTGTGGCGCGAATGTTCTGCGACATTGTGACTCCCGAGGGTGAGCCCTTCGTTGGGGATCCTCGAAACGTCCTCAAGCGTAATCTCGAACGTGCGGCCAAGATGGGCTATACGTTCTATGTAGGCCCTGAACTTGAGTATTTCTACTTTGAGGACAAGCACGGCACGGTTGGCCTGGACGAGGGTGGCTATTTCGACATGACCCCGCTGGACCTCGCTACCGACCTGAGGCGCGAGACTGTGCTGACCCTTGAGGCTATGGGCATCGGTGTCGAGTATTCGCACCATGAGGTGGCCGGTAGCCAGCATGAAATTGACATGCGCTACACGGATGCGCTGACCATGGCCGACAACGTCATGACTTACCGCCTGGTCGTGAAAGAGATCGCGATGCAGCACGGCGTCCATGCCACCTTCATGCCCAAGCCTGTCTTTGGTATCAACGGCAGCGGAATGCACGTACATCAGTCGTTGTTCAAGGATGGCAAGAACGCCTTCTACGATCCCGATGGCAAGTATTTCTTGTCTGACATTGCGAGATCGTACATCGCCGGCATCCTGAAGCATGCGCCCGAGTTCACCGCGGTGACGAACCAGTGGATCAACTCTTACAAGCGCCTTGTCGCAGGGTATGAGGCTCCCGTGTACCTCTCATGGGCACAGAGAAACAGGGCAGACCTCGTTCGCGTCCCCGGATACAAGGTTGGCAAGGAGAACGCGACCAGGCTCGAGCTTCGCTCGCCTGACCCCGCGTGCAACCCTTACCTAGCCTTCTCTGTCATGCTTGCAGCCGGTCTCGAGGGTATCGAGAAGGGCTACCAGGCTCCTGAGCCTGTTGAGGAGAACGTGTACGTGATGGGCGAAGAGGAACGCGTTCGCCGTGGCATCGGCACGCTGCCAGCCAGCCTGTACGAGGCCATTCTCAAGACTGAGAACAGCGAGGTCGTTCACAAGGCGCTCGGCGACCATGTGTTCGAGAACTTCCTTGCGAACAAGAAGCTTGAGTGGGATGAGTACCGCACGCAGGTCACTGAGTTCGAGTTGAAGCGCTACCTCCCGGTTCTGTAGTTGGACGACCTGCTACAATAGCGTACAAAGCCGAGAAAAGGCTGGTACGAGAGTAGGTTGATGCATACAATCAGCGGCCCGGGCAGACAGCATAGCCTGTCTGTTCGGGTCGCTCTTGCACAGATAAATAGCACGGTTGGCGACCTTGAGGGTAATACCTCCAAGATTATTGCCTCCATCGCAGAGGCCTCTGGCAATGGGGCCGATATCGTTGTTCTCCCCGAACTCGCAGTTTGCGGATACCCTCCCGAAGACCTGCTCCTCCGCCCTCGATTCGTGTCACAGAATCTGACCTGCCTTGAACACATAGCCGAACGGACGCACGGACCTGTGGTGGTCGTCGGTTTCGTTGATAGTGATTCAGACGTATATAACGCCGCCGCGGTCATCCATGACGGGCGTATTGCGCATATCTACCACAAGGTGTTCTTGCCTAACTACGGCGTATTTGATGAGAACAGGTACTTCCGCGAAGGCCGCGAGTGCCCCGTGTTCCGCGTTGGAGGTGTCGGCATCGGCGTGACGATCTGCGAGGACGTCTGGTATGAAGGTGGTCCCGCGAGCGTGCAGGCAGCCAATGGCGCGGAAATCATCCTCAATTTGAGCGCCTCCCCCTATCACCGCGGAAAGGGCGACAGCCGCCGCCAGATGTTCGCAACACGCGCTCGCGACAATGTGTGCGTGTTTGCCATGTGCAACCTTGTTGGAGGCCAGGACGAGTTGGTCTTCGATGGCGACAGCATGATTGTGGACGAGGAAGGGCGCGTCCTTGCTGCCGGCCGTGCTTTTGAAGAGGACATGGTCTACGCCGACGTGCACGTTGAGTCTGTCTTTCGCGCACGCCTGCACGACCCCAGATGGCGCAAGACGGAGTCATTCCTCGTGGGGCAATGCCTTGACAGCTCAGCTGTTGACGTCAATGGTACGAGCATCACTAAAGGAAAGCCTGAAATCAACTCGGCTTGCCCACCTCCTCTGGACAATGTTGAAGAAGTGTACAAGGCGCTTGTGCTCGGCACGGCCGACTACGTCCGCAAGAACGGCTTCCAGAAGGTCGTCATAGGACTGTCAGGCGGAATCGACTCCTCCATGGTCGCCTGCATCGCGTGTGATGCACTCGGCCCTGCCAATGTTGTGGGCGTGCGGATGCCATCCCGATACACTTCTGAGATGAGCGGCGAGGATGCCACAGGTATCGCAGAAAACCTCGGCTTCCGAACCATGGACATTCCCATCGAACCTGCCTATCGAACGTTCATGGATATGCTTGACGGGTCCTTCGCGGAGGTTCAACCGGACAAGACGGAGGAGAATCTGCAGGCAAGGATACGTGGCACGATTCTTATGTCGCTTTCCAACAAGTTCGGATGGCTCGTCCTCACGACGGGCAACAAGAGCGAAATGGCTACTGGATACACAACGCTCTACGGAGATATGGCGGGAGGATTTGCCGTTCTGAAGGACGTGCCGAAGACTCTCGTCTATCAACTGGCGGAGTACCGTAATTCTCTTGAGGGCGGCGAAACGCCGATTCCCCGCTCAACCATTGAGCGACCACCGTCCGCTGAGTTGCGCCCCGACCAGAAGGACAGCGATAGTCTTCCGCCGTACGAGGTGCTCGACCAGCTGCTGAAAGCGTATGTTGAGGATGACCGAAGCATCGACCAGATCGTTGCACAGGGCTACGACGCGGCACTTGTCGAGCGGACGGTGCGGCTCGTTGACCGTAGCGAATACAAGAGGCGGCAATCGCCGCCTGGCATCAAGATTACGACCAGGGCGTTTGGACGCGACCGCAGGCTACCCATTACAAACCGATTCCATGGGTAATTGGAGCTTGTGGTCGAGACTGCCCTTCAGGAGGATTGACCGATGACGAAGAAGGCATATCTCGTCTTGCAAGACGGCACGGTTTTTGAGGGCGAATCCTTTGGCAGTGAGGGGACCTCTTTCGGCGAGGTTGTATTCGACACGTCGATGACAGGGTACCAGGAGATGCTGACTGACCCCTCATTCGCGGGGCAACTGCTGACACTGACCTACCCGCTGGTCGGAAACTATGGCATCAACGAGTTCGACGATGAGTCCAAACAGGTGCAGGCTCGCGCCCTCATTGTGCGGGAGCATTGCGCTACTCCAAGCCACTACCAATCCGCCGAAACATTGAACCAATACCTGCAGCGTCACGGAATACCCGGCATAGCAGGCGTGGATACCCGCGCCGTTACGCGGCGTCTCCGGTCTGCAGGCGTCATGATGGGCGTTGTGACTAGCGAGCTTGACCCTGAGCGCGCGCTGACCGAATTGAAAGCCGCACCTGCCTATGACTCCCAGAACCTTGCGGCACAGGTCACGACGCAGGCCCCCTACTCAAGCCCCGAAGACAGACCCGGTGCTGATCTGCACATCGCCCTTGTCGATTTCGGAGTGAAGCGGAGCATCATGCGTCACCTCAGTCGCGTAGGTTGCCGCGTGACGGTTGTTCCTCTCACCGCTTCGACGGAGACTATCGCCTCTATGAAACCTGACGGGATCCTCCTGTCGCCCGGCCCCGGTGATCCCGCACACCTGGAGGGCCTTGAAGACACCGTGAGGTCGTTGCTTGGGCGCTACCCACTCATGGCTATATGTCTTGGGCACCAGGTTGTGGCTCGAGCGCTCGGCGCCACCACTTTCAAGCTGAAGTTCGGACACCATGGGGGCAACCACCCCGTGCGCGACCTGGTGGACGGGAGCTTCCATATCACTACGCAAAATCACGGCTACGCCGTAGACCCGGACTCACTGCCCAGCGGTCTTGAGGTGAGCCAACTGAATCTGAACGATGGGACAGTCGAAGGCCTGATGCACGCCGACTATCGGCTCATCTCCATCCAGTATCATGCCGAGGGGACGCCTGGGCCTCAAGACAGCAACTACTTGTTCGACCGCTTCGTGGAGATGATACGTTCCACACGATAGCTGTTCGTGTGCATTGACAGCCCTCGACATGGGCGCTAAGGTTTACTAAGGCATGATACGTGACAGGTGTGCCGTCTTCGGCATCTTCGCCCCAACAGAAGACGTTGCTCGCCTGACATTCTTCGGGCTATTCGCGCTTCAACACCGCGGCCAGGAGAGCAGCGGCATCGTTGTTACCGACGGTCAGTCCCTCAAGCGGCATGCCGCCCCCGGGTTGGCAGCGCAGGTTTTCAACGAGGCAGTCCTGTCGCAACTTACCGGATTCGCGGCAATCGGACACAACCGATATTCCACGACCGGCTCCAGCGTCGAGTGCAACACGCAACCGCTCTTGGCGACCGGCGATTGCGGCACTATTGCGCTCGCCCACAATGGCAACATCGTCAACTCCCTCGAACTACGGGAGGAGCTGGTCGATCGTGGCTATTCCTTCAACAGCACGACGGACTCCGAAGTGATTGCAAACCTTATTATTGCCTCTCCGGGCCGCGATTGGGTCGAGCGGATAGCGAGTGCTTGTCGCAGACTGATAGGCGCCTACTCGTTGACCCTGCTCACCGAGGACTCGGTCATCGGTGTTCGCGACCCGATGGGAATACGGCCTCTTTGCGCAGGCCGTATAGGTACCAGCCCCGTGCTGGCCTCTGAGACCTGCGCACTCAACCACATTGGCGCAGAAGTCGAGCGAGACCTGGAACCCGGCGAGATTGTCCGCTATACCACCGCTGGAGAGACCCGGGCTTCCATTTGGACCAGTCAGCGCCGCGCTCTTTGCGTATTCGAGTACATATACCTGGCACGCGCGGATTCCACGCTTGAGAGTGAATTGGTCTACGAGACCCGGCAGCGCATGGGTGCCCGACTGTGGGAGGAATACCCTGTGGACGCCGACTACGTGGTTGGTGTTCCTGACTCAGCCATTCCTGCCGCAATCGGTTTTGCCGAGGCCTCCGGCATTCCTTACTGCGAGGGACTGCTCAAGAATCGCTACATCGGTAGGACATTTATCTCGCCTGACCAGAGGCTTCGCGACCTGGGAGTACAACTGAAATTCAATCCTCTCCGTGAGGTCATTTCAGGGAAACGGTTGGTTGTTGTGGACGACAGCATAGTACGCGGTACTACAACACCCCACGTGGTTGAACTGCTCCGCAAGGCGGGCGCTCGCGAGGTCCATCTCCGCATCTGCGCGCCACCAATCAAGCACCCCTGTTTCCTCGGCGTCGATATGGCGACCGAAGAGGAACTGATAGCCAACAACAGGACCGTAGATGAGATTCGTGCGCACGTTGGCGCCGACTCACTTGGATATATCACTTTTGACGGGCTTCTTTCATCGGTCAGGCGTCCCGGGAACACCCTGTGCACTGCCTGCTTCACAGGAGAGTATCCCGTACCTGTCCAGATGGGACTGGACAAGTTCGCGCTGGAGACCGCAATATGAACGACACACACGTCAGAATCGGAGTGCTTGCCCTGCAGGGCTCCTTCTCAGAACACATTGAAGCACTGACCAGACTTGGAGTGGAAGCAACAGAGGTAAGGTTGGCTTCCGACCTGGAGTGTATAGATGGTCTCATCATGCCTGGTGGCGAGTCGACTACCATTCTCAAGCTTCTTGATGAGTACGAGATACGCGAACCGCTGCTCAAGAGAATCCGGGCAGGTTTCCCAATCCTCGGAACGTGCGCGGGCACGGTGTGCCTTGCCAACGACATCTCAAGTCATGACATGTCTCCGCTCGGCGTCCTGAACATCATCGTGGAGCGAAACGGATTCGGCCGACAGGTGGACAGCTTCGAAGAAGATCTCGTCATTGATGGCATCGAGGGGGATGTATTCCGGGGCGTCTTCATCAGGGCACCCGTGATCGAGAACTGTGCCGGCGACGCTCAGGTGCTGGCTCGCGTTAGTGATGGTACGATTGCGGCCTGTCGTGAGGGAAACCTGATCGCCACGGCATTCCATCCCGAGTTTGTCCCTGACCCAAGGATGCACCAGATGTTCGTGAACGTGGTTCGAGAGTGGAAGAATTCCTCAGCCACCGGGAGTGCTCTTGCTCCGGCTGATGTAGCCGCCGGGTAATCTGACAGGAGCGGTCTGAAGACGAATGGCCAATCTGGATAAAGACACTGAACGCAAAACGGTAGCGATACTGAAGGTACTCTCCGAATCTTCCGAAGCGCTCGGCTCAATTGCCATCTCTCGAGAGCTCGAACGACACGGTGTGTTCCTCAGCGAAAGGGCTGTTCGCTACCATCTGCGCATGACAGATGAGCGCGGCTATACAGAAGCTCTTGGGCGCGACGGTAGAATTATCACCTCTCGCGGCCTGGAGGAATTGAGGCTCGCACTGGCCCCCGAACAGGTGGGCTTCATTATCGAGAAACTCCAACTCCTCGCCTTCAAGACGACGTTCAACCCCGCTACACGTACCGGTCTGGTTCCCATCAACACGTCGCTTTTTCGCACTGACGAGTTCTCCAATGCCCTGGCAGCAATGCGACCAGCCTTCGACAAGGGGCTATGCGCAAGTCGGCTTGTGGCCATCGCGCGCGAAGGAGATAGGCTTGGCACCCGCGTGATTCCGAAGGGCTATATCGGTCTGGGGACCGTATGTGGCGTCGTCGTCAACGGGGTTCTACTCAAATCCTCGGTCCCCATAGAGTCCCGGTTCGGCGGAGTGCTCGAGCTTCGCAATGGAAAACCCCGCAGGTTCGTCGCCATCATCCGCTATGACGGCACTTCCCTGGATCCGTCCGAGCAGTACATACGCGCCCGCATGACCGATGTTACCGGCGCAGCCAACGGACGGGACGGGCGCATACTCGCCAACTTCCGCGAAATACTGGCACCGTCTCGCGCGGTGGTTGAGCAAAGGGTCAAGGAGCTACGCGAGGCCGGGATGACCTCCGTCTACATTCTGGGCAACACAAGCGAACCCGTGTGTCAGATCGAAGTGGGCATGAACCGTGTCGGACTAGTGCTTCTAGGCGGATTGAACCCCGTAGCCGCCGCGGCTGAGGCAGGGTTCAGCGCGGAGAACAACGCCGAGAGCGGACTGGTCGACTACGAGCAGCTTGTCGACGTTGCGGACCTGTAGACTCCCCGCCTCTCCTACAACAAGCCGCGTGCATACTGCACGGCGTTTGTGAAGAATCTCAGTCCCTCGCCCGCTTCTTCAGGAGCATCGCGTCGCGTCCATGCAGGGTGTTGCGAGCGCCTTACGAACCGCTCAGGATGCGGCATCAAACCAAGTATCCTGCCAGTTGAGTCCGTCAATCCAGCGATGTCCCGGTATGACCCGTTCGGGTTGTCTGGATACTCCGGAGAGGTCCGGTTCGGACCACAGTAATGAAGCGCGGGCACGATAGAGCCCTCTGCGCCAGCGGGAACGTGCAGCCGACCCTCCCCATGGGCCACGGCAAGCTCGAATGACCCGAGCCCCTGAGTGAAAATACACGGCGAGTCCTCAGCCACACGCAGAGGGACCCATCGACACTCGAAACGCCCGGAATTGTTCGGAAGGAGACTGACCGTCTGGGTACCAGTGGCTGTGGGCAGCAGGCCGGCTCTCACCAGCACCTGGAAGCCATTACAGATGCCGAGCACGAGGCCTCCGCGCTCAACAAATGCGAGCAGGTGATCACCCAGCTTGAGAACAAGCTCGTTGGCCAGCACCTTGCCGGCACCGAGATCGTCGCCGTATGTGAACCCACCTGGAATCACGAAGACCTGGTATCTATCCAGCTCTACAGCTCCCTCCAGCAATCTGTTGACGTGCATTGGTTCCGTGGCAGCGCCAGCGAGTTGAAACGCGTATTCCGTTTCCTCGTCGCAGTTGGTGCCAGGGGCTCTGAGTACCAGTATTCTCGGTTCTTTCATCTTGTACCTACCAGTCCAGTGGGCGTGTCCACGCGTCTCTCAGGGTTTCAATATCTGCTTCCAGGGCTACGGTTCCATCTCTGCCGGTCAGACGAACTGAGGGAGTCGCCTCAACCACACCCACTCGGGCAAAGACACCGCCCGGCATGGCGGTCTCGAACTCCGCCTCTCTCCCCCGCGGCACTTCAACCAGGAATCGGCTATTCGACTCGGAAAAGAGGACTATGTCGTCCCTGTCTATCTCCTCCCCGAGAGGTATGCTTCCGAGGTCGATCGACATGCCAAGCCCTCCTGCAAAGGCCATCTCGGCAGCAGCGACCGCCAGCCCGCCCTCACTCAGGTCGTGACAGGCGTTTGCCAGGCCCAGTCCAATGGCCGACGAAAGTGCCCGCATAGAGCACAGTGCAGCCTCAGTCCGTACCTTCGGTACCCGGGCTCCCTCAGCCTTGAGGTAGCAGGCATACTCGGAACCTGCCAGTTCAGCGTAGGTGGCACCTACGACGTAGAGGGCATCGCCAGCCTTCTTCAGGTCCATCGTGATAAGGGATTCTGACGAGTCCACCACAGCCATCGCAGAGACGAGCAGGGTGTGCGGAATTGACACGGGCTTGCCTTCGATCTGGGCGAAGTTATTCAGGCTGTCCTTCCCTGAGATGAACGGCGCATCAAACGCCAGGGACATGTCGTGACAGGCCTCACAGGCACGCACCAGCGCACCCAGGCTTTCCGGTTCGTCTACTCGTCCCCAGCAGAAATTATCCAGCAGAGCCACCCGGTCGATTGACCCGCCTACCGCAACAATCTGTCGGAGCGCTTCATCGACGGCAGATGCCGCCATCCAGTACGCATCTATGTCGCCATAGAAGGTATTCAGACCACACGAGACGACAAGACCCCTCGTGGAGTTCAGCACGGGCTGAATCGCCGCCGCATCACCCGGCCCGCCGCGACCATCGCCGACAAGAGGTTTCACGCGGCTGCCACCCTGCACTTCATGGTCATACTGCCGAATAACCCATTCCTTGCTGCAGACGTTGAGCGAACCAAGAATCGCAAGCAGCGCATTCGTCGGCGATGAAGCAGGGGGGACCTCTGCACCTACCACCCGGGGTTCGGGAGCGGAAGCGACCAGATCCAACTGGGGCAGTCCGTCATGCAGAAAGGCCATTTCCATGTCAGCAACCCTGGTGTCTTCGTAGAACAGCTCAAGTCTGTGCGTATCGGTGAATTCACCGATGACGGTAGTCTCCACGCCTTCCGATGCCGAAAGCCGCAGCAGTTCCTCAATAGACTCGGGGGGCACGGCAAGTATCATGCGTTCCTGGGACTCGGATATCCATATCTCGTCGTACGACAGGCCTGCGTACTTGAGTGGCACCCTGTCCAGATGCACCTTCACGCCTGTCTTCTCGCCCATCTCTCCGACGGCAGAAGAAAGCCCTCCTCCACCGCAATCCGTGATCCTGCGATACAGATGTCTGTCACGCGCCTGCATCAGCACGTCGATGACCCGCTTCTCGACGATAGGGTTCCCTATCTGTACGGCACTACGCGACGCTGAAACCGAGTCCTCGTCGAGCTTCTCGGAGGCGAACGTCACACCGTGTATACCATCCCTGCCGGTACGACCGCCCATGAGGACGACGAGGTCGCCGTTCCGCTGCATACCCTGGGGCGCTGCCCAGGAAGGCATTATGCCGACCGTACCGCAGAACACCAGCGGGTTGCCAAGGTACCGTTCGTCGAATCTGAGCGTACCGTTGATGGTGGGAATCCCCAGTCTATTGCCGTAGTCAGCCACGCCGGCGCGCACTCCCTTGAATACCCTGCGTGGATGAAGTACGCCGGGTGGTACCGCGCTGGATGGCGTCCCTGGATCCGCAAAACAGAACACGTCCGTGTTCAGGATTGGCTTGGCGCCCAGACCTGTACCAAGCACATCACGCACGACTCCACCAAGGCCGGTTGCGGCTCCGCCGTACGGCTCGACGGCTGAGGGATGGTTATGCGTTTCGGCCTTGAAACACACTGCATTCTCTCCATCGAAGTCGATGACGCCTGCGTTGTCCTTGAACACGGAAAGGCACCACGTCTTGTTCAGCTTCTCCGTAGCGCTCATGATGGTCGTCTTCAGCAGGTTGTCGATTACCCTGTCGCCCATCGTAATGCGCGCCTTGAACGTCTTGTGAACGCAGTGCTCTGACCACGTCTGCGCGAGTGTCTCAAGTTCTGCGTCGGTCGGCTCGCGACCTATGGAAATGTAGTGTCGCTGGATGGCCTTCATTTCCATGGGTGAGAAACCGAATTCGCTCGCTAGCGCGAGGAGTTCGTTCTCGGGCAATTCCGTGATGGAGAGATGGCGCAACTCCAGCACATACGTCGGTTCGAGAGGGAATACGTTCTCGCCGGGTTGTACTACATGCTGGACAACGGGGTTCAGGAGCAACTGCTCCGTAATGAGCTGGATTTCGGCCTGAGATGCATCACCACGCAACACGTACAGGACCCCGTTCTTCGCCCTCGGCACCGGGCCAACACCAATGTCGGCTATTCCCTTGAGGATAGTCGCCTCAAGTGGGTCGCTCACGCCGCTGTTGTACGTGACCTCAATAGCACACAGGCAACCCTCGACGTCCTTTATATGTTGGCCATCATGGCAGTACGTTTGGGCCACGGGGTCGGACAAAAG
>Ga0272441_10013853_pt1 | contig 11541 bp, 7 predicted proteins | sample SSMProp6N_FD_193582 | JGI IMG/M metagenome (GOLD analysis project Ga0272441, IMG submission 193582) | Marine sediment archaeal communities from Little Sippewissett salt marsh, Falmouth, MA, United States - SSM-Prop-6N | ecosystem: Environmental > Aquatic > Marine > Wetlands > Sediment ... | reverse complement strand
TCAGTCGAGGCGCCAGGCGGCGAGATCGAGGTCGGGGAAGACGGGGTCGCGGGCTTCGAGCTTGTCGAGGAGGCCGCGCTGCTCGTCGGTGAGCTCGCGGGTGGCGGCGTAGGTCTCGGCCAGGTCGGCGACGGCCACGAAGTCGTTGTAGTGGGCGGAGAGTCGGTTTTCGGCGTAGTCGCGGGCGCTCCAGGTGCTGATGAGGAACTGCCAGTCCGAGCTTTCGAGCAGGAGGAGCTCGCGGCCTGCCTGCTGGAGGATTTCGGTGAGGATGGGGTCGGGGTCGTCGCGGTACTTGGCGAGCAGGGCGAGGAAGCGGTCTTCGCATTCGTAGATGTGGCGCCAGGTCCACTCTGTCCAGTCGTTGAGCCAGATCCAGTGGAATCCGCCCTCGCCCCAGGATCCCTCGGGCAGCCCGACGACGCCGACGGGGGGCTGCTGGGCCATATACTGGCTGCACGTGACGCTGCGGACGGTGCCGCCCTCGTGGAGCTTGCGGAGGACTTTGTGGATCCAGCGCGGGCCTTCGAACCACCAGTGGCCGAAGAGCTCGGCGTCGAAGGGGGCGCAGACGACGCCTTTGCCGGCGGGGACGTTTTCGTCGCTTTCGAGGACGGAGCCGATGAGGTCTACGAAGTGGCTGGCGTGGGCTTCGAGGCGTTCCTCGATTTCCTCGGCGTGGTATTCCTGTTTGTCGCCCAGGTCGGCCTGGGTGTCGGTGACGCGCCAGTAGCGGTGGCCGCCGGGGAAGTGCTTCTTGTGGAAGTCGAGGTACCAGGTGTCGCCGGGGTAGCCGTGTTCGCCGCTCCAGACCTGGAGAGCGGAGTCGGGGTCGCGGACGAAGCAGACGGCGGTTTTCTCGGCGGAGGGGTCGCCGCTGACCACGTAGGTGCGGTGTGGGGAGCGCTCGAGGATTTCGTCGCGGGGGGTGTAGTGCTCGCTGAACTGGCCCCAGAGGCGCTGGAGGGCCTCGAAGCGGTCGATGTAGACGCCGATGGGCTTGCCGCCCTTGAGCAGGTGGGAGTCGATGATGAAGTAGCGGATCCCTGCGTCGTGGAGCACTTCCTCGATGCCGCGGCGCTCGATGGGGCGGGCGGTGTCCGTCTTGTCGAGGGGCGACGTCCATTCGTAGCGGGGGCGGTAGGCGCACTCGGGGAGCCAGATGCCGGCCGGGGCTCGGCCGAAGTGGCGGCGATAGGTGGCCACGGCGGTGCGCACCTGTGCCTGGACGCACTCGTCGCGTCCGAGGAGGGGGAGGTAGCCGTGTGTGGCGCAGCAGGTGATGACCTCGATGTGGCCGTCGTCCTGGAGGCGTCGGAGGGCGCCCACGAGGTCCATGGCGTAGCGTTCGGTGAAGTCGCGGCGGACGCCCTGGAAGGTGGTGCGCCACATGGCGGCGAGGCGTGCGAGATTGGGGCGGCCGGTGGTGCGGAACTCCTTCTCGTTCTGGGCCGCGAAGTCGACGCGGTGGTCGAGGTAGGCGAGGAACTCGGCTTTGAAGCCCTCGTCGGCGAGCTGTTCGAGGAGGACGGGGGTGACGTTGAGGGTGACGTTGGCCGAGATGCCGTCGCGGGCCATGTCGTCGAAGGCGTTGATGAGGGGCACATAGCATTCGGCGGTGGCCTCGTTGAGCCAGTCGGTGCCGTGGGGCCACACGCCGTGCATGAGCACGTAGGGCAGGTGTGCGTGGAGCACGAGGGCGAAGCTGCCTGCGGAGTCGTTTGCCATGGGGCGGGAGTCCTTTCCGCTGGAAGAAGACGCGTGTGCTCGGGTCGGTGCGGAGCCTGAACGCCGCGCCGATTATATCAGATCCTGTGCGCACCGGGAACAGGAGAGGTCAGCGTGGCCGAGGGGGTTCGAGGGTCAGGCGGCCGAAGTGTGCGGCGTCCTTGCTGCCGCAGATGCCTGGGGTCCACTCGAGCCATCCCTCGAAGCCGGCGCCATCGGCGTCGTTCACGGTGAAGCTCCAGCCGAGACTGGTGTCTGGCGTGGGGCGCCAGGGGCCGAGGGATGCCCAGGGGATGGCGGCCTCGTAGCGGAGGCGTCCGTCGGCGCGTGTGACCACGAGCTTCGCCTGCGCCAGGTCGCGTGCCTGGGGGAGCCACTGGAAGACCTGCGGGCCTTTCGGGGTGAGAGCGAGGCCGAACTCGGCGACGCCGCCGTAGCCTGGGTCCGAGCGCGGGGGGCCGGGGCAGAGCGCCACCTGGATGCAGTCGCCCTGCCAGATGGCGAAGCCTGCCTGCTTCTGATCGAGGCGGTCGTCGCGGACGTCGGCAGCGATGAAGAGATGGCGGGTGTTCCAGCCGGCCCAGAGGCGGGCGGAGCAGTCGGCGGGGCCGTTCCAGCCGTCGATGCGCACGCAGCCGCGGCCCTCGAGGGCGATGGGAGGCCAGACAGCCCAGTCCGCGAGGTCGCCGTCGATGGTTGGGGCGCCATTGCGGTGGGGGGCGGCAGCGGCGGGGCGCGGGGGAGCCACGTCCACGTGGCGGCTCTGCTCGGCAAGCGAGATGCTGGCGGTGATGGCCGCACGCCCCGGCGCGGCGGCGCGCGGAAGGCCGCACAGGAACGCGACGGTCCGCTGCTCCCCGCCCTTGAGTGCAGCGAGGCGCACGGAGCGGGAGGGCAGCACCTGCCAGCCCGCGGGCACGCGGAGCGCCACGGTGGGCGAGGCGGGAAGGCTCGTGTGGTTGCTCACTGTGGCACGCACCAGGAGGTCCTCGCCCGCTCGGGGCGAGCCACCGGTCTGGAGGCGGACGGTGAGGGGCCGCACGGTGGCCACGGCGATGGGGATCGCGAGGGCCGGGCTCCGCTCGTCCGCCGATGGGTGGCAGCGGACGGTCTCGAAGGCGTGGAACTCGTCTGCGTCGGGCAGGTGGGGGGCCCGGGCGGCCAATTCGACTTCCGCGCGGGCGCCGGGAGCCACGTTGTAGGGCGCCTTGTTGCCCATGAGTGAGCAGATGCCCTGGCGGCGCTGCCTGCCGGTGTTGGCGACCACGGCCTTCACGCGGTAGGCGTGGCCTGCCGCGGCCACGATGCGAGCGGACTCGACGGAGACGTGGAGGCCGAGGTCGGCCATGAGCAGGTCGAGGGCGCAGTGCTTCGCCTGGCGCATGCCCAGGGGCTCCATCATCGCCTTCGGCGAGCCGGAGACGGCGAGGAGCGCCTGGCAGCGCTGCTGCACCGTGCCTGTGAGCTTCGGCAGGCGTGCCCGGCGGTATGCGCGCTGGATCTGGGCGGCCAGCTCGTCGAGCAGGGCATTGGGGCTGGGGGCAGGCCGGACGGCGAGCACGAGCACTTCTCTGGGCCTGAGCATCTCGGTGCGCTCGAAGCTCTCGCCGCGTGCGTAGCCGACGAGGGAACGGCCATCCAGCGTCAGGCGATGAAGAGCCACGGCACCGTCCTCCGCGGTTCGCCCGCCCCAGGCCGAGGGGGCGAGGGCGTAGCGGAAGGCGTGGGGCTGGTCGTCCCAGTTGGTGGCGGCGATGGCCAGGTGGCCACCGCGGGAGCGCCACACGGTGGCCGCGACGGCGGGGAGCACGGCGGTGTGTGGGCGGTTGCGGCCCCAGGTAACCTCGATAGAGGGGATCTCGTGGGTGGGCTTCAGTTCGCCGACGAGCTCGCCGTGGGTCATGAACTCGGCGGCGGCGAGGCGGCGGCGGGCAAGATCGCGCAGGTAGAGGGCCTTCGGGCGGTTCCCCGGCTCCAGGAGGCCCCAGCCCATCCAGCCGAGCTGGCAGCCGAACAGAAAGTCGCGGCCCTGCGAGGCGGAGAAGGCGGTCAGGGTGTCGTTCACGTTGCTCGGGCTCGAGAAGTAGGTGGTGTAGCCGCTGTAGACGGCGGTCATCATGGGGATTTCGTGGTCGTAGCGGGGGTTCCAGGTCAGGAAGGCATCGGCGTTGTCCATGTAGCACTCGGTGTTGTTCTCGGTGGTGATGACCACGTCGCGGCCGTCGGCGTGGGCGATGGCATTGATGCGGGTGAGCATCTTGCGGTAGCCGTCGACCCACCAGGCGCCCCCGCCGAGGGGATGGCCGTGGGTGGTGTCGTAGCACAGGCGGGGGCCGGCGGCGGCGATCTGGTCGATGTAGATCGCGTTCACCCCGCAGTCGGTCATCAGGCGGCGGCAGATGTCGTGCACCTTGTCCTGCCAGAAGCGCGTGGCGGGGCACATGACGGCCAGCGGGCGCTTGGAGCCGTAGAGCTCGATGTAGGGCTTGCCCTGGGTGCTCTTGCAGGCGAAGGGGAGGGCGGCCTTGAAGTTCTCGTTCCCGCTGTCCCACAGGCGGCCGTTGATGTAGGGCATCACCACCATGCCTTTGGCGGTGAGCTCCTTGACGGCCTCGGCGAAGCCGGGCTTGGTGGGGAAGTAGTTCGGGTAGTAGGTGTCGAAGGGGATCTCGTGCCAGTTGTACCAATGGATGCCGATGGGGATGCCGAACAGCTCGGCGGCCTGGTGCATCCGGGGCACCACCTCGCGCGGGTGTCCGCCGCCGAGCATCCAGAGGCCCAGGCCGAGGAGCTTGCGGGGAGTGTCCTTGCGGGTTGCCAGGGGGCCTTTGCGTGTCCAGGGGGCGCCCGCGACGGCCCAGCGGCGGTAGGCGCGTGCTCCGTTCCACCAGCTCCCGGCGTCGTTGGCCAGTGCGATGGGGAAGGGCTGCTCGTAGTTCCTGGCGGGCACGCCCTGGTGGGGGGCGTGGATCTGGAACCGGAACTCGCCGCCTGGCGTGAGGGCGAAGCGTTTGGGCCAGGCCTCCGGGTCGTGGCAGGCGAGGGCCAGGCCGTCGGCGGCGCCGTCGATGCACAGGAACTGCATGGGCCAGTTGCAGCAGGGATACCAGCCGTTGAGGGCCTGGCGGGTGGCGCGGTAGAGCATGCCCCAGTTGCTGCGGGGGACGGCGACGTCGGGCGCGGCGTCGGGGCTCACGCTTGCGAGGACGGGGAAGAAGACGTCCCACACGCCGTAGCGGGTGCTGCGGTTGTCCACGGCGATGCGCCAGGCGGAGTCGGCTTGGTCGGGGCGGAGGTCGATGGTGGCGCGGACGCTCAGGGCATCGGGCTGGCCATCGAGGGCGATGGCGTCCCATCGGAGCTCGAGCTTCGTGGCCGTGGCGCGGGCGGAGCACTTGGCGGGGACGCGGTTATCGATGGTGATCGGCTTGGCGCCCTTGGTGGGGGAGCGGAGCTCGACGCGCCAGAGCAGGGGCTTGGGGTCGGCGGCGCGGACGAGGGCCGTGGGGCCGTTGGAGCCGACGATGCGGGCGAGGCCGAGGCCGGCCGCCTCGTCGGCGAATTCCAGACGCAGGCCCACGCGCGGGTGCTCGAGGGCGTACTTTGCGGCAGCCGCCCTGGGTGCGGCTGGCGCCGGCAGGGGGCGGACGCGCGTCTGGATGGCGCCCTTGGGGGCCAGGAAGTCCGCGTAGCGGGCCGCATCGCCCAGTGCGGGGCCGAAGTAGAGGCGGCCCGCGTTCTCATAGGTTCGCTTCGTCCACGTGATGACGGGCGTCTGGAGGTAGTTCATGTAGTCGATGCCGTCGTAGAGGATCACGCCGTTGGGGTGGGCGAGGCCGATGGCGTCGTCCACGTTGTGCATCACGCCCCACCGGGGCAGGTTGGCGCTCGTCTTGGAGTTGAGGAACGCGCCGTTCTGCGGCGGCTGGCCGCCGAGCCAGTGGGTGAGCCGCGTGTCCTGGCGCGAGACCTGGAGGAAGTGGATTTCGCGCCAGGGGTAGTCGTCGGTGCGGGCGACCTTGCAGGCGACATCGACGACGGGCGAGTCGGCGCGGTAGACGTAGCGGTAGATGGCGGTGGCGTTGCCCGAGGCGTAGCGGTGTGGCGGGCCGTAGCGCGCGGTGGCTTCGACAACGACGCGGAGCGGGCCGCGGGCGACGAGGCGGGCCGTGGAGGCGGGGTCGTCGCGCAGGTGGAGGGAGCCCCGCTCCTTCGAGTACACACGGTCGCCATAGAGGAAGCCACCGTAGCGGTTGCCCGAGCCGCTGAGCACGATGGCACCGGGGAAGCCGCCGCGGCCCTTGCTGGCCACGTGGGCGGCATAGTAGTGGTTCGAGATGCGGAACTCGCCGTCGAGCGTCTCGCACCGCAGGTCGGTGGGTGCGGCCGGAGCCTCGTCGGCGGCCGAGACGAGGAAGTGGCGGCGCGCTCCCGTGTGGGTCACGCCGCTCAGGAGGAGCGAGAGTACGGCTGTGGCGTCCTCGACGTCGAACTGGCCGACCGTCTCGGCGATGGGCGTCCCCGATGGGTCGGTCTCGACGACGCGGACGTGGGCGGGCACGCCATCGGGGAAGAGCTGCTTCGGCTCTGCCCTGTGCTCGACGACGTGTTGGAAGCGGCGCGGCCCGGTGTTGTGGACTTCGAGGAACACCGTGGGCTGGCCCGCCGCGGCGGTGGCGGCGAGTGCCGCGGCCATGGCGGCCACGCAGCACCGGAGCGTGCTCATGGGGGAACTCCTGCCAGGAGTGTGCGGCGAGCGGATCCTCGTCCCTCGGTCTATCAGCCGAGGCGTGGCCTGTCAAGCGGAGCCGGCCCAGCGAAAGAGCCCACGGCGGGTCGGTGGCCGCGGGCTCGTGGGGCAGGCGCTGGATGGAGTTCCCGGTCAGAGCCGCTTCTTCATCTGCTCGAGGATGCGGAGCGAGAGGTCCTGGTCGCCGAGGAAGCCGACGTGGATGCGCGTCTGTGTCTGCTTATCCGCGAGGGTCTTGGTCTTGACGATGGCGCGGCGGCCATCGGGCAGGAGGCCCTCGACGATGGCCGTGATGCCCTCCTGCTCGTCGCGGTCGACGGTCACCTTCAAGTCCTGGAGCGTGGCCGTGGCCGCCTTGTGCACGCGCTCGATCGGCTCGGGGATGGTGGTGCGGAGCCACCCTGCGTGCCACACGACGGCCGCTCCGCCGGCCGCTGCACCGGCCGCGATGAGCACGACCGCACAGCCGGAAACGGTGACGGAAAGGGCAAGCAAGAGCACGAGCGCCAGTCGCCTTCTCATTCTATTCGATCTCCTTGCGGGTCGCAGTTGGGCAATCGCTCCTATTCTACTCTCTTGCGTCGCAGACACAACCACAAAAGCGCAAGAGGGTCAGCCTCGGTCGGAGCCTGCCGCCAGGGCGTTGGCCACGTGCTTCGTGGCGGGGTAGAGCTGGGTGAACAGGGTGTGGAACTCGTCGTAGCGGGCCGAGCGTGCGAGGTCGGGTTCCACGGCGCGAGTGCGGTTGCAGGAGCGGGCCACTGTGGCGGCGGCCCCGAAGCTGTCGTAGAGGCCCGTGCCGAGGCCGGCCAGGAGTGCGGCGCCGAGCGCGCTGGTCTCCTGGAATTCGAGCACGGCGAGTCGCTTGCGGAGCACGTCGGCCTTGATCTGGTTCCACAGGGCGTTCCGGGTGCCTCCGCCCACGGAGCGGATTTCGTCGACGGACTCGCCCAGGATGCCCTCGAGGCACTCGATGACGTGGCGGAGGGCGAAGGCCGTGCCCTCGAAGACGGCGCGTGCCAGGTCGGCCCGCGTGGTGGTGGTCGAGAGGCCGAAGAAGGTGCCGCGAGCCCGCGGGTCCCAGATGGGGGTGCGCTCGCCCTGGAGATAGGGCAGGTAGACCACGCGTCCGCTGCCGATCTCGGACTGCTGGGCCAGCTCGGTCATCGCCCGCAGGCCGTCGTCGCCGGCCTGGCCGAGCAGCTCGCGGAGGAACCACTCGACGGACACCCCGCTCGAGGTGGTGGTGCCGATGGGGAGCCAGCGGTTGCGAGGGATGTAGGCGCAGTTCACCCAGCGGCGGTCACGCGTGGGGGCGTGGGTGGGCACGGCCACGCAGTCGGTCGAGCCGGCGACGTAGACGACGGTGGACGGCTCGATGGCTCCGCAGCCAAGGGCGGATGCGGGCACGTCGCCAGAGCCGCACACGACGGGGGTGCCTTCGCGGAGGCCGGTGGCGACCGCTGCGCCGTGGGTGACGGTGCCGATCACCTCGGCGGCGCCCGTGATGCGGGGCAGGCGCTCGGAGTCGATGCCCACGCGGTCGCACAGGTCGCGGTTCCAGTGCCAGGGGTCGCGGATGTCCACCAGGCCCGAGAGGGCGACCTGGGTGGGGTCGGTGGCGAACTCGCCGGTCAGGCGAGCGGTGATGGCGGTGTTGGCGAAGCCGAAGGCGTGTGCGGCGTCGTAGGCCTCTTCCTGCTTGTCGCGCAGCCAGGCGAGGCTGGTGACGGCACAGGTGCCCGGGACCAGGACGTTGCCGATGATGGCCTCGTACTCGTCGCGCGGGATCATCGCCTCGATGGCAGAGGCCTCGTGGACGCTGCGGCGGTCGGAGTAGAGGAGGGCGGGGTAGAGGCCGCGGCCGTCGGCGTCGAAAAGTACGATGCAGGGGAAGAGGACGCTGACGCCGACCGCTGAGATGTCCGAGGGCGCCACTCCCGCCTCGGCACACGCGTCGCCGAGCGCGGCCACGGCTCCCTGCCACCAAGCCTCGGTGTCGCACTGCACCCAGCCCGCGTGCGGGCTGTGGTTCTCGTGGGAACGGCGGCCCAGTCCCAGGAGCCGCCCTGAGGCATCGACCACACCGGCCTTCACCCCCGATGTGCCGACATCGAGTCCCAGGAGCAGATCGGACATGGCGGCTGGCCCCCGTGCAGGAGTTACTCGGGCTCGTCGGCGATCGCGATTTTCCACACCCCTTCGGCGTGGCTATGGAGCATCTGGATGCCTTCCTCGACGCGTTCGAGCGGCAGGCGATGGCTGATGATGGGCCCGACCTTCACCTTGCCCATTGCCATGAGCTTGAGTGCCGTGGCGTGGTCCCAGGCGAAGCCCAGGGTGCCGAGCACGGTGAGCTCGTCGAGGGTCACGGCGGTGAGGTTGAAGGGATCGGTGTCGTTGCCCGACCAGCCGATGAGCATGATGGTGCCGCCTCGGCGGACGAGGCCGACGGTGGAGGCGAGGGTCTCGGGCAGGCCCACGGCCTCGACCACGGCGTCGGCGCCGATGCCGCGCGTGAGCGTCTTCACCGTGGCGGCCAGGTCGTCCCTGCTGGCATTCACGGTGTGGTGCACGCCAAGCTGGCGGGCCACGTCGAGCTTGAAGTCCTCGAGGTCGGCCACGAGCACCTCGGCTCCCTTGTTGAGTGCGTGCTGCATGGCGAGCACGCCGATGGTGCCGCACCCGATCACCACCACGAAGTCGCCCAGCCGCGGGTTGGTGCGCTCGATGGCGTGGAGGGAGCCGGAAACGGGCTCGGCGATGGCCGCCTCGGCCCACGGGAGCGATTCGGGCTTGTGATGAAGGAAGAAGGACTCGGCGATCACGTAGTCCGCCAGCGAGCCGGGCACCTGGTGCCCCGTGATCTTCAGGTCGATGCACAGGTTATACTTGCCCTGCTGGCACGCGGGGCACGTCTTGCAGGTGAAGAAAGGTTCCACGACCACCGCGTCGCCCTCCTTCCAGTCGGCGACGCCCGGCCCCACTTCGGCCACCACGCCGGAGCACTCGTGGCCCAGGATGATCGGCCACTTGATCATCGGGTGCTGGCCGAGGTAGCCATCCACGTCCGAGCCACACAGGCCCGTGGCCTTCACGGCCACGAGCACCTCGCCCTCGCCGGGTGTGGGGCGCGGCACCTGCCGGATCTCGATGGTCTCTTTCGCCGTGCACACGGCAGCTTTCATTGTGGCCATGGGCTGTCTCCTGCGGCGGGGTGCTTCGATGGCAGCATCGGGGGTTCATTATAGTCGTGCCCACGGGCTTGTAAAGTGGCCGAAGGGACGAGGCGGGGGCGTCGCGGGACCGCCCGCCCAGGATGGGGGGAATTGACTTCCGCGCGTCGGGTGCCTATCATACGGCAGATGGCTGAGTGTTCTCTTTTCCCATCGGGTCAGGAGTGGGTGAGATGAGTTTCCTGAAATGGGGCGTTGTGGTGCTCGTGGTAACGGGATGCCTGGTCGCGACGGCGTGGGCCGGCGAGAAGGAGTTCAAGCCCGAGGACGGCTGGGTCCAGCTATTCAACGGCAAGGACCTTACCGGCTGGAAGCAGCACGGGAACCGCACGTCGTGGAAGGTCGAGGACGGCGTGATGGCCAACACGTCGGGGCACGGCAAGGATCGCGGCGTGAACATCCACTGCGAGAAGACGTTCAAGGACTTCGAGCTGCACATCGAGTTCAAGGTTCCCAAAGGCGGCAACAGCGGGGTGTATCTTCGCGGCCGCAAGGAAATCCAGGTGCACGATTCCTACGGCGTAGCGAAGCCGGGCTCGGGCCACTGCGGCGGCATCTACAGCAAGGCCGCGCCGAAGGTCAACGCGTGCAAGCCGACGGGCGAGTGGCAGAGCTTCGACGTGACGATCGTGGGCGACAAGATCACCGCCCACCAGAACGGGCAGTTGATCCACGACGGCGTCGAGGTGCCCGGCCACACGGGCGGCTCGATGGGCGGCCAGCCCGGCACGCCAGGCCCGATCATGCTCCAGGGCGACCACTCGACCGTCTACTACCGCAACATCTGGGTCCGCCCGATCGAGGAGAAGAAATAGGCATCAGACGCCCCCGACGAGGCATCCCCATGCGTCCGTGGCTCGCGTGCCTGACGGCGCTGGCAGCGGCAGGCTGCGCGCCCGACCATGCTCCCGGCTTCCGGCCCGGGCCGGGCTGGGTGCGCTTGTTCAACGGCACGGACATGGCCGGCTGGAAGCTCGTGGGCCGCTATCCCAGCACGTGGCGCATCCAGGACGGTGTGCTCGGCAGTCCCAGCGAGAGCGACAATCTCTACACCGAACGCCAGTTTCTCGACTTCGAGCTGCACCTGGAGTTCAAGCTCCCCCGCGAGGGGAACAGCGGGGCGTTCCTGCGCGGCCGCAAGGAGGTGCAGCTCTCGGACTGCTTTGGCAGGAAGACGCTCGAGGACACCGACTGCGGGGGCATCTTCGGCAAGGTGGCGCCCCGGGTCAACGCGTGCCGGCCGCCCGGCCAGTGGAACACGCTGGACGTGACGATGGCAGGCGCGAAGATCACGGTGGTGCTCAACGGCGCGACGACGGTGGACGGCGCCGAGGTGCGCGGGGCCACGGGCGGGCAGCTCGACGAGCGCGAGGGCGAGCCCGGGGCGCTGATGCTCCAGGCCGACCACAGCGCCGTGTGGTTCCGGAACATATGGATCCGCCCGCTCCCGCGCGGCGGTTCCTGAGGAGACAGGCCAATGGCACGCAAGCTCACGCGCGGGCAGTTCCTCAAGAAGAGCGGCACCACGGCCCTTGGCCTGGCGGCTGGCGGCGCCCTTCTCCAGGGCTGCGACCCCATCGAGTATGCCGATGCGGAGAAGACCCGCCCGCCCGGAGCCCCCGCGAGCTTCCTGGCGAAGACCGAGGATGTCCAGACCTCCTACTACGTGGCCAAGGGCAAGCTCAAGGCCATTCTCATCCGCACCGGCAAGACCATCCGCGGCTACGTGAACACCTGCTCGCACGAGGAGGCCGCGCTCTACTTCGCCAAGGGCGTGCTCTACTGCCCCGTGCACGGCTCCCACTTCGACCCCGTGACCGGCGAAGC
>Ga0272441_10013852_pt1 | contig 11542 bp, 9 predicted proteins | sample SSMProp6N_FD_193582 | JGI IMG/M metagenome (GOLD analysis project Ga0272441, IMG submission 193582) | Marine sediment archaeal communities from Little Sippewissett salt marsh, Falmouth, MA, United States - SSM-Prop-6N | ecosystem: Environmental > Aquatic > Marine > Wetlands > Sediment ... | reverse complement strand
CCGTCGATTCCGGGGTTCGAGGCTTCAGAGCAGCGAGCCCGCTCTTCGCGCGATTGCTGATAGATCACTCGGCTGACGTTCGAGGCGGTGCGGCCTCTGCTGCGTGCGCTTGCCCTTCAGCGACCCAGCGGGACAGCATGAGAACGGACGCGCCGGCGCCAGGAGAGACGCACTGTCTTCGCTCGTCTTGTTCTGTCCGAGCGTCGGACTAACCCTGTGTTGTTGGGGCATAGAGCCCCACATCTCGGCACGGTGGATGAAAGAAAAGCAACAAGTAACGTTTGACGGCAGCGATAGCAACATGCTACGATGATCGCCGAATATGTGGATTCAAGCTTGGAACTACGTGTCGAGGTATCCCGACAAGATCGGTACCTGGGTCCTTGAGCACCTCTACATCGTTCTTGTTGCCAACGCAGCGGCTGCCGTCCTCGGTGTACTGATTGGGATCTACATCTCCGGGCGCGGTCGAGAGCGGATTGCCGAGACGGTGATCTACTTCGCGAGCATTATGATGACCGTTCCTTCGCTCGCGCTGTACGGTATCCTGATGGGTGTACTGGCGGCGATGTCCCTGCCATCGATCGGTTTCCTGCCGGTCGTCGTCGCGCTCACTCTGTACGGGTTGCTGCCGATCATCCGAAACACATACACGGCGATTCGTGAAGTCGATCCGGCGATGATCGAGGCTGGACGCGGTATGGGTATGAGCGAGATGCAGATTCTGATTCGCGTCAAGCTGCCGCTTGCCGTGCCGGTCATCATGGCCGGGCTGCGGCAGGCGATGGTGATGAACATCGGCATCGCAGCAATCGGGTCTTACATCGGGGCCGGCGGTCTGGGGCAGCCGATCTTCCGCGGTCTGGCGAACTACCGGAAGGACCTCATTGTTGTGGGCGCCGTCTTCGTCTCGGTGTTGGCGATTGCAGTCGATTTCCTCATGGGAGGGGTCGAATGGATTACGACACCGAGGGGCGTTCGGATTAGGAGGCGACGTTGATCAAGTTGGAGAACGTCAGCAAGACGTACGCCGACGGCACGGAGGCGGTCAAGGATCTCACGATGGAGATCTCGGAAGGCGAGTTCTGCGTCTTCCTCGGACCCTCGGGCTGCGGCAAGACGACGAGCATGAAGATGATCAACCGCCTCATCCCGCTGACCAGCGGTCACATCTGCATCAACGGTGTCGATACGATGCAGCTGAACGTCAACGAGCTTCGTCGTGGAATCGGGTACGCGATTCAGAACATCGGTCTTTTCCCTCATCGGACGGTGGAAGAGAACATCTGTACGGTTCCGCGGCTTCTGAATTGGCCCAAGCCGAAACAGCACAAGCGTGCCGAGGAGCTGATGGAGCTGGTCGGCATGGATCCGAGCATCTTCCTCTCGAGATACCCGAGCGAGCTCTCCGGAGGGCAGCAGCAGCGCGTCGGCGTTGCGCGTTGCCTCGGAGCGGATCCTCCGATCCTTCTGATGGACGAGCCGTTCGGCGCGATCGATCCGATCACGCGCAGCCGACTGCAGGACGAGTTCCTGAAGATCCAGGAGAAGATCAAGAAGACAATCGCCTTCGTGACGCACGACATCAACGAGGCGATCAAGATGGGGGACACGATTGCGCTCATGCGCGACGGCGTACTCGTCCAGTACGCCAATCCTGCCGAGCTGCTCGGCTCGCCGAAGGACGAATTCGTCCGAGACTTCATCGGAGCGGATCGCGTGCTGAAGGGGCTGCGGCTCCTGCGCGCGAAGGACGTCATGAAGATGCCGCCGTTCCTTGTGAACGTCGGAGAAGATCCCGCGCAGGTGAAGGCGAGGATGGAGGCGGCCGGCCTTCGCTGGTCCATGTTGGTGGAAGACGAGAACCGGTTCCTCGGGTGGGTCACGTGTGAGGACATCGAGACTTCGAAGCCGATCCGCGAGATCATCACGCCGCCGTCGGTCACGGCCACGCCGGACACGCCAATCAACGAAGCCCTGTCCCTGATGTTGGCGAGCGCCATCGGAACGCTGGCGATCCTCGACGAGCACGAGAAGCTCGTTGGCGTTCTGTCATTCGACATCATCCGCGATGTCCTGGGGGAGAGCGTCGACGAGGAACAGCCGTGCGATGAGGAGGCGCCGTGAGACGGTACGTCATTCTCGGAGTTCTACTGGTCGTCCTCGTAGGACTCACCGTCTGGATGACCAGCCTCGGGTCCGTGGGCATCTTCAAGCTGGCGCCACCCGGGAAGGTTTGGTCCTCGGCGTTGCGCCATCTGGAGATCGTCGGCGTGGCGGAGATCCTAGCGATTGCCATTGGGATTCCGATCGGCTTCCTGGTCACGCGGCGTGGGCTTCGTTACGTGTCGCCGCTTCTGATCGGGATCGCGAACATCGGGCAAACGATCCCGACGCTCGCCTTCATCGCCATGGCGGCGCTTGCCATCGGAATGGGATTCCGAGCCGCCGTGATCGCGCTGATCGCCTATACGGTCCTTCCCATCATCCGGAACACATACGCAGGTATTCGATCGGTCGATCCGGCCGTCAAGGAGGCGGCGCAAGGGATGGGAATGTCGAAGTGGCAGATCACGACACGGATCGAGATTCCGCTCGCACGGCCTGTGATCATGGCCGGAATACGAACGTCGACCGTCGTCAACGTCGGCACGGCCGCCGTCGCGGGCATGATCGGAGCCGGCGGGCTGGGAGAGATCATCACAGCTGGAATCGCGGTCCGGGTCATGGAAATGGTTATCCAAGGCGCGGCCCTGACAGCCGCCTTGGCCGTCGCCCTCGATGCGATCCTCGCAAAAGCCGAAGACTGGACGACGCCACGCGGCTTGAAGGTTCTCAAACAGGCGCAGTGGCAGTCGTAGCGGCCGCCTAGAAGGGGCGAGGGCGCTGGCCGCGGCGCACCTCGCAGAAGGTCTTCATCTAGATCTACACGGGAGGTGGTAGCGCGAGTGCATAACAACTCGAATCTATGCGCAATAATGAGCAAGGAGGTACAACTGTGAAGAAGCTAGCACTTGCACTGCTGTGCGTCGCTCTCGTAGCGACAGCCGCGGCGGCGAGCACGATCGAGATCGGAACGAAGAACTTCACCGAGCAGTTCGTCGTGGGGAATCTCATGGCCATCTACCTCGAGGACCAGGGGTTCGACGTCGATCTGACAACGGGTATGTCGAGCACCGTGCTCCGCGAAGCGATGGAGTCGGGCGAGATCGACCTGTGCATGGACTACACCGGTACTCAGTGGCTGAGCTACACCGGACACGCGTTCCAGGGCGAGTCGCCAGAGGAGATCTACGATCTCGCGAAGGACAGTGACGCGGAAATCGGGCTCATCTGGCTCGATCCGATCTGGTGCAACAACACCTATGCGATCGCTGTCACGAGTGGCTTTGCCGAGACAAACGACGTCTACGACCTTGAGGCGTTCGCGGCCTACGTCACGGAACAGGACGGCAAGGTCCCGTTTGCGAGTGACTTCGAGTTCTACGCGCGACCGGACGGCATCCTCGGTTTGCAGGTCCACTACGGATTCGCGTTCCGTCCGGACTACGTCGTTACGGTCCTTCCTGGATTGACCTTTGAGTATCTGATTCAGGGAGACAGCGTTGCGGCGATGGTCTTCGGTACGGATCCGATCGTGGTCAAGGAGAACTGGGTCGTCCTTCAGGACACGCTCAACTTCTGGCCGCCGTACGATTTGGCCCCGATCGTGAACGAGGACGCCCTCGCAGACAACCCGGGTCTTGAGGACGCGCTGAACACGCTCATCGCTGCGTTCCCGACGGATCCGGCGGAGGCCAGGGCGGAGATGACGGCGCTCAACGCGATGGTCGACATCGACTTGATGGAGCCGGAAGAGGCTTGCGAGCAGTGGTTGGAGGACAAGGGCCTCATCTGATCCGTCTAGGTTCAGCAAGAAGGGAAGGAGTGCGGGCCGGTCTCAGCCGGCCCGCCTCTGCTCACCCTCGATCGTCGCAGGCACGGAGAGGATGAAGATGCCTGACGAGTCCAAGAACCGCAAAGGGGAGCACGAGCAGAGCGACATGTTCGCGTTCGAGCTTCCGGCGAAGGTGGAGTTCGGTCCGGGACGGATCGGTGTTCTCGAACGCCTCATCGACGGGAGCGGCTTCTCACGGGCCGCGTTCGTGATGACGGCGGGCCGGCGGCGGAGTGGGGCCTTCGATCCGATTCTCGAGCGGTTGCGAGCCAACTCTGTAGAGACGATCGTGTTCGACCGCATCACGGCCAACCCCACGTTGGCGAGTGTGGCGCGTTGTACCCGAGCGCTTCGGAGATTCGCCCCCGATGTCGTGGTTGGCATCGGCGGCGGAAGTGCGCTTGATACGGCGAAGGCAGCCGCGGCGTGTGCCGCGAACCACCTGGAAACTGCGGTCGATCTGCTCGATGAGGAGAAAACGAGGCGGAAGTCGATTCCGACGATCCTCATTCCAACGTCGGCGGGAACCGGGACCGAGGTCAACTACTGGGCCGTCATCACCGACGAGGAGAGGCGCGAAAAGCTGTCGATCGGGAACCCGAAGATGGCCCCGTACATGGCCATTGTGGATCCGAGTCTCGCGCTCTCATTGCCGCCGGACTTGACGCTGTGGAGCGGAATCGACGCGCTCACGCACGCCGTCGAGGCGTTCCTCTCGGCATCGGGAAATTGGCTCTCAGACATGCTTTGCCTCGGATCCATCTCACTGATCACTGAGTGGCTCGGCCACGCGATCACGCATGGGGATGACCTCTCTGCTCGAGGGAGCCTGGCACTTGCGAGCCTTCTCGCCGGTACCGCGATGGAGAATGTCGGCCTCGGGTTGGTTCACGCGATGTCGCACCAGGTGGGAGCGTTCTACGGAGCGTCGCACGGCCGAATCAATGCGGCCTTGCTTGGCGACATCATCGAGTTCAACGAGCCTTCGTGCGAGGCGAAGGTCTCAACGCTCGACGGACTCGTCAAGCAGGCGGGAACGCTTCGTGCGTGGCTGCAGGGGACGCTCGAGGCGTACGGTCCGTTTCAGGCGGAGCCGATCCGTATCGAGGAGAAGGACATCCCGACGATGGCCGCTCGGGCCGTCTCCAACGTGAATGCACGAACGAATCCGCGAAAAGCTTCGAAGGAGGAGATCGAGGCGCTCTTCCGACAGGTGTTCACGGTCGTGTAGCAGCGATCCTCAGCGAGTGGCACGAGCGCGCAGATCGGAATTCCCGCTCCCTTTCGCCATATGGGGTTGACGGAGGCGGAAGCGGGTCTACAATGGCCGCCGAACCGCCGATAGCATGCCGACAAAGAAGGGGTTGCCGGGACGGAAGCTGAACCTGCTTAGTGGGAAGCGGGTCTCGCAGATTCACGAGACCTCGCTTCGGATTCTCGGCGAGATCGGCGTGCTGGTATCCGAGCCGTTGCTTCGAGAACGACTTGCGCAGGCGGGAGCGACGGTCGATGACTCGGCCCGAATCGTCCGACTCTCCGAAGACGTCGTCGGAAACCTCATCCAGCTCGCTCCCCACGAGATCGTCCTTGCCGGGCGGAAGCCCGAACACGACATGCGGATTGGGAATCGAAGGGTTCACCTCGGGACCGGTGGCGCGGCGGTGCGTGTGCTGGATCTTGACACGGAGGCGCTTCGACCGTCAATCCTGTCCGACCAGTTTGCGCTCGCTCGGCTCGTCGAGGAGCTGGAGAACGTGCACTTCTTCCAGTGTCCGGTCGTCTGCCACGACGTTCCGAAGGAGTCCGTCTCGATCAACAGCTTCTACGCGGCGCTTGCAGGGACCACGAAGAACGTGCAAGAGGCGGTCACCGCTCCGGATGTCGTAGACGACGTCGTCGAAATGGCGGCGATGATCGCCGGCGGACCGGAGAAGCTGCAAGAGCGTCCGTTCATTTCCTTTGTCTCGTCGGTCATGGTGAGCCCTCTTCGCCTGGACTGCGGCGCGATGCACTGCGTGGAGAGAATGCTCGAGCGGAAGATACCGGTCGCTCTGTCCTGTGCGCCTGTGACCGGGTTGTCGGCGCCGGCAACGCTTGCGGGCCTCCTCGCGCTGGCGCATGCCGAGCAGCTGTTCGCCATTGCTCTTTGCCAGTCGATCGCTCCGGGATCGGCCGTCCTGTACGGCGTTGTTCCCGGCGTCGCCAACATGTGGAACATGGGCTTCCTGGGCGGCGCGATCGAGTCGGGCATGATGAATGCAGCGGCTGTGCTGCTTGCGAAACACGTCGGTGTGCCGATCTACTCCGACGCCGGGGCGGCCGACGCCAAGACCCCCGACATCCAAGCGGGATACGAGAAGGCGTTCAGCATCCTCCAAGTGGCGCTCTCCGGAGGGGATTACATCCATCACTCGGCAGGGATGCTCGACTCCCTGATGACGGTCGCCTATGAGCAGTTCGTGATCGACAACGACATCAACGGGATGGCGACCCGAGTGCTCGAAGGCATCACGGTGAACGATGAGACGTTGGCGCTCGATGTAATCCGGGAGGTTGGTCCGGGGGGCATGTTCCTCACGCAAGAGCACACACGGAAGTTCGCTCGTAGTTCCGAGTTCTACGTGCCAAACGACATCACCCGGCGCGTACCGCCGGGCAGCGAGGACGCCCGCGACCTGCGCGACCACGTGCGCCGCGTGGCGCGACGGCTGATCGGCAGACCGACCGAGCCTCTGATCCCAGCGGACGTCGATCAGGAGATCCGGAAGCGATTCGACATTCGGCTGCCTGTCTCCGCGAGCGAGGAGCTGTCGATCTAGATCTCGAGGTAGCGAAGGCGCTCCCAGTCCGTGACCGTGCGATTGAAGTCGTCGATCTCTTGCTGCTTGACCTTCTGGAGGTAGCTCGTCGCCTCCGGGCCGAGCGCGCTACGGATCACGTCGTTGGCGCGGAACGCGTCGAGCGTCGCTTGGAGGGAGGTCGGCATGGGGCGTATGCCGCGCGCGTCCTTGTCCGCTTGGGCCATCTCGTAGACGTTCTCCTCGATCGGCGCTGGAGGCTCGATGGCGGAGGCGATGCCATCCAGACCCGCCGCGAGGATCGCTGTGAAGGCAAGATATGGGTTCGCCGACGGATCCGGCGATCTCAGTTCAAGACGCGTCGATGTCTCCGGTGCGTGTGTCGCGGGGATCCTGACGAGCGTCGAGCGATTTCGGAATCCCCACGCTATGTTCACGGGGGCTTCGAAGCCGGGGACGAGGCGCTTGTACGAATTGATGGTCGGATTCGTGAGCATCGTCAAGGCATCGAAGTGCTCGAACAGGCCGCCGATGAAGTTTCGGCAGGCCGTTGACAGGGAAGCAGGGGCGCCCGATTCGAAGAACCGATTCCGCTCGCCCTCGAAGACCGAAATGTGGACGTGCATCCCACTTGCGGCGAGACCGGAGACAGGCTTCGGCATGAATACGGCGCGGACGTCGTGTGCACTCGCCACGGCCTTGGCGACGAACTTGATCATCATCAGTCGATCGGCGGTCGTTACGGGATCGGAGTACTCGAAGTCGATCTCGTGAATGTGTGGGACGATCTCGTGGTGTGACGCTTCGATTGCGATTCCCATCTCGAGAAGCGCAAGGACGATCTCCTCTCGCACTGCCGCCTCTTCATCGACGGGCGAGCGCGAGAAGTACCCACCGGTCCTGCGAATCTCCTCCACGCTGTGCGGAATCTCCGCTTCCGGGAACAGGAAGAACTCGAGTTCCGCTCCGATGAACGGATTGAGGCCGAACTCCGTTCTTGCCGACTCGACGAAGCGGCGGAGAATGCAGCGCGGATCACCTCGAAACGGCTCGCCCGTGGACGTGAAGACGTCACCAATGACGGCGGCCACAGGATAGGAATTGCGCCGCTTCGGCCCGGACGCGAGACTGGGGTGGACGGTTACGGTGTCTAGATCGGGCACCAAGACCATGTCGGCGTCGGCGATGTGCGCATACCCGCCGATCGAGGACCCGTCGAATGCAATCCCTTCCTTCGCGGCATCGGCAAGCTTCACTCGCGGGATCTCGATGCTTTTCAGCTCGCCGAGAAGATCGGTGAATAGAACGCGGACGAACTGGACATGCGCTTGCTCAAGATCCCGACAGACTGCGCTAGGGTCAGGCACGGCTTCTTGCTCCTTTCGCCCGCGTAGGCGCCTAGTGGAAGATCCCGTTCTCCTCCCAGAGTTTCTCAACGGCCGCCAACCGCTCGATCAGCTTCTCTTGGGTCATCACGCTGACCTGCGTCGAGATCGCGCAGAGAAGCGCAATCGGCGCAGCGAAGGCATCGACGTACGAGACGGCGCGGCTGGGCGCGAGGAGCGAGTGATCCGCGTACTCCACAAGAGGGGAAAGCTCGGAGTCGGTGATCGCAATCGTCTCGATCCCGTGTTCCTGCGCTTGGCGGAAGTCGCGGACGATGGCCGCGGTATACCTGGGGAATGAGATGCCGACGACGACGGATCTCGGTCCTGCGAAGACGAGCTCCTCCTGGAAGCCGCCGGTCGCCTCGGTCACTGCGACCGTGTTGTCGACGGACTTCTTGAGCGCCATATGGAAGTACTCCGCGAGGATCGCCGACATCTTGTAGCCGACGACGATGACCTTGTTTGCATTCAGGAGGCGCTTCGATACCTGCCGGAGCTCGCGCACATCAATCGTGTGGATCAAGTGGTCCACGTTGCCCGCTTCGGTGATCAAGGACCGGACGCCCGGGGTCTTGCTGCTCTTTCGCCGACCCCGCCGGAGCCGTTCGACGGTCGTCAGCTGGGCCTGGACCTCTTCCTGAAGTGCATCCTTCAGCTCCGGGAAACCGCCGAAGCCCAGTTCGTACGCGAGCCGAATGACGGTGGGCTCGCTGACGTTGACGCGAGCCGCGAGCTGCGCCGCGGTCAGGAACGATGCCTCGATGTAGTTGTCGAGGATGTACTTGGCGACCTGACGCTTCTTGCCCGTGAGCGGGAGGGTGCGCATCCTCTCGAAAACGTCGCCATTCGGTCTCATCGTGGGCCCATCTTATCTCAGGAAGAGAGGTGGACACAATCGACGAGCGGAGCGTGCGTCTCGCCGGGGATCGGGTAGTGGATGGCGCATTCCGGACGATTGACAGATGACGCATCCGAATCTACCCTGTAGGGAAACATGCAACGGAGAGTCTGCTGCAGTGTCTCCTGCGCGTGTCAGGAGAGGTGCCCGTACAGGAAGAGAACAGGCGAAGATCTGGGTATGATCCGCCGACACGGCCGCTCGTGCCGACGAGTACTGGAGGAGGCCCAATGCCGACGATGGAATCGCTGAGAGACTGCATGGATCGTGAGGAGATCGGATTCGTCGACCTGCGTGTCGCCGATCTCGCAGGGCGGTGGCGCCATGTAACGATCCCGGCAGCGAGGTTCTGTCAAAGCCTTCTGGAGGAAGGCGTCGCGTTCGACGGCTCGAATTTCGGCTACGCGGGGGTCGAGGGGAGCGATCTGATTCTTCGCCCCGACCTCGATACGGTGGCGATCGTCAGTCAGGGGGATGATCGCATCATGTCGTTCATCTGCGACATCCTCGTTCCGCACACCATGGAGACGTTTGAAGGAGATCCGCGGGCGATCGCCGATCGGGCGGAACGTCACCTTCGCGAAGAGGGCGTGGCGGAGTCCGTCCTGATGAGCCCGGAGTTTGAGTTCTACGTCTTCCGGGATGTCTCCTTCCACTCGGCAAACAGATCAGCGTCCTTTGCGCTCGAGCCGATCAACCTGAACGCCGAACGTACGTTCTACCATGCCTGCCCGCCCGAGGATCGGCTGTTCGCGTTGCGGAACGACGTTTGCCGTCAACTGGCGAATCATGGGATCGAGGTCAAGTACCATCACCACGAAGTCGGAGCGTACGGCCAATTGGAGATCGAGTTGGGCTTCCTGTCGCTGCGCGACGCCGCAGACGCAACGATGATCGTCAAGAACGTCACGCGAACCGTCGCTGCGGAGTCTGGACTGACCGCAACATTCCTTCCGAAGCCAATCTTCGGCGAGAACGGGAGCGGCCTCCACGTTCACCAGTACCTTCAGCGGGGAGGTGCGAGCCTGTTCGAGGAGGACGGCGGCTTGTCGGATCTCGCGCTCTGCTACATCGGCGGAATCTTGACGCACGGGCGGAGCCTGTGTGGGCTCACCAATCCGTCGACCAACTCGTATCGACGGCTCCTCCCCGGCTACGAGGCGCCGGTCTGGTTCACATTCGGGGAGGGGAACCGGTCCGCTGCCGTACGAATTCCGCGATACGCGAGCGCCCGCGAGAGAAGGATCGAGCTTCGTACGGGCGACGCCACGTGCAATCCATACCTTGCGTACTCAGCGATGCTGATGGCGGGTTTGGATGGAGTGCGCCGTGGCCTCAATGCGGCCGAATGCGGATTCGGGCCGTACGAGCGCAACCTCTACGACTGTCCGGCCGAGGTGCTTGACGGGCTCGAGGCGGCGCCGGCGGATCTAGAAGATGCGCTGCGATGTCTCGAAGAGGATCACGAGTACCTCACCGCCGGGAATGTGTTCGCGGAGTCGCAGATCGCCAACTGGATTGACGTCAAGCGACAGGAGGCCAGCAGCGTGCGGGATCGCCCGCATCCGTACGAGTTCTCGTTGTACTTCGACATGTAGCTTCCACGCAACGACGGCCGCCGATAAGCGCCGGGACTGCGGATCTCTGACTGCTCTTGAACTGGTGCTTCAGAAGCCTGTAGAATCCGAGGCAGGAAATGATACACAAGAATCAGGCGCGTAAGGATTGCTACACAAGGGCCGAGCACAGTTGCTCGATGCGGAGGGGCGAATGCGCCGCGATCCGGTGATTGGCGGGGCACTTCGGCTTCTGGCAGATCAAGATCTTCAGCGGATCGACTCGTCGTCGCGGTCGATTCTCGCGAGCACGGGGATTCACGTCAGGGATCCGGGGCTTGCGGAGATCCTCTCGAGCGCCGGCGCGCGAGTTGAGAACGGCGAGAGAGTGACGATTCCCGGCAAGGCGATCGACGACGCGCTCGATGCGGCGCCGAGCCGAGTGCGGCTGTGCGGACGCAACGGGTGGCCGGAGATGGATCTCGGCGGCCGGCGCGTCTATCTGGGGACGGGCGGGGCGGCGATCCGCGTGGTCGACCTGGAGACGGGACGGGCGCGCGACCCTCGGCTCCTCGATCTTGCCGAGATCGGCCGATTGGTCGAGGATCTCGACAACATCCACTTCTTCCACCGTCCGGTCGTCGCGCGTGACGTTCCTCTCGAAGCGCTCGATCTCTGCAAGTACTACACGTGCCTCGCCAACACGCGCAAGCATGTCATGGCCTCCGCATCGACGCCGGAGTCGGCGATGAACGTCATCGAGATGGCGGCGCTCGTCGCAGGAAGCGTGGAGGCGCTCCAGTCGGATCCGATCATCTCATTCGTGGCGTCGTGGATGGTGAGTCCGCTGACGCTGGATGTCGGTGCGTCGCGTGTGCTTCAGACCGTCATCGAGCACGGCCTTCCGGTTGCGCTCTCTGCCGCGCCTGTAGCGGGTTCCACGGCGCCGGCGACGCTGGCCGGCT
>Ga0272441_10013851_pt1 | contig 11542 bp, 8 predicted proteins | sample SSMProp6N_FD_193582 | JGI IMG/M metagenome (GOLD analysis project Ga0272441, IMG submission 193582) | Marine sediment archaeal communities from Little Sippewissett salt marsh, Falmouth, MA, United States - SSM-Prop-6N | ecosystem: Environmental > Aquatic > Marine > Wetlands > Sediment ... | reverse complement strand
CAATAATAGTTTTGGTGGGGAAGCAAAATTCGAAGACTCCTTTATTAATCTGAGTGGTTATTATACTGACGAAAGATTCTTTGATGTTTTTGATTTCAATCTGATAAGGGGAGAAGCCGGGGAGGTACTTGATGAACCTTACTCTATTGTCCTGAGGGATGATATAGCCAGGAAATTCTTCGGTGATGAAGATCCTGTAGGCAAAACTATTACCATAGAGGACTACGGTGAATTGAAGATTACCGGTATTATTGAAAAACCTGATTCAAAAACACAGTTAGATTTTGAATCACTGGTAAGTGCGTCAACAACAAGGTCCAGGGCCGAGGAGAGGAATACTGTTCCCGTGGTGGACAACTGGAACAGATATTATTCCAGCTATGTATACATGATACCTGTCAGGGGATATGATCATGATCTTATTCAGGAAGCCCTTGATGAAATATCATATGAAAAATATCACGATAATGAAAGCGTGGACCTGACATTCTACCTTCTGCCTTTTAAGGATATTGTGCCGGGGCCTATTCTTGGGAACGAGATTTCAGTGTTCATGCCAAAGGTGTATCTCATTTTTTTCACTACCCTGGCTGTGATCATAATCCTCTCAGCATCATTCAACTATACCGGCTTATCGATTGCCAGATCACTCACCAGGCTAAAGGAGTTCGGATTGAGAAAGACAGTGGGATCGGGCAAGAGACAGATCATTTTTCAGATTCTTCTTGAAGCAATACTGATATCCCTGTTCGCACTGGTGATTGCAATCGGATTGCTACAGTTTATCCTGCCGGCTTTCAGGGGAATGAAATTCATGGCCCTCCTTGAGGTAAGCCCGGAACAGAACTTCATGGTTTTCCTGTGGTTCCTCGTTTTCGCTATTGTAACGGGTATCCTTGCAGGACTGCTGCCTGCATTGTATGTGTCACGTGTTAAACCCGTTACCGTACTGAGAGGAGCCGGGAGCCTGAGAATACTGAAAAGACTTACTTTAAGGAAAGTATTGCTGGTAATACAGTATGTTTTTTCAATCATTCTGATAGTCACCATAATATTGGTTTACAGGCAAATGATCTATATGACAAATACAGAAATGGGCTTCGACCGTGAGCTGGTTTATAATATCAGGCTTAATGGCCAGGACTATGAACTGGTAAAGGAAAACTACAGCAAATTTCCTGAGGTACTGAATATAGCCGGTGCTTCACATATCCCGGGCATAGGTAATTTACGAGACACGGAAATAAGACTGAACCAGGAAGATGAGCCTATTAATTCTCATTATTTCAGCATCAGCCCCGAGTATATTTCTACAATGGGACTGAATATTATTGCAGGTGAAGATTTTCCGGATAATCTAAATTCTGAGAATGAATTATTCACCATTATTTCAGAGCTTGCCGTTTCTACTCTTAATCTCGGGACTCCCGACGCAGCCATAGGTAATAACCTCATAGTGGAAGACTCACTCAACCTTAAGATAATAGGCGTTGTTGAAGATTATAAGTATTGTGCCTTATTCCTTCCTTTCAGACCTCTTGTGCTGAGTGTTGACCCGGATGAATACCAGGTTGCTGCCTTAAGGATAAGCACAGGCAACCTGCCGGCTACAGTCGAAAAGTTTAATGAGGAATGGACTGAGATAGATCCCTACCACCAGATGCAGGGTATGTTGCTGGATGAGGAGATACGCGATTATTATTCCTACTTTGAAGATATAATTTATACCCTTGGCTTCGTGACTTTCATTTCAATCCTGATTGCCAGCCTGGGATTGCTCGGAATGGCAACATACAGCATTGAGACCAGGACAAAAGAAGTAGGTATAAGGAAAGTATTCGGTGCAAAATCATCTAATATATTGAGCACCTTCACCTGGTCATCAGTAAAAACCCTTGTCATAGCTACAATAATTGCAGTTCCTGTTGCATACCTTGGTAACAGCATGTGGCTTGAATATATGCCCCTGCATGTCTCCTTCGGGGCAGGAACAATCATAGCAGGAGTAATGGTTGTACTTATATTGGGTATTCTGTCTATACTTTCGCAAACGCTGAGGGTAAGCAATACTAATCCTGCGGTGACTCTTAAATATGAATAGTTGATACCGGGGTGATAGTCTGATTAAAGATCAGGCTTCAATACTCCTTAACTAATCTTTCAGGTTTCCAGATAAGGGATTTAATTGCTTCCTCAGAGGGATTGCGCAGCTGCTTTTCCATCTCAGCTATCTTTTTACGCCTGAAAGCTTTCCTTATCTTTTGTCTGTAAGTATTTTTTTGCTTGATCAAAATAGGGGTATAATCCTCCTCCAATAGCAGTTTTTGCCCGCTCCAGGGCTCGCGAATAATCTTTTTTCTCTCAAGATCTATACTCATAACCAGGCCGTCAAGGACACATAGTTCCCTGAAGTCGTCCTCAAGACCAACCAGGACTTTACTGTCAGAACTATACAGTGGTTTGATGTTCATTTAAGTATAGACCATTTTCGTTAATAAAATAATCCCCGGGTATAAAAATAATAATCCCGGGGAAATTTCATGCCCTAATATGTTAAAAATGATGATTTACCCTCCCGGGAGATGCTCATATCCTGTATCCATTTATCCTCTCATCCAGTTCGGTCTTGCACTTATAGCAAAATTCCAGGTCTTTCTGGTCTATATCTTCCACATATGTACTGGAACGCATGATACACCTGGGCTTATGGCAGTGAATGAGTCCGAAAGCATGGCCCATCTCATGCACTATCACCTTCCTGAAGCGTTCAATAAGAAGATTGTTGTCCTGCTCAAGACCGTACAGTTCATTTCGCAACCTGTAAAGTGATACTATACCCGCACTGCCATTTAACATTGACTGACCGAAAATATAGGTCAGGATTGGTATAAATATATCAACCCTCATTAAGCCGATGGTCTTTATGGCATCATGGGATGTCAGTTCGGCTATAGCCTTGAGTATCAGATTGGCATCATACTGTCTCCGGGTGGGATTATAAAAACTACTTAAATCCAGGCTGCATTCCCTCACATCAAGGGGAAAACCAAAAAAGAATAAAAGATCGGATGATATCTTATCTATAACATTCTTTTCAAAATGTCCACATGAAACCAGTATGATGCTCCTGTTTTTCAATCAGCCTTTTTTTAGGATAGGATTCTGACCGGAAAAGCTTTTCACCACCACGGCAATGCACCGGAGGTACTAATCGTCGCCCTTCTTGATATCGTATTTCTTGATTTTATTATAGAGTGTAGCCCTGTCGACATTAAGGGCTTTTGATGCACGGGATATATTCCAGTTATACTTGGCCAGAATGGATGAAATATGTTTTTTCTCCAGATCGTCAAGGCTTTCAACAGCACTGCTCATCACCTCTTTACCCATGGGAAGGTCCTTTAGCCTTATCTCTTTGCCATTGCCCACTACAATGGCTCTTTCGATCATATTCTCCAGCTCCCTGACATTACCGGGATATTCGAATTCCTGCAGGTGCTTGAGCGCGGCAGGCTCAACCGTAATAAGATCACGACTCATTGACTTACAGTATTTCCTTACAAAATGATTTACCAGCAATGGTATATCCTCTACCCTCTCCCTCAGGGGCGGGATAGTGATATTTACCACGTTAAGCCTGTAATAAAGGTCTTCCCTGAATGTGCCGTTCTTAACCATACTTTTCAGGTCCCTGTTGGTAGCACAAATAACCCTGAAATCGGAAGTTATCTCCTTGTTACCCCCCACCCTGACAAAAGTCCTCGTTTCAAGAACGCGCAGCAGTTCAATCTGCATCTTGGGCGATATCGTTCCTATCTCGTCAAGGAAAATAGTACCACCATCGGCCATTTCAAATCGTCCTTTCCTGTTGAAGGTGGCACCCGTAAAAGCTCCCTTTTCATGACCGAACAGCTCACTCTCCAGGAGGCTCTCGGTCAGTGCCCCGCAATGAACACTTATCAGCGGGAAATACTTTCTGGGAGAATTGGAATGTATAGCCCTGGCTATTAATTCCTTACCTGTTCCACTCTCGCCTGTAATTATCACCGATGAATTTGATTGTGCAACACTTTCAACCTCGCGCAATACCTGTTTCATTCCTTCGCTCTCCCCCACCAGGTCGTCAACATCCTCCAGGGTCGTGATCCGGTCTTTAAGGCTTTTATTCTCCTCCCTGAGAGCAACATGTGATGCTGCATTCCTAACCAGGTGCGACAGGTCGTCCGGATCGAACGGTTTGGTGACATAATCATATGCACCATTCTTGAGTGCCTGCACTGCCGTGTCAACCGATGCAAAAGCGGTCATGATTATGAAGATGGGTTCCTTATTGAGCGTTTTTATACGCTGGTGCATCTCCATACCGTCCATGCCCGGCATCTTAATATCAGCCAGTATGATGTCGAAATCCCTCGATTCAAGCATGATAAGGGCTTCCTTTGCGTTCTCGGCGCATTCAACATCATACCCATCGTCGATAAACCAGTTATAGAGTGAATCTCTGACTGATTCTTCATCATCGACAACCAGTATTGATATTTTCTTCTCTGACATAATATTGTGTTTTAATCCCTCTTCAGAGGAAAAATTATTGAAATCGTTGTTCCCTTTCCAAGCTCTGAATCCACCTCCACCTTACCTTTATGGTTCTGTATTATACCGTGCACGATAGATAGGCCCAGCCCCAGTCCGCTGGAATCTCTCTTGGTGGTGTAGAAAGGCTCAAATATATGCGGTACATCCTGGGGAGCTATTCCGGTGCCGTTATCAGCAACATCAATCCTGATACTGTCCTCATCCGGATTCTTTGTCCGCACAGTGATCTCACCGTTCTCCCTGATAGCCTCTGATGCATTAACCATAATTGCAAAGCAGGCCTGTTTGATCTGGTTGGGACTGCAAAAAACAAGATCGTTGTCTGCGTTAAACTCCTTGACCAGTTTGATATTGGCAATCTTCGCCGAATGCATTATCAGGTTGCAGGTTCCTTCAAGTACCTCATGCAGATTCTTAATCTCGAAATTATCCTGGTCTTTCCTTGAGAAATCGAGCAAACCCTTGACTATATCACCACATCTTTTCGTTTCTGACTCAATGAATCGCAGATGCTTGAGCATTGATTCCTTCCTGGGATGATAATAATCGTCATTACCCAGCAATTTCTGCACCAGCTTGGTATAGACGAGGATGCCCGACAGGGGATTGTTTATCTCGTGTGCCACCGACGATGACAGTTTACCCAGCGAGGCTATCCTTTCAACATGGATAAGCTCGTTCTGAGCATCAGACAGTTCCTCGGTTTTTTTCTGGACCTTGTATTCCAGCTGGTGCGACCAGTTCTGGAGCTCCCTGGTGGCTGAATCGATATTATCAAGCATATTATTGAAGGCAAGCGATACCTTCCGCATATCATCCAGCAGATTGGGCTTTATTTCAAGCCTGATACTGTTATTTCCCTGCGACACTGCCTCGCTGGCACTGATAATAGAGTACAGGGGATCCTTTATTCTTTTGCGGGTAAAGATTACCAGGAAGCTTACCATCAGGGCTGTTATTACAGTGGCAAGGATTAGAAAATCGTTGGATGACTCGTCCACAACCGAGTCAAGATTGTCAAGAGGCAGTTTAATGATGAGTGAGCCCAGCACCTCTTCATTCTGGCTGTGGTAATGACATGCAGCGGTGTAACATGATTTTTCGTTTAGTATGGGCTGACGTATCAACAGCTGCCTGGAGCTGACCCCCGATCGCTTGATACCGCACTGAGCGGTATCACCAATGATCCTGTAAGCCTTTTCTTTTTCAGGGAACATGGAACTGAGATTGGCATGGCAGTTGGTGCAATTGGGATCAATACCTCTTTCCGGGTTGACTGCCAGGGATGTATAGGCCAGGCTGTCCTTATCATCATACATATTAACCTCGTCAATATTCGACATTGTGCTGATAATATCAAGTGTCCGCTGCAACATTGCCTTGTCGTTCTCGAGCATCGAATAATATAATGAGCCCTCAACAAGCGAGCTTACATTATCGCCCGTTTGCCTTATAGTGGCGTTGAAGAAGTCGATATACAGGGACCGGAAGACTATATTGAATACGATAAAAAGAACTATAAGCGAACCGGCAATAATAAAAACCACACGCCCGTAAATAGTCGACCTGAACCGTGTATATTTCCTGATAAGGGTTCTGACATTTATTCGTTCGAAAAACGATTTTATTCTTTTTACCATATCAATCAACTTTTATCCGGGATACTCACCTGTTTCATATTAACGCATCAAGCATGGAGGCCAAGGTTAACTGCCTCCATGCTGATTGGGAAATCTGACTCCTAAAGTAAGAAAAATAAGACTTATAACCAGATATCTTCAGTACTAATGGCCCAGGAAGCTTTCCTGGAAATCCTTCCAGATTTCTTCGGGCATCCCTGCAAGCGGATATTTGATCAGCTGACCACCTTCCTGCAGTACTATCATGGCATCTTCAGGACTGTGTTTCTTCATTGAATTAGCAACGAAATCCTTGAATCGATGCAATTCATTCTCCGACCATTCCTTTGCCTTTTCCGATGTAACACAATTATGAGTATCATTATTCCAGTCATTGGGTTTGATACTGTATATCCATCCCCTGCCGTACGGATCATCGTTCAGCAGACCGGGTGTTTTTCTCAGATCAGTGTTGACATCGGTGATAACCCCTGATATAGGACTGGGTATTGTCAATTCCTTGCTTCCCTGGCTGACCTTTGCTATCAGGTCACCTTTCTTGACCCTTTCCCCGGGATTTTTGAAGTTCTCAAGTTCAATCTCACCAATTAATTGTAAAAACAGGTCGTTCAGGCCAACATGTGCATACCCTGATTTCTTAAGATGTGTCCACATATGGCTCTTACAATAGTGCAATCCCTGGGGGATCCGTAGTAATTCAGGTGTCAGAACTCCCATAGCCTCCCTGTATCTGGCCCTGGCCTTGACAGGTTTGTTAAGTGCACGCCAGAAAGGGATGAAGAGTACCAAAAATCCTATGACAATAAGGTATTCTATTCCCTTGGTGTCGAAAATATTTATATAGCTAAATCCGTCCATTTTTCTGTTTTTTTATATTAATGACTTTTTGCCCACGAAGGTGACTCTCTTAATACAGGCATGCGGTTGATTATCCACCTGAAGATCCATATCTCAATAAAGATCACCGTCAGCGTGACAACTATCTCCTTCCATGAGGGATAATAGTGCTGTGCCGCATCCCATTTGAATCCTATAACAGTCACATTCAACCTGTTAATAATAACACCCAGCATGGTTATTATGGATGCAATTTTAACCAGCAGTATATTATATTTCCTGTAGCTGTAGAAGAACAATACCATTGGCACTATAATGAATCCTATCATCTCCACCAGGTACCAGTGTCCCATTCGGGTATTCAGGTAAGCCCAGTTCTTACTGTGAACAAAAGCAAGCACCTGCAGGAATAGATAAACATAAAGTGTGATGGTACAGATTTTTGCCAGACCATTAATAATATCATGATGCGATTTATGATTCTTTTCACTTATCTGGCTCGAGAAGACCTTATAACTTATCGATCCTTCGAAGATCACCATCGACAGACCTGCAAAAATACTTGAAACAAAGAATAGTATTGGTATGAATTCAGAATACCATAAAGGATGTATCTTTTCCTTTGCCATCAGGTACAGTGCTCCCAGACCTGACTGGTGAAGGGTCGACAGTGTGATACCAAAGATTACAGCCCCAATGGTCATCCCTGCCAGTATCTTGCGTGCCCGCCTGGCACCAAGCCATTCGGCCACCGCAGGTGAAAATTCGATGAGCTGGGCAAGCATATATAACAGGAAGTGCCATGCTACCAGGAACAGCACTGAACTGACCCCGAAGCTATTACCTATGATAGGATTAACAACGTTCCATGGCTTACCAAGGTCAAGCAATAAGGCCCCGGCATAAAAAACATAGGCCAGGAAACCGTTCAACACGGTAACCCTCACTATCGACTGGTACTTCTTCATATTCAGTATATAAACCAGGAAAGTGATAACATAGGCCCCGCCGGCAAATGCTACCCCGGTGACTACATCGAAACCTATCCAGAGGCCCCATGGTACTTCCTGGCTAAGGTTGGTAACAGCTCCCAGCCCTTTGGCAAAGCGTATAACTATAATAACGAGGCCAAGGATTATTACCGGGACAGAGATGACATTAAAAGGAGTAAAATACTTACCCCTGGGCTTTAGCTCACCCAGGAGAAATTTCCATGTTGATTTACTCCCCTGTTCTTTCGTTAATGCGATATCAGGATTACTCATAGTCTTCGTCGTTTTGATTGTTTTTACCACTTGTTGCTTTTTGTATCCCTACCAGCATCGCAGGCCACAGAACAAATATTGAAGGAACGCTGTAAAGGAACCCCTTTGTAAGTTCAGGATATGGCTTATTCATAATACTGGTATTAAAACCTATTTCTTCAAAAGGTACGGGTGACAGGTAGAGAAATCCTGTTCCGCCTGCTTCATGCTCACCATAGATATGGTCATGGTAAAGGTCAGGGTTCTCATTTATCCTTCTGCGTGCTTCGGCAATCAGCTCCCTCCTTGGTCCGAATGTAAGTGCGTCGGCCGGGCATCCTTCTACGCAGGCCGGCAGTTGACCTTCCTTGACCCTGTCCCAGCACATATCACATTTCTGGATATCGGGGTTTGAGCTGTGATAATCGAATTTCGGAACATCATACGGACATGATACCATGCAATAGCGGCATCCCATACATTTTTCATCGCGCCAGATAACCGGCCCTTCCTCGGTTTTGTGCATGGCCTGTGTCAGACAGGCTGATGCGCAGGCAGGCTGGTTACAGTGCATGCACTGGTTCTTGACGTAAACCTCACCTTTCGATGTGTCATACACATTGATAACCGACCGGCGGTTTTCATTTGTTTTTCTTTTTTCTCCCACTATGGGAACATCTTCAATATCGGGATCGGGTAAACCATGCTGCAGGGCGCATTCCCACTCGCAACCCTGGCAGCCGGCACAGCGGGTAGAGTCATACAGAATCCCGTAGAATTCCTTGTCGCTGTCCTTTTTGACTGATGCGGCATTAAGCTGTTTCCCGGCTCCCACTGCAACGCCGGTAAGGCCCAATGCTTTTAGAAAGTTTCTTCTGTTTATATTCATAACCTGTATAATTTAATTGGTTCGATTGCTTACTATCATTGAATTAATTATTTACCCTATCATGCAGAGGTATCTATGAAACCTCTCTGAAACTCCTCCCATACATCAGGGCCAAAACCCTCAAGCATTCCATCCTTTATTTCACCTCCATCCTGGAGAATAACTTTTGAATAACTTGCTTCATCAGATTTCACGGTCACGGCAACAAAGTCCTTCAACCTGACAAACTCCGATTTGAGAAACTCACGATAATCATCACCCAGCATATACTTCCTTGTCTCCTTCATCCAGTTATCAGGCTTCACAGTGTATATCCATCCCTCTGAATAAGGTGCTGTGTTTATGATCGATGAATCAGAAGCCAGCTGGCTGTTGCTCTCGGTAATCTCTCCCGACACGGGCGAATAGATATCAAGCTGTTTCCCATTCTGAGCCAGGCTGACGATAATATCACCTTTCTTGATTTTTGTGCCGGGCTCTTTCATTTTTATCTTTGTTACATTACCTGTTATATGCTGCAGGAAGTCATCCACACCTAATCTTACCTTGCCATCTTTCTCCATGAAAGCCCAGGTGTGAGTTTTATCAAAGAATAGGCCGTCGGGAGCATCTGTATTCTTATCGTTGAAAACAGGCACCCTGCCTGCTCTTACCTTTTCAGGCTCGGTGCTACCCGCTCTTACCAGTTTTACTATTACATATACCAGGAATCCTGCAATTAATATGGTACCGGCAACAAACAATATGGTAGCTGCTTTAACAGGTTGCTCGCCACGCTCAATAACAGCTGCTGTCTCCGTGCCATTAAGCGCCTGGATCTTGGGCTGCCTTTCACCGGGTATAAGCTCTGAGAAGCCGGCCTCTGAGATATAAGCCTGTCCGCCCGAGAGTAGCCACTGTACAAAATCAGTCTCATTAACCGCTATCGGGGCCCGTGAAGAGATAACATGAATATTCCTGCACAGCGATCCGGGATATTTGCCTATCCAGATACCACGGTTGAAATCATTCAGGCACCTGTAAATATTCTCATTATGCTCCAGCACACCGTTACCATTGATGTCAACGGGGACAATCATCAATCCTTCCCTTATACTGTGATTCTCATAGTCTATAACTGACGACAGCCTGCAGAATCCTATTGAATATTTATCCCTGATTATGCTTTGAATCAGTTCATCATTATCAGCCGCTTTTGTAACATTAGCTCTCAGGTTATCAGCCTGCAGAAATTCTGCAAGACAGCCTTTCAGTGCATTGTCGGCAAGACAATAGCAGTTCACTGTTGTACTATTATCATTATCCAGCACCTTACCCCAGGTTAAGCTCCCCGGCTCGGTGTATACACCTGCAAACTGCCCGGGTGACAGTCCCCTTGTATTTATAACCTCTGAAAAAGGATTCTCAGAGCTGACAACCGGAACAATAACATCCCTGGCTACCACCATGCTCCATAATGATTCATTTTGCATTGAATGCAGGTAATCTTCGGTAACAATACCGATAACACCCTTATCGCGCAGATTGTACACTGTACCTGCATCACTTATGTTTTCCTTCCTTATAATTATATCAGTACCCGTAACTGCGTACTCTTTCACCCATTTGTCAACAAGGTCTGATAATTCAGGACTAACCATCACATGCACCGTGTCTTTTCCTGGTGCATTGAATTCTGTTACAGTCATGCCATCTAACTTCATTAAAGACACAACTGCCATTAAACCGATTAAAACAACTAACTTTTTCATGATTTCTGGCTTTTTCATTTATTCTGATTTCTTGAGTATTTGCTCAGTTTTTAATTTTTCGTTCCATCAGACCCTTGCCAATTAATGTGCCAAAGTCTGTATATATCTGTTTTTCTGTCACTTACAGCATTTCACCCCTTTCATTTCATCCTGAAAACTGTTGTATTTTTCAACACTCATAAATAGTCAGAGGTGTGATATACTTGATTATCTTTTGTTTACACCGACTGTATATTTTTTCCACATATGTTGTATTTTTCAACACCCAACGAAAATACCCAGGCTATTTAACTGATTATATGCATATTACCACCACCTAAATTTCCCCTCCTTTTAAGAAAGGAGGGGTACGCTTCTCCGAGCATGCCGCAAGGCATGTGAAGGTGAAGCGGGGGGTGGTTAGAATTTCACCAACACCCTTTCCCCTCCTTTTAAAAAAGGAGGGGTGTCCCGGCCGTTAGGCCGCGGACGGGGTGGTTATATTGAGAAGTTGCATGCAAGGTCTCTACGAAAAAATTCCCTATCTTAATCCCTCAAAACAATCTCATCATGAAAAAACCTGTCAAACGCATATTCACCGGCATT
>Ga0272441_10013850_pt1 | contig 11543 bp, 7 predicted proteins | sample SSMProp6N_FD_193582 | JGI IMG/M metagenome (GOLD analysis project Ga0272441, IMG submission 193582) | Marine sediment archaeal communities from Little Sippewissett salt marsh, Falmouth, MA, United States - SSM-Prop-6N | ecosystem: Environmental > Aquatic > Marine > Wetlands > Sediment ... | reverse complement strand
TGGACGGTGCGGCCGACTACGGTGGAACGATCGGATTGGGGATGGAGTCGGAGTCGATTGCGGTGGGAGCGAAGGCCGATGGATCGCAAGCACTGGACGGGACGATCGATGAGGTGCGGTTGAGCGCGAGTGCATTGGGCCCTGGGGAATTCAACGTGCTACCAGACGGACCTCCGGCTGCGACCCCGCCGGCGCAAGTGTCGGACTTCACGGCCTCGGACGGAGCAGACGGCCAATCGGTGCTGACGTGGACGAACCCGGGCGACGGAGATCTCGGCCAGGTGGTGGTCCAACGGGCAACGGGCGGGTATCCGTCGAACCACACCGATGGCACGACGGTGTACGACAACGCGAGCCCGACGCCGGGAGGCTCAGTCAGCACGACGGACACAGGGCTGATGAACGGAACGACGTACTACTACGTAGTGTTCAGCCGGGACGCGACCGATTGGAATGACACGGTGACCGAGGGCGACAACGCGGACACGGGGACGCCGTCCGAGCCGGCGGCTCCGGGAGCGTACGCCGCGTATTGGCGGATGAACGAAGGCGGGGGAAGTGTCGTCGGCGACAGCTCGGGGAACGGGAACGATGGAACGATTACGGGAGCGAACTGGGTGAGCGGGAGCCCGGACGGGACGACGGCGCTGTCGTTTGACGGGATCAACGATATGGTGACCGTTCCACCGGATGCATCACTGGAGTTCGACGACGCGATGACGGTTGAGGCGTGGGTGAGGCTGGACGCGATCGACGGAGTGCGGCGCATCGTGAGTCAAGACGGACCCGCGGGTACGGACAACTACTTCGTACTCTTCATTCGAGACGGGTACGTGCGATTGTCGGTGATGTTGGATCGATGGCGGGCGATATCAGGTGAGACGTTGCTGGCCACGGGAACGTGGATTCATGTGGCAGGCGTGTTCACGGGAAGCCGGATCGAGGTGTACGTCAACGGAGAGTTGGACGGTGCGGCCGACTACGGTGGAACGATCGGATTGGGGATGGAGTCGGAGTCGATTGCGGTGGGAGCGAAGGCCGATGGATCGCAAGCACTGGACGGGACGATCGATGAGGTGCGGTTGAGCGCAATCGCACTGGGATCTGGGGAGTTTCGCCTTCTTCCGGCCGCACAAGCGAGCGCCATGGCGAATCGGGCGATTTCGTCAGAAGCAGTTGTCGCTCCCAATCCAGTACTCGAATTCCCGGTTCGTATTTCGGTGGACGATGGGAGGATTCGATCGATCGACGTTGAGATCTACTCGCTGGCGGGCGTAAGAGTCCACACAAGCAAGACAGTCCCAGGGCACAGTTACGCGTGGGACGGTTGCCCGGACGACGGCGGGGGGATCTCGGCACGTGGTATCTACATTGCCCGTGTGTGGGCCAACACGTCCGCGGGCGCAGTCGAATTGCCTCCGGTGCAATTCGCTATTCTTGCATCCGGAGACACGTCGGACGTTCGTCCTCTGTCTACGACGCGCGAGTCACTGTCGATCTCGCCGAATCCTACGCGGGTTGAGCCTATTCGCTTCGCCACGAGTGTGGACGCCACGCGTAGTCGACTCACCATCTACGCGCCCTCGGGACGGCTTGTCTACGAGAGCGGCTGGGTAACCGGAGGCCAGATTGACTGGGACCTCACAACGGTATCCGGAACGAGAGCAAGCTCTGGACCGTACATCTACGTATGTGAAGTCGCTCGAATCAGCGGTGCGATCGATACCTTTAGCGGCACCGTGTTCGTACTGCCGTAGTCTCGTCAAGAAGCTCACGGAACGCCAAGCCTTCATCGTTCTGCTCGTACGCATTGAGACGCGAATGAGCCGTCCTTCTTTGCACACGCATCCCGCAGTGGCGAAACTGAAGAGGATCCTCAGAAGGGAGATGTAGAGTTGGCAACTTCGAGGAGCTGCCAACCCCCAAAGATGACGCCAACCGTTCAGGAAGACACATCGCATTCTGATCGAGTTGTGTCTGACGTCGCCGTGCGGATACTCACGCAGATTGTGCTTCGGCTCAGCGGTCTGATTCTTCTTCCTCTCGTGTCGAAGACCCTCGGTGTCACAGCGTATGGCATCTGGAGCCAACTCATCATCACAGCAGCTCTCGTCGTCCCTGTCTTGGATCTCAGATTGGGGATAGCTTGCGTGAGGTTCCTTGCCGGAGCCCCGAGTGAGGAGCTTCGTCGCGACGTCCTTCCCATGTCGCTTACGGTTCTTGCCTCCACACTTGTGGTATCCGGAGTTGCAGTGCTCTTCGCGCCGCAAATCTCCGCATTCCTATTCGGCGACACCGGGCAATCTGTCTACGTGTGGCTTCTTGCAGGTATGATTCTTGCTCGGACGATGTTCGTGTTTCTGAGGAATTTCTACAGAGTTACAGGCCAAGTCAAGCGATACTCTGGAGTAGAACTCATCGCTAGCAGCGCATCAATCCTGCTTGCCGGTGTGTCCGTGCTGGTCTGGCAGACTCTAATTGGTGCAGTGGTTGCCTTCATTGCAGTCGAAACCGGGCTCGCCGTGATCGTGGCTGTCGACATCGCACGTCAAGTTGGCACACCGCGCGGTGTGCGATTCAGCTCGCTCGGACGTTACCTGAGATACAGCATCCCCCTGATTCCGAACACACTCCTCCTGTGGGCAATCAACTCAAGTGATCGGTATGTGATTGCGCATCTGCTGGACATCAAACAGGTTGCCGTCTATTCTGCGTCCTACTCGCTGTGTCATCTCTCCATCTTCGTTCTGACGCCGATAACCTTTGTGCTATTCCCGCTTCTGTCTCGGGTCTGGAGCGAAGGTCGGAAGGAGGCGGTTGGGATGTATGTTGAGCAAGCACTCAGGTACTACTTGCTTCTTGCTCTGCCGAGCGTCGGGGGGCTTTGCGTTATCTCGAGTACGGCACTCCGCTTGCTCGCCTCCCAGGAATTCGTTACAAGCGACCTGCTGATCCTCCTCATTGCCGTCGGCTTCCTCCTCTTGGGCGTCTATCAGATCACGCTGTTCGTCCTGCACCTGCATCGACGAACGGGGATCTTGCCGGTCGTGTTCATCGTCGCCGCTGCCATCAACCTAGGGCTGAACTTCCTCCTCATCCCAAGGATGGGGATTCTTGGAGCGGCGATTTCTACGATCTTGGCATATCTGCTTCAAGCGGTGGCCGTCGCGGGATACGCATACCGGTTGCTCCGATTCAAGATACGTGCTGCCTTCGTCTACAAGGCCGTGGGAGCCTCAGCTCTGATGACACTTGTCCTGTGGTGGATTCCGGCGGAGTCCATCTTCGCATTGATCGGAATTGCTGTTCTTGGGGCCGTGGTCTATTTCCTCCTGATGGCGGCTACGAAAGAGATTGGCGCGAAGGAACTCCGGATGATAACGTCCCTCGTGAAGCGAAAGGGGCGGGCGCCTTGAGGATGACATCTGCCAACGTCGGGCCGCGACGCAATTCGGTCATGTTGGGTTGTGCGAAGGCGATCCGGCATTCCCTTGCCAAGCTGCTCGGAAAGATTGAAAGGGCACACATCTCACGGCGAGCTGCTCCTGACTTCCCTCCGGTGTTCATTGTCGGCGCGCCCAGAACAGGATCAACGCTGGTCTACCAATACCTAACGAGCTGCCTAGACGTGGCTTATATCAACAACTTCATGTGTCAGTGGCATGAATGCATCGCATTGGCGGCGATCGTTTCTCGGCATGTTCTGCATCTCAGGCGACATGCAGGCTTCGAATCTGACGCAGGGCGAACTCGGGGGTGGAATGGGCCGAGCGAGTGTGGCCGACTGTGGTACAGGTGGTTTCCGCGAGATCGGCATTATGTCGATGCGGGAGAGCTGACGTCTTTCCAAGAGGAAGAGATCCGCAATACCGTTTCCGCCATTACCAGAGCGTTCCGCGCCCCGCTTGTCGTGAAGAACATGAATTGCGGGCAGAGGTTGAGAGTGTTACGGGAGATCTTTCCCAACGCGTTGTTCATCCACTGTCGCAGGGACCCGCTCTTCACGGCACAATCGATCATTGAAGCGCGAGAAGCGATACATGGGAGCCGTGAGCTATGGTGGTCGGTCATGCCAAAGGAGTATCCAGATCTGGTCAATCTGGGCGTGCCCGCACAGGTTGTGCAGCAGATCTACTACATAGACAGAGAAATCACGACGGTTCTGCAAACACTCCCGGAAGGACAAGCACGAGTCGTTGCTTATGAGGATTTCTGTGAAGACCCTGGCGCGATCGTCGACATGCTGCAAGCGTTCATGTGCCAAGGTGGAAGTCCGGCCGAACTCGTGCGAGGCATTCCATCCCAGCCCTTGCTTAGTTCGAACGCAAAGCGCTTGGAACCGGAGCTGCTGGACGATATCGCCCAGGAGATTGCCAGACTGACCTGGTGAAGGAGAATCGCATGCTGATCCGGGCTCGACCCTACCTGGATGCCGAAAGACTCGTTCAGTTGCTTGCTTCTGGAGCGTGGGACGACGCGTCCCCAATCGGCGCGTTCGAACGCGAATTCTGCAACCGCATTCAGAGCGTCAGAGCCTTTGCGATTCATCAGGGGCGATCGGCGCTGATGCTTGGACTCAAGGCGCTTGGGCTTTCAAGAGGAGACGAAATCGTCGTTCAGTCACTCATTTGCTCGACGGTGCTCGACGCGATCCTCGCGACGGGAGTGACTCCGGTCTTGGTCGGCAACTCGCTAGAGGACTATCAAGTCAACACGGGAGCGGTCCGCAACAGCATCACGAAAAGGACGAAGGCGATTCTCGTCGCACATCTCTACGGAATACCATGCGAGATCGGGGAGTTCGTTCAGATTGCGAAGAAGACGGGCTGTTACTTGATAGAAGACTGTGCGCATTGCCTGGGAGCGCAATACGATGGCCGTCCGATCGGATCCTTCGGACATATCGCGTTCCACAGTTTCAATTTCGACAAGCCACTCTCGATCGGGCAAGGAGGCATGCTTGCGATCAACGACGATCGTGTATTGGAGAAGGCAAAGTCTGTTCTGTCACGCCATGCAAGAGTTTCCACGACGACTGAGCGGCAGATCATCCTGCGGTTGCTCGTTCGCTATCTTCTGACTGCACGGGACGCCTACGCACAACTCTCAGACGTGATGACCTCTACACGAGTAGGCAGTCCACGGCTGCTTGCAGTAGTAGATGACATGGTCAAAGAAGGCGCGCGCGTGCACGACATCACAAGGGTGGCGACCGAGCAGCTTCTCAGCTACAGGAAACAGCCTTCGTGGTATGAGCGCGCAGCAAGATCGGACACGATGAGAGCGATCAAGAGGGCCGCCACGCGGTGGATTCCGGCAGCCACGCGGGGAGACGGCTCTATCGATCAGCCAAACCTGCTCATGAACTCGCTGCGCTGCGCCGTAGGTCTCCAACAGTCAGAAGGGCTGGATCGAGCTGTATCACAGCGCAATGCCCGTGCGGAGTACTTGTCTACGAAGCTGGATACGGAGAAATACCAGGTCCCACGAATCGGCGACAAGAGAACCCCTTCCTACCTTCGATACACGATCCTTGCGAAGACGATTGGGGCACGCAGAAGCGTCGAACATCGCGCGTTTCGAGAGGGTTACGAGATCTCGAACTTCAACTGGCCTCGGCCGGCGCATGACTTCGCACTGTATCGAAGAGCTGCCCGGCTTCACACCGGGAGTCTGGCGGACACCGATCAGATCGTGTCCCGAATGCTCAATATACCCATTCACACGCATGTGACTTCCGAGGATCTTGATGCGATGCTCGAGATACTCGATGGCGAGGACTAGGAAGCGCGCTACGTGTACCCGGAGAGACCGAGAAGAACACACCCCCGGCAGCTTACCGAGCTTCCCGCCCCTGTCTTGCAGGAACCCCTGCCTGAGCTTGCTGAGAGAAACGGAAGTAGCTCCTTGGGGACGATCTGCTACACTCCCTAGGGATAGGATTGAGGTGAGGATGGAGTTGACGCATGGCTGAGATTTCGGTGCGAGTTCTGCCGTCGGGTGAGAACCAGTTGTGGGGGGAGTTCATGAGAAGTGCTGCCTCCGAGGACACGCTGTTTCAGTCTCCAGATTGGCTGGACGCATCAGGAAGAAGCGTGTGTACGTACATCTGTACGGAGAACGACCGAATCGTTGGAGGCATTACCGTCACAAGTAGGGCAGTTCTGGGAGCAGCGCGTGTTGTCATGCCCCCGTCGCTTACGCCCTACATGGCACCCGTTTTCCGTCAGTCGAGCCGCAGTTATACAAAAGAGCTGTCTCAGAACAAGCGGATCGCGGAGGCTCTTGCCAGACGGCTAAGCAAAGACTACGCAGGCGTACATCTGGTGCTCTGCCCCAACCAAACCGACGTACAGCCTTACCTGGTAGCTGGCTATGGAACAGATGTGAAGTACACGTACGTCCTAGAGCTAGGTGATCTTGATCGGCTTTGGGGTTGTCTGGACGGTGCGCGGCGGAACGATATCCGCGGAGCGTCACGAAACGGCCTCCGAGCGGAAGCTGCAACCAGCACCACGTCCCTGGAAAGGCTTCTGCCGGAGACGATCCCGGGTAACTGGAAGCAAGCGAGATTCCGGAGCGCCTTTCACCGGTATGACGATTTGCTGATCCGACACGAGAGAAGAAGAATCGTGACAGTCAAGTCAGAGGCTGGCGAAGTCGTCGCGGCGATCTACATGACCTGGGACGATCACACCGCGTACTACCTCCTAGGAGGATCTGTTCGAGATACGGGCGCACACGGCGCGACATCCCTAGCCCTTTGGGAGGCCATTCAGTTTGCGAGTGAGGAACTGAAGCTCAAGCGGTTCGATTTTGAAGGCTCAATGGTGCCGCAGATCGAGCGGTTCTTCCGGAAATTCGGAGGCACACTGACTCCCTACTACGCTCCGCACTACCTGCCGCGGTGGATACGGGCGGAGATGAGTGCCCGCCGGGTGATGAAACGGCTCATCGGACAAGGAGGATGGACTCATCGTGAATCTGCTCGTCCTCATTGATCAATCGGAATTCCTGCCCCATGTGTCCTACGTCTTCCGCGTGCTTTCGTCCATCTACCAATGCAAGCTAAAGGTGCTGTGCCACGACGCAAGGACTGAGGCTGATCTAGGCGAGGCCCAGGTAGTCATCTCGTATGGTGATTCGATGCCCGACATCCAAGAACGGCCGCACTTACATATCCGGAAGAGCCACCTTTTTGGAGAGCACTACCTCCATCGTGCGTCGCTTCCGAGACGACCGCTCGCAATCTGCGAGGGAGTGCCGATGATCTATCTTGCAGAAGGCAGCGAAGCGTGCACGGAGTTTAGCGGGCAACGCGCCGAGACCAGCATCGATGTCGTCGCATCTGCGTTCTTCATGTTGACCCGATATGAAGAGCAGTTCGTCACTGAGACGGAGCGCGATCCGTGGGGCAGCGCGTCGCCTCGTGCGCAGCTGGCGTGCAAAGAAGGTTGTCACAAACGTCCGATCGTCAACGAGTACTTCGCTCTTGTGCAGAAATGGCTCGCTCAACTGGGAGTCAATCTCAACCTGCGAGAGCATTGGGCTCCAGCTGACATGGCGCTGTGCCTAACTCACGATGTCGATCGCATCCGGAGATTCCGATTTCTGCCTCCGGTTCGGGGCATGTTGCGAGCATGGAGGCGCCCGGGAGGGAGGATACAGGCTGGACGCATGTTGCAGGATTTCGTTCTCACAAGAATCGGTCTGCAGAGGGATCCAGATCGGATCTCGTTCGAGAGAATCCTCGAGATTGCCGAGCAAAACGAAATGAGGGGAACGGTCTTCATCCTTGCGGATGGCAGCCGATACAGCATCGATGCCCTTCTGCTTGCCGAGTGGGTTCGCAGGGCCGCGAGATCAGGATTCGAACTGGGATTGCATGGAGGATTCTCGACATCAACAGACGAGGAGAAGCTGCGACAACAGAAAACGAGACTTGAACAGGCGCTCCAAACAGGCGAGATTGTCAGCAATCGTCAACACTACCTTTCTGCGCGCTACCCGGAAACATGGAGGAACCTTCAGGCTGCAGGGATCCGGTATGATTCTTCTGCGGGGTATCGACACTCTGTGGGCTTCCGATGCGGCATCTGCCATCCGTTCCATCCCTTTGACGTCCAAGAAGGGCGCGTCCTCGACATCCTCGAAATTCCGCTGATCGCGATGGATACGTCGATGTTCGGACACGCCGAGTTCTCTACGTCTGAGGCGATGCTGGAGTTGGAGAACTTGATTGAACAGACCCGACGCTTTCACGGCGTGTTGACCGTTCTTTGGCATCACAACAGCCTCTACCGTGACGAGTTTCCGACGATTGCAGACGTCTATGAGCGATTCGTGGGCAATATCCGCCAACAGGCATCTTCATACACGCTGAGAGAACTCGCGGAGAGGTGGAACGACGCCGATGCGTGCACGTGGTAGTTGCCGACTCCGTGGGGGATCCGGCTACTCGCCTGGATCTTCAGGAGCCGGAATGACCGAAATCGCCTGCAGTGCGTCAGAAGGACGCATCCCGCGTGCCACGGAATATCCGATGAGTGACCGACCATGCTAGAAGCGAGTCACGTACGCGAGGACCGCAGTCCTGTTGGAACACGCTTGTCGCTGATCGCAGTGTTCCTTCTGTTTCGAGTTGCACTGGATCTTGGATACGTGTGGTTCGTAGCCCCGGAGTTTCGCCATCTGGGTTTCGGCCTTTCCGTCGACGCGTTCCGCCTCCTGGAGTCCTTCATCCTCACGCTGATGCTTGCCGGCATCTGCCCCGTCGTTCTGAAGCGGCCCTCGGAGTTCCTGGTCGTGGTGCTTTCGTGTGCCATCGCGCTTCCGATGTTGAGCCTGTATGCATGGGGAGGAGGTGCGCGCGTGTATCTGTACATGGTCTTGTCCGCGTTCCTGATCCTTAGGTCGGTGACACTCCTGCCGCGATTGAGAATGCCTGTATTGAGGCAGGGAAGAGCATTCGCCCTGTGGATTCTATGGGCAAGCCTCGTGCTCATCGCCATCATCGTTATCATGCGTGGGGGAGTTCAGCATTTCAGCCTTTCGATAGGCGATGTGTACGACTACCGTTCAACCTCCAACGAGCTGGTCTTCTTTGGCGGCGCAGCCTACCTGAAATTCTGGGTGGCGCGGGTGTCGATCCCCTTCCTCCTTGCCTTGGCTATCTGGCGGCGAAAATGGCCTAGTACAGTGCTTCTGTTGATCGCCGCGGTCCTCTTCTTCGGAGTGACGGCACACAAGGCGTTCTTGTTGTATCCGGCGCTCGTGGTTGCCAGCTACGTCCTATGCCGGCTGAGACGGCCGATGCACTGGCTGGTGGGGGGGCTTGCTCTTGCCGTCTTGGGGAGCCTTGTGCTGAGTGCATTGGGCTACTCGCGTGTCGCCGACCTTCTCATTCGCCGGTCGTTGTTCACAACAGCAAAGAATCACTATCTGTACTACGACTTTTTCAGGGCAAACGGGTATCTGCTGTTCTCCAGCAGCGTGCTGAAGAACACCATCGCCTATCCGTACGAGTATCAGATACCGGTCTTGATGAGTGTCGTTCGGTACGGCCATGCCTTGGGCAATGTCAATGCAGGCTTCCTGGCGACGGGATACATGAATTACGGATACCTAGGGATGCTCCTGTACACTGCGATTCTTGCGCCTCTTCTCAATCTCGGCGACAGCATGGTCCGGCCGGGAGGACTTCCGGTTTCGGTTGTGGCTGCGATGGTGATCGCGAGCTACTGGAGCCTCACGAGCGCAGATCTCATGACAGCACTTGTGACACACGGGATCCTGCTTGCGATGGTGATCCTGTGGCTTCTATCCTATGGCAAGCCCAGGAGCTGCGGAATCGAGGATTGAGAGAGCATGCCCAACGACCACAGGCCCCATTGTGTGATCCTGACTACGGCACATCCCGCGCTTGACAGAAGAGTGTTCCACAAAGAAGCGGTCTCGCTGGCCGGCGCAGGCTATCGTGTCACACTGATTGCACGACATGGCGGCAACGAGCAGTTGAAAGGAGTCAACGTCATTGCGTTGCCTACATGGAGAAGCCGCGCATTCAGGATGCTTCTTCTCCCGGGGATTGCTGTCTGTAAGGCTTTGCGCACCAACGCTGACGTCTATCATCTGCACGATCCTGAGCTGTTGATGATCGGACTCCTGTTACGTTTCGCCGGGCGTCGCGTCGTGTTCGACATGCACGAGGACGTCCCGATCCAGATCCTCTCCAAGCACTGGATTCCCCATCCGCTGCGCAAGTGCGTCTCGATCGCCTATCGGCGCTTCGAACGGTTCGCCCTCCGCCGATTCGACGGTGTGATCGCGGCGACGGACGACATCGCAAGGAAACTGGCGGACGCGCGCCCAGTCATCGTGCGCAATTACCCGGATCTCACACAGTTCACCCCCCGGAGGCCTGTCGAACCGCCGAGCTCGGACATTCCAACTGCTGTCTACGTAGGCGGGATCACGAAGCTGCGGGGAGCGGTAGAGATGATCCGGGCGATCGAGCATGTGTCAACCTCCCGAACGGTGCGGTTGTTGCTCATCGGCAAGCCGGAGCCTCCGGCGGTCCTCGACGCATTACGGGCGTTGCCCGGCTTCGCGCACGTCGAATACCGGGGGTGGCAACCGCCGGAGTCCATTCCTGAATGGCTTGAACAGGCCAACATCGGACTCTTGTGCTTGCTACCGGACCCTCGCTATCAAACGAGCCTCCCCGTCAAGATGTTCGAATACATGGCCATGGGGATCCCCGTCGTCGCCTCGAACTTCGACACGTGGCGCGAAATCATCGAATCGCCCGCGAATGGAATCCTCGTTGACCCCGAGAACCCCGTTGAGATTGCATCTGCGATCAACTACCTTCTGGAGAACCCTGAGATCGCTGAGGAGATGGGACAAGTGGGGCGCTTGAAGGTTCTCGACCGCTACAATTGGGATCAAGAACGACCCAAACTGCTTCGCCTCTATGAGGACGTGCTGGCATGAATCTGTGCAGCATTGTCGGTGCACGGCCGCAGTTTGTGAAGCTTGCTGCGGTGAGTCGCGCACTCGGTGAGCACGCGAACCACGCGATCCTCCACACGGGCCAGCACTACGATTCGTGTCTCTCGGGGAGCTTCTTTGACGACCTCGGGATCCCTGCACCGGACTGGAATCTGGAGATAGGATCCGGCCCGCAGGGGCTGCAAACGGGACGCATGATGGAAGGGATTGAACGGATCCTCCGTCAGAATGCCCCCGACTGCGTCATCCTCTACGGGGACACCAACTCCACACTTGCGGGCGCCCTTGCTGCCGTGAAGCTTGGGATTCCGGTTGCGCACGTCGAGGCGGGATTGCGCAGCTTCCGCAAAGCCATGCCCGAGGAAGTGAATCGGGTGTTGACGGACCACGTATCGACCGTCCTGTTCTGCCCGACGACTGCTGCCGTCGCAAACTTGAGGCGCGAAGGATTCGGCCGGATCGCATGCGATGGGGAACTCGCGCCGATGGACTGCGATCTCGGTGGACTACAGCCGACGATGGATTCCCCA
>Ga0272441_10013848_pt1 | contig 11545 bp, 22 predicted proteins | sample SSMProp6N_FD_193582 | JGI IMG/M metagenome (GOLD analysis project Ga0272441, IMG submission 193582) | Marine sediment archaeal communities from Little Sippewissett salt marsh, Falmouth, MA, United States - SSM-Prop-6N | ecosystem: Environmental > Aquatic > Marine > Wetlands > Sediment ... | reverse complement strand
ATCGAAATTAGTTCGGACCAATATTGCTTCCCTCGGGCATTTCCGGTCTTTATGGATTACGGGAGAATTTACAACCCTGTATACCGGATATGATGAAGAGGGAGAAAACCCGAAAACCCTTGATAATGGAATATGTCAATTGCGGGGAAAGCTCATTGACGGGAGCAATGGAAGGAACCTGTTTAATGATTATATTCCCCTCAATATTTTCTTGTCTCCGGGGCGTGTGCGCCGGGTTGGTATTTGGTGGCAAAATTACGACGAAGATATAGCAGCGTTCGGAAGTCAAGATTTATTCTTCCCGATTGAATACGATTATGTTTTTCAATCAAATTCTGAAATACAAATGGACATAAAAAACGATTCAAACGCCGATAATTATGTGTCCATGTGTTTTCATGGTATTCGAATGAAATCAGGTCGCGCAGTATCGGGTATTCCTCGGGGATAAAAAAAAGGGGTTGACAATGCAGGAACCGGCAGAAAATAAAATAAAATTCGGCCTTGACTATTACGAACATGATTTCTGGTTCTACAGAAAGGTAGAATTGATAAATCCATTTGAGTATTGCGTATTCGATTTGAATTATGGATATGATTACCACTTAAAATGGATTGTTGCCGATTGGATCGGAGTTACAACAGAAACCAGATTACAAGAAATAGTCAGGACCGAAGCGCCTACATTGAAGTTTGAGATTACAAAAGGGGAAGGGGTAACACAATTTAATCGGGAACCGTTGCCCTTTAATCTTCTCACTTCCCCGGCCGGTTCCTCAGCATTGAACCTTGATTTATGTACAAATCTTTCGGCCACTTCAGGACAAGCGAAATTTAAAAAACGGGTGAATCATGTTTTCACTTTTTCCGATACAATGACAATAATGATTCGGGGACAAGACACCGTAAACCTTTTACCAAAATATTGTCATGTTTTATTGATCGGGCGGAAATGGCCCCACTTCGAAAGGGCATAAAATGGACAAGCTGGAAATATTGTCAGTACAGGGTGATTCTGTCAACGAAGAAAGACAATCCTTTGTTGTCAATACCGCTGCAAATTTTGTCTATCTTGCGAATATCGGCGTAAATGATTTAAGGGCGGCCCGGCATGGTGCGGCCCCGAATTCTTTGGGGTATGAATGGTTTCAGCCCGATGATAATGTAAGGTTTCTCGGAATGGGTATAGCGTTACCGTATCAATTTACAATCGGGGACCGGGGTTTTTATTCTGTTATCCGTTGGGTAGATGAGGACGGCGCAAACGGGGTTGTATCTCAGGTTGGCAATAATGGCGTTTTTCATATACCCTTTGAAAATTTTGAATTCCCTTTCGATGTATATGTTCCTCACCCTTCCCCGGGTAAATACGTGAAGTATCAATTTTTCACTTTTTATATTGCTTCGGATGAAGCGCAGCGGGTTGAAATATCAATGTTCAATTGCCCCGCAGCACTCAATGAAGAACAATTGCATATAATGCCGTGGGCGCGTATTGCTCATAATTTGGATATTTTAGAATCACACCCATAAAAGGGGTTTTCAATGGCATTAAGAAAAACCATTCCAGATAATAGTAAATTTATTCCTACGGTTAATATTTTTACTGCAACATTCAATACCCCGGCTTTGGGAAAATACGAATTTACCCGGGTTGCTGAAAATCAATCACAAGTCGTATTGCCTATGACAAGAAACCAAATATTTTTCCTTGACAGAATAAATTTTGGTGCGACAATCCCGGAAGGGGATTTTTTATTGGCAACGTCCGTATTGCCTGAAATAATTTTAAAGTTTAAGGTGTCCGGGGAAAGGGTATTTAAAAAACCGTTTCGGATTGTCAATTATATTGACAGTCAAGAAATATCAACATGGATATGGACCCACAAAGGCGATGATACTTTGGTTATGGATTTTACAGGAGTATTGAATCAGATTGCGTCACTTGTGGGTATTGACACCATAACGGCGCATGTGTCGTTAAATCTATATGAAGTATCACAAGAGCAATACAAGTATAGATTTTTTGAACAGGACCGGGAAAGGGGTGTCAGGCCATGAATTTTTCACGGGTAATGGTTGGCGGGATCGGCCGCCGGGGGTGGCCCGGGGGCGGTGGCGGTGGCACAACGCCGGTAAATTACTTCGAACATAATTGGCGGGGAGGGGAGGACGCCGATATTAAAAGTACGCAAAATGTGAACTACGTCAATACATGGAACGGCGGAAGTTTAAATTTATGGTTCCGCAATGTGGAAGTGAATAATGATGCAATTTTTAATGTGTCATTCGAAACACATAAAAATTATGATGGCGGACAAATGGATTTAACCATGTGGATGTATGATACTGATGATGGGAGCCTACCGGATACAAAAATTTTCGAAGGTGGCGTTAGGCTGTGGAATGATGGAATAAATTTATTACAGGCAATCACGACAACACAATTCACAAAAATTATGACTGCAAACAATGTAATTTATAAAGCAACGCACACAATAACGCCAACAGGTAACACCGGGGCGGGAAAAAAATATGCGGTTTTAAAACTGTTGAGAACAGACAGCACCAGCGGACTACCATTGGTGCAAACAATCACAATAGGGTATGGGTTAGCATAATGGCATTATCATTTAAAGCATACAAAGAAAAAGAAAAACGACAAGAAATAATAGCAGCTAGAATCAAAGCTCAGGATTTAACCGAAGCACAGGCAATTAACCCCGCTGCAAAGGTAGGGGACTATTTTCTTGAACAGAAAGACGGGTTTAATCCGGTGCTATGCCCCGCCGATAAATTTCAATTTATTTTTGAAGATACTATTTAATGCTATACTACGGTTTAAAAGAACAGGCTGAAAATTATTCCCGGGGGTTGCCCTATGAAGGACGAAACCCAACACCGGCAGAAATCGAAGTGTCAAAAAAATTAATAGCTATGAATTTTCCGTTTAACTGGCCTGAAAAAGTGAAACCGTATTTACCTATTCTTTTGATCGGTATTTTATTATGGCTAAAGCGTCAACAGTCTTAAAGGCCGAAGCGGTCGCACAGGCATTTAATTTTATTATTGGTTCAAAACCGAATATTGTTTATTATGAGGATAGGGCCGAATTGAATTTTACCCCGGAACAAAACGAAAGGTTAAAAGCTACTTTTCGATCATGGTTAGCACCCCGGGCCGAATCCGATTTAAAGGTGAATATTGCCCCGGCGTTGGTACCGGCCCTTGTGGAAAAATACGGCGCATGGGTTTTATTGCCGTTAGGTCTTGGGGCATTACTTGGAAAAGGTATTAAAATGTGAATTTGCCTATATTGACATATAGCCAAATCGAAGCATTGCGGCATGTTTCGCAGATTTTAAACATACCGGTAAAATGGTTATTTGCAGTTATCAATTACGAATCTGGTTTCAATCCACAAATTAAAAACCCCGCTTCAAATAGTTCTGCCCGGGGTTTAATACAATTTACAAATGATTCAGCAAAAAAATTGGGTTATACTGATTCTCTCGATTTGGTTCAAAAAAATCCTACTATAGAAAGTCAACTACTCGGCCCGGTCCTGAAATATTTCAAACAATATTCTCCGTTTGCAAATGAAAAGGAATTTTTTCTATCTGTTTTTGTCCCGGCTTTTCGCCGGTATGGATTGTATGATTCTTTCCCGGTCTGGGTAAGAGAAAGCAACCCGGGAATAAATACTCCTCATGATTACATAAAAAGAGTATGGGCAAAAACTGGCGTGACTGTTGGCGGGTATGGTATTATAGGTATTGGAATAATTGCGGCCCTTATTTGGGCCATGAAATATATTTAACAATTAGCGAAAGGTGCAAAGCTATGCCACAAAGAAAAAGGGCCGTTTCCGAATCCCCGATTGACCGGGAAGAAATCACCCCGGGAAAAGATGAAAAGCCTCTTGAAATAGAAATGTTTCAACAGGTACTTGCCCAAACGTCAAAAGAATTTTCAACCTATATATACCGCTATGATAAGTACGCAAAAGGCAAGCGGCTTTTTCTTAGAAAGATTGTCGGGGAGTTGCCCGATATAGATGAAATCGCCGGACTTTTTGGCGGTGGTGATTATACTGTGATTTGTCAATATAAAAACCAAGATGCTGAATGGAAAGCCAGAAGATTCGATTTTTCTATTGACAAAACAATTCACAATATCGGCAGCGATACCCCGGCCCCCGGTCAGGCCCCGCAGAATTTTATAATCCCGCAGAATTCCGAATCATTGATAAAAGGAATAAAAGAAATAGCGGCCCTTTTAATCCCCTTATTTGTTGCATCGAAAAAGGCGGCAAATAATAATGGTAGTTCATTTTATGATGATATGCGGGGAATGGGGGATTTTATGAAAAATATTATGAAAGATGTATTCGCTTTTCAATTGGAAGCTCAGAACGATATTTTAAAATTGCGACAAGAATCAACGGACCCGGCCCCCTCGGAACCGTCACAGCTTGAAGGCATTTTAAAAATTGTCAATATGGTAAAAGAATTTTACCCGGCTTTGGTGTCACCGGCAGGGGGCAATATTATAAACCGGGTTAAACAGGATACTCAATATCAAGAGTTAGTATCTTCACCGGAAAAAATGAAAGCAGTCATTACAAAAATGACTAAGGAACTTGGAAAGGAAAAGGCGTATCGTGTCCTTAAAATGTTCGGGATTGTCCCAAAATAAAAAAAGGCCGGGGGTTGACCGGCCAATTTTACTCTTCACCTTTAAGCAACCGGACCGGCCCTTTCGGATACCGGCCCCGTGTGCTTTATGTGTAGGATTATATATTAAACAGGTTAAAAAGTCAAGAGGGCCAATTCAATGAATCGTACTCTTGATAGAATTACTGAAGGAAAGAATTTCCTTCAATCTACGGTTGCCCCGTACATTGCAGATAAATTTATCAATACAAATGTAGCGGGGGCAAGCGTTCTTTCCTTAAAAGATTACCCCGAATTTGACCCGAAAAAAGATTGCATAACTACTTCAGAATTCAGCGACAAAATAAGAAAAATAAAATCGTGTGCTCATATCCTTGAATGGGTAAGATATGAGAACGAAGAAACCGACAAATTGAGAACCGCCAATTTTTGCAAGGCCCCTATTGTTTGCCCGATATGTGCGGCCCGGGAAAGCGCAAAAAGAAAGGCTATATTTGGACAGAAGATAAAAAAATATTCCGTTGACACATACCCGTACATGATCACATTTACGATTGAAGGGCAGCGGGATTTAAAAGACGGAATAAATATTCTACAATCAGCCCGTCGAAAATTTCGTAGAATGGGACAACGAAGAAAGGGCGGCCGACGTTCCGGGGGTGAAGCGGGGAAAATTATTTCCGGTTTATCAAATGTTGAAATAAAAACCGGCAGTGGCTCAGGGTTGTATCATGTACATGATCACTTTTTAGCGTTCTGTGATGATAGATTGGATTTTAATGTATATGACCCGAAGCGTAAAAAGGCAATTAAAAAGTATCAACAGAAAACCGGCAACTATGATAAATCTGATTTTATTATTGCAGTGAAAAAATGGTACTTAACAAATGAAGGTTATTTTGTACCGGTATCAAAGGTATCGGAACAATGGATAAAGGCAACCGGGGGGCGGGGTATGTCCATACAAATATCCCCGCTTGCACCGAAACGGAAACATTTGAAAAAGGGTTTATCTGTTCAAGAATCTGTATTGTACCAATGCAATGAAGTGTTAAAATATCCGTGTAAAATTTCGGATTTTAGAGACGACGAAGGGCAGTTGGATTTATTCCGATTGAAAGACCTTTTCGAAGCGAGAAAAAACAGGCGGCTTTTTAATCGGTATGGTGATTTTATAAAAATGAATATGCCCGATATACCGGAAAAAAAAATCATAAATAGATATTTACTGCAATGGCAAAAAGGAAAATATGAATTTGCGGGAGAAAGGAATTTTCCATCATTTAATAACTATCAGGGATTGGCCCCCCGGGCACAATTACTTTCTGAATGTGCAAAGATTACCGGGGCATATTTGAGAAATCGCCGGTCGATACTGGACAACCGGCAGAATCACCCGGAGCTTGAAAATGATTTGGACCGGTTAAAAGAGATTTACCGGGCCGAAATAGGTTACACTATGAAAAACTATACCCCCGAATACATTCCACCCCCGGAACCATTCGAACCGGAACAAATTTCAATGTTCCCGGTTATCGCTTCATAATCGTTTTTTTTAAATATTTTTCCGATCGGTTGATCGGGGTATATAAAAATGCTTTTTTCCGGGACCGTATTTTAATGCCCGGCAGCATCGAATGACCCCCGGGGTAGCAATTGCCCGGGGTATCCCCTTAAAATGTCATATACCCCCCTCAGATTTGACCGGCAACCCGGGAAACAGGACCGGACCCGGGGCCGGTCCCCTATATTTTAATACTTAATCTGTTATCTGTCACAGCAACAAAAATTATTTATTGTAATGTGACGTACTTTAATGTAGATTGAAGTATATAAACATTTAACAATAGAAAGGGGGTGAAAGCATGGAATCAATGAATTTAAGAAATGAACCGTTTCGATATGAAACGGAAACCGTTTGCGCGATCTGCGGAAGTTTATTTCAACAAAATATCCACAGGACAGAACCGGTGTCGATCAGTTTTGATTTAAATAATAATGCGATTGAATACTTGCGGATTGAAGGTTGTCAAAATTGCCGGGACAAAATTTTTAAATTTACCCTGTCATTGTCGGAAAACCTGAAAAAAGTAATAGAAAGGAAAATCAACAATGCAAAAAAGTGAATTGGAAATTTTGAGAGAAATAAGCAAAGGATTGAAAAAGGCAATTGAATTATTGAAGCATGAATTAAGGAAGTGGCACGGAATATCTATTCCCGATGAATCAAAGGAGTTTTGTTGGCAATTTTTTTCACAAAAAAGCTCGATAATGCAAAAAGCGTTCAATGCAGTTTTTCAATATACCGTATATGAATCAATGGTAAAACAAGGTATTGAGATAAACGAAAAAACATTCCCGAATTTGAAAAAATTTTTTGAACTGACTGAAAAAGGAGAAAATGAAAATGAAAAAGACTCTTTATAAACTGTTTGTTTTGACGGACACAAACGGTATGGATTATTCATTTTATCAACAGGTATTCAAAAAAAAATTAAAAGCGTCGGGAGTGTATAGTAATGAATATTCTGAAGCGTTATTGGTGATAGTAAGATATTACCTTGAAATGTTAAAAAGTCATATAGAAACAATGCCCGGGGTTTCTGTTTTTATGGACCTTTCGGAATTCATTTTTAATTTACAAGAAAACATGCCGCCTTCAATGTTAAAAACCGTTGAATTGGGCTGTTGTTATACCGTTGGTTCCGGAAAAATAAAAAATACAGATAAACCGACGCATCATTATTCAATTGATTTTATCAATATGAATGAAGTAAAAACTATTTCGATTGTAATTCAGGAATTAGACGAAAGGAAAGAATAAAATGGCACTAATATTTTTAACTGAAGCAACCGGGAAAAAATTTGTCGTGAATGAATTCGCAATAGCAGTAATTTGGCCAGACAAGGGTATAGATGAATTCGGCAGTACAATTATCACGAATACCGGAACAAAAATTAAAGTAAAAGAGGGTACCGGGCACATTGTAAACAAAATACGAAAACAGAAAGGGCAAAAAAATGAGTATCAAAAAACAGGCGAAAAATTTAATAAAGGACCTGAAAAAAATACAACCGGACCCGGAGCCAACGCCGATGTTCCATTCTAATTATGATTGCGTCAATTATTTGCGGAATGTTTTTTTTGTTGAATTGAAAAATAAAAAGGTTGGTACAGCGGTGCGGAAATATATTGAACAAATTTTCGATACTGCGGTTGAAAAAACCTTTGAATTACCATTCTGAAGGAAAGAAAAAAAATGCCAAAAAAGAAAACTAATGAGGTGCAGAGTTGCGCGGTAACAAGTTATTATACACAGGTAGAATACCGGGCATTAAAGGAAAAACAGAAAAAAATGAGGGTTTCAATGGCACAAACACAGCGGTTATTATGTTTAAAAGGTATAGGAACTATGCAAATGAAGATGGATTTTACTTGATAAATAAAATAAATAACCGCAAATAACGTAAATAAAAGGCGGTCCCGGGACAATAAAACCCGGGACCGTTTTTTATTTTGTACTTGACTTTTTCACTGGATGCCCTGTAAATTTGAATTATGAAGGTACAAATTGAACCACTAAAAAAGCGCGGTCAATCGGTATCAAAAATTGAAAGCCTTTCAAACCAGTATTGTAAAGATTTGGATTATTGTTTTTATCAGGGTGAGGCTTTATCTGAATTTGATTTTGAAGAGTATTTTTATATTATCAGGTCTATTCCTTATGTAAAGGACACGAAACCGATTGAAATAATTGCCCGGCCTTTCATTATTTGGGCTTTCCGTGAATACGGGGCCGATTGCAAAAAGCGTTGTATTATGGTATTAGCATATTGTAAATTAAAAAATATAGATACCCGGATTGTCACTTCATCACGAAGAAAGGACAAAAGGGAACATCATATTTTTCCACAGGTTTTTATTTCCGGGCAATGGATAAACGCAGATTGCACATACCCGGAGTATTTTTTGGGGCAACCGAAAATTTTTACGGGAGTAACACTATGGACCCACAATTGATGGTACTATCAGGCAATAATAATTCCAGTTTTTCAAATCGTTTTTATCCGTTTTATGGAATGCCTGTTAATCTTTCGGGTAATGAGTGCGAAATGTTAGGGGATTTTTTAGGGTTGTATGCTGATGAGGTGCAACCCTTTTTTGATGATCACCCGGAATACTATGGGTTTTTACCGGCCTTACTTGCTACGCTTGCCCCCGTTTTTACTTTCGGCGGTTCTTTACTTGGTTTTCTTGGAATGAAAAGTAAATCCGATGCCGAAAGGCAAAGACAGGCCGAAGAAACAATGCGGGCAGCACAATTACAAAAAACCATATTGATCGGGGGCGGTATCCTCGGGGGGGTAGTGGTTTTAATGTTAATTTTTAAAATGGTCAGGGGGTAAAAGGTGGTAGATTATTCAATGTTGCAAGCGGGTTGTATGGGGGCCGATATAAAACCCGGGACGTATTCAATAGATACTCCCTACGGAACTGTTGTGTATAAAGATGGTCAAGTATCTATTATTTCACCGGAAGCAAAAACAGGGACCGGAACAACAGGGGTAACGGCCGCAGGATTCAATTATTCCCAGATTGTCACCTATGGGGTTATAGGGTTAGCGGGTATAATTGCATTATCAATGCTATCGAAACCGCAAACAGCCCGCAGGACACGAAGCGCACCCCGTAAGACAACCCGAAGGAAAACCAGAAAAACAACCCGCAGGACCCGCAGAAAATCACGAAGGGGGCGTTAAATGGTTTACTATGGAGAACCGCAGCATAAAGCATATAACGGATGCTATTCCGGTATTTTTAAAGATGCCTGGAATACTTTTTGGATTGTTCCGCAGGCAGCGTATAATCTGGTGACAAAAGGACCGGAAAAGGCGGGGCAAGAGGTGGTAAGAACCGTAAAAGCAGCAGCACAAATACCGGTCACGGTTGCAAAAACGGCATGGAATTTGACACCGGCAGCGATGGCAATAAACGCTTTAACGGCCCCGGTGGTTCCGTCTCCAGAGGTTGCAGAAGCGGCCGTTTATACTGAAATGGTAGATAAAGGGTATACACGTGATTCGTCGGGTAATTGGTATCCGCCGGGATCACCCGGGGCCGCAGGGGTAAAAAGCGCCGGTATGGGATTTGGCGGAATGAACATTCAAACAATTGCGGTAGCCGGTGGTGTGTTACTGGTAGCGGCATTATTAGCACCGAAAAAGTGAAAGGGGTTTTTTTATGGTAGATTATTTTTCAGGTACGGAACAATACCCGAATTATAATTCGGATATTATGGAATTAAAAAGACTCGGGGCAAATGATATTCAGGCAAAATTTATTGCCCGGGTTCGGGGTGAGGTTGATTTGGGCCGTACTATTGCAGCACAGGAAAAAATGGTGGCAAAAAATATGGTAAATGCCATTAAAGCAAACAACCCCGCAGCGGCAACCCTTGAAGCGTTCCCCCGCACGATTGCAAAAGAAACTATTCCTTATGAAAAAACCTTGACCGCTTATATTCAAAGTCGTGATAAAGCAATATCTGACATAAAACAGAAAATTGCAGCACAGGCGGCGGCAACAGAGGCGGGTATACCTTCAGCGGCTAAATTACTTGAACCGAATACGCTGATACCTATTCTTGCAATCGGGGCGGGGGCATGGTTAATTCTTGGAAACAAGAAAAAGAAAGGGTCAAGAAGGGGGCGGTAAATGGTTTATGATTCGCCTGAATATTTGGGTATACTCGGCCTTTCTGCGAATGAAAAAATTTCAAAAGAAGCGGCCAGTATATCAGATATAGAAAAAGAAATATTTCAAAAGGCCGGGGATACTATTTTGTCAACATATAAATATTTGGTATCCTCTGGGAAATTTCCGCCGTTTGTTTTCGGTTCTGATGATGCCCCGCAAATGATAGAGTATATTTCTCAACAAACAAGTGTACCCAGAAACGTCGTTACCATATACCTTGCAGCACTTCAGAATTGTTCCGGCCGTGGCGAAATAAATGTAAAGCATTACAACCCGGCAGAAAGTAAAAAGGTAACAAAAAATTATCTTTTAAATACGTTAGGTATCGGTGATGTGTTTAAAGGTGTCGAAAAGGGTTTTTATACGGTTGCCGGTATTGCTATAATCGGATTTTTAGCATATAATCATTTAAGTAAGAAAGGGGCGGAATAATGGCAAGAGCAAAAGCAAAAAGGCCCAAAAAAAGAACGGTCAGAAAAAAGAAAAGGGTATTATCGGCAGCACAAAAGGCCGCACTTGCCCGGGGCCGTAGAAAATTGTTTTCGAAGCGTAAACCGGCCAGAAGAAAAAAGGCCGTTTCAAAAAAAACAGTAACAAGAAAAAAACGGACCACTCCGAAGAAAGGGGTTTCAAAAATGGCACGAAGGAAACGACGTTCGTATGTACGTAAATCCACCAGCGAAATAACAAATCTTGCCACAACGGCAGGGGCGGCAACCCTCGGGGCAATCGGGGCCGGGGTGTTATCAAATGTTATTCCATTCCCGGCGAAATTTCGCCCGGCTTTTCCGTTGGCAGCGGGTTCGGTTCTGGCCCTTGCAACAAAGGGGAAACTGTATTCGGATATGGCGTTGGGAATGTTTGTTGTCGGGGCAATATCGGCGGTAAAAACCTTTGCCCCTCAAATTCCTATGTTTGCCGGTGAAGGTGAAAATTTTGTATTTATACCGGCCTCGCAAGTTCCGCAGGTTCCATATTATGGGGTTCCGATGGATGCAGCGGGAACCGGGATTCACCCCGGAGATCTTTCGGGAATTCCTGAAGATATGGAGAACGAAGAGTTTTTGACACCTAGAAACATTTAAAATTTTTCCGGGCAAGGACAAGGCAA
>Ga0272441_10013847_pt1 | contig 11545 bp, 10 predicted proteins | sample SSMProp6N_FD_193582 | JGI IMG/M metagenome (GOLD analysis project Ga0272441, IMG submission 193582) | Marine sediment archaeal communities from Little Sippewissett salt marsh, Falmouth, MA, United States - SSM-Prop-6N | ecosystem: Environmental > Aquatic > Marine > Wetlands > Sediment ... | reverse complement strand
AGGATTTATCTCGATCGCTTTTGAATAATCTGCTATTGCTTTCAGATACTCTCCCTTCAAACCATATGTAATTCCACGATTAGAATAAGATTCTGACTTTTTTTGATCCAGTTCGATTGATTTTGTTAAATCAGCAATCGCAAGATCATAGTTTTTCAATCGAAAATATGCATAACCGCGCATTAAAAATGTATGATTAAAATCTCCTAACTCAATAGCTTTTGTATAATCATCACATGCCAGTTCGTCCAAACCTTTGTCCTGATAATAAACAAAACCTCGATTCTTATATAATGGTCCATACTCCTGATTCAATTTAATAGCTTTTGTAAACTCATTAATTTCTTCGTCATACTGCCCTCTTTCTCCATAAATAATACCTTGAAAAATATGTTTTGCGGTCTCCATTTTAATCTTGCCTGATATCGCATCATCAATTGTTTCTATACAACTCGAATATTCAGATCTCTTTTCAGGATCCTCATCTAATGCTTTTTGAAATTCTTCCTTTGCTTTCTCGAATTCACCTGAAACAGCGAACTCTAGTCCCTTCATGTAATTCTCATTCTTTTCTTCCTTTGCGCAAACAGGAAAAAACATTAATGATAGGATAATAATTACAAAACTTAATACATTGATTGATTTAATCATAATATCCTCCTGAAATAAAATTACTCACAATCCCCATTCTTCTTCACTTTTTCATACAAATCACAATATCCTAACTCACATGCCTTCTTAAAATCAGTGCAGCCTTTCTTATTTTTTCCTTTTTTACAGTATAACAAACCTCTTAAAATGTATCCTTCAACATTGTTTGGATTAGTTTTTATTGCTTTGGAATAGTAATATTTTGCAAATCTTAGTTTATTTTTCCACTGATAAATTTTACCAAGGTAGATGTATGAATCATCGCATCTGGGTTCTATTTTTATTGATTTATTCAGATCTCTTATTGCTTTCTTTTCATCTCCAATTTGATAATATGCCCATCCCCGGTAACAATACGACATGTATCTCCAACATCTGGGAAATAAAGATATTTTTATACAGCATTTCGGATTTTTTTGAAAAATGTTATCTCCTTCAAGTTCAATAACTTTTGAGAACTCAGTTATAGCATCATCAAATTTCAAATACTTTCCGTATATACAACCTCTGTTATAGTAGAGATAGCCTGCTTTAGGCTTTATTGCTATCACTTTGTTTAAATCTGAAAGTGCAGAACTGTAAAGTCCGATTCTAGTAAGAGCTAATGCTCTTTCCTCATATAAAACCGTATATTCATGTCTGAGTTCGATTAGTTTCGAATAATATGCAATTGCATCTTTATATCTGCCATTTATATAACAGCACCTTGCAATGTAGTGATCTATCATCCAATAGGTTGGATCCAGTTGAATCGCTAACTTATATTCTTCTAACTGCTTATCTGTATTTCCCTCTTTTGCATATTCCAAAGCCTTAAATATATGTTCAGCAGCATCCTCATCCAACTTGCCGATTTCAACATTTTTTTCAGCATTTGTTTTTATAAGCTGTAAATTTGAATCAGATTCAAAATTCTTGTCGGGATCATATAATTTGAAATCTTCCCCGGCGATACTACAACTTACAATAAAAATAAAAAAAATAACAACAAAAATTCCGATTAATCTAAATGTGGGCTCCAAAACAAACCTCCTTTGTTCTTACTCACAATCCCCATTCTTCTTCGCTTTTTCATATAAATCACAATATCCTAACTCACATGCCTTCTTGAAGTCTGAACAGGCTTTTTCTTTTTCTCCATAAATCGCCATGTGTATTATTCCTCTATTTAAATAAGTTTTGAAATCATCCGGTTTAAATTCAATTGAACGTGAATAATCAGCCATCGCTTTTTTATATTGCTTTGATTTGAAATATGCAACACCACGATTGTAATAGATTTCAGGATCTTCAGGATATAACTTTTCAGCTTCATTAAAAACTGAAATCGCTTTTTCATATTCCATCATATGATTATAATGAGAGCCTCGATTTACTAAAGCTTTTTGGTTTTTAGGATCAACTTCGAGTGCTTTACAATAGTCTTTGTATGCTAGTTCATTTTCATTAATTTGACTATATATTGTCCCTCGATTTGCATAAGCATCCGCATCATCAGGATTTATCTCTATTGCTTTTGTATAATCTTTTATTGCAAGTTGATATTTACCCATTGAGTCGTATGTTACTCCTCTATCGAATATAGAATCATAATTATCAGGATCTAGCTCAATAGCTTTTGTAAAATCGGAAATAGCTCTATCAAATTTATTAAGTTGATAATTCGTATGTCCTCTATTTAAAAATGCAGCTGCATGATTTATACCGAGTTCAATAGCTTTGTTGAAATCTTTATGAGCAAGTTTGTATAAACCTTTTTCCTGATAATAAATATAACCTCTATTTTGATACAGAGCTGCGTAATCAGGATTCAATTCGATTGCTTTTGAATATGATTCTATCTGCTCATCAATCATACTTTTATCACCATATGATATACCCTGAAAAATAAATTTTGCAGCTTCATTCTTTAGCTTCTTTGAAATAACATCCTCACAAACCTCTATAATGTATTTGTAAACATTATTTTCAGGTTCCTCATCTAATGCTTTTTGAAATTTTTCCTTTGCTTTCTCGAATTCACCTGAAACAGCCAAGTCTAGTCCCTTCATATAATTCTCATTCTTTTCTTCCTCTCCGAATACCGTAAATACTATTATACAAAGAGTTATAATTACAAAACTGAAACCAATGATTAATTTGTTCATCTCAATCTCCTTTAACTAGAATTATTCACAATCTCCATTTTCTTTTGCCTGATTATAGTGATCGCAATCACCCAATTCACAAGCTTTCTTGAAATCATCACAAGGGTATTTTTTAAAACCCATCTGTTGATAAACCAATCCTCTGTTTATATAAGCCTTTATAAAATTCTGATTTAAATCTATCGCTTTCGTGTAATATCGTATTGCTTCTTTGAATTTTTTCAGATCACTATTTATATTACCCAGATAGTAATATGACTTATCGTACCGGGATTCCAATTTTATTGCATTTTCCAAATCTTCTATCGCTTCTTCTGTTTTCCCCATTTGATAATACGACCATCCTCGGACACAATGTGTTATATAATTATCAAAACTCAAGCAAACAACATAATCGGCATATCTTGAAGATTTAGCGTTCCTAAATCCTAATCTTATGTTGTCACCGCCAATTTCAATAGCTTTTGAAAAATCGGTTACTGCTTCTTCATATTTCATGTATTTTCCGTAGATACAACACCGATTATAGTAATAATAAATTTTATTAGGATTCAATTTTATCAGATTGTTATAATCTTCTAGTGCTAGAGAATAAAGCTGCCTGCAAGCATAAGCAAGTGCACGTTTTTCATAAGGTAAATAATAATTCGGTTCCAATTCAATAGCCTTTGAATAATTTGCAATTGCTTTTCCATAATTGCCGTTTTTGTAATAGCATTTTGCAAGGTATAAATAAACTCTCGAATAATCAGGATCAATCTTTATAGCCGCATTATATTCTTCGATTTGTTTACCCAGACTTTCTTTATCGAGTTCATAATCCAATGCTTTGATAATATGTTTTGTCGCTTCAGGATTCAGTTTTTGAGAATCCCTGTCTTCTTTTGTTTTGTCGATTTCGTCATTAATTTTCTCCGTTTCATGTTCTTCAAATTCTTTTTGCAATCCTTTTTTGGCTTTTCTATTTATATTTGCTTCATTTAGACTTATTTTTAGACTCTCCTCAGGATAGAACAAAATAAAATCATCGTCATCAGAATAGCATGGAATAGTAAAGATAATAGATACAAGACAACTATACCCAAGTAACTTCGCAAAAATAACCATTTAAAACCTCCGGAAAAATAATTTCAAAATTTTATTCTGACCAAAACAGATAAAATTTATTCACACTCCCCATCCTTTTTTGCCTTTTCAAACATTTCGCAATCCCCCAAATCACAAGCTTTTTTAAAATCAAAGCAGGCTTTTTCCTTTTTCCCTCGCAGATCATAGACATAACCTCGATTGATGTAATACTTTGCATTGCTATTATCCACATCGATTGACTTTGAGTAGTAATAAATAGCCTCTCTCAAATTATCCTTATCTCTTTCGATTTGTCCGAGGTAAAAATAGGATTTAGCAAATTGTGGTTCCCATTCTGTCGCAGCCTTAAAATCTTTGATGGCAAGTTTGACTTTACCTGTTTGTAAATAAACAAAACCCCGAAGATAATAGCTTCTGAATGGACTAATATGATATGGACTGTAACCAATAGCCCACTCAGTATGCCTTGATATGGTCGAATTTAATCTCATCCTTGCAAACGCTTTGGAACTAATACGACTTAATTCTATTGCTTTTGTAAAATCAGGTATTGCTTTTTCATATTTCATGAACATACCATAAATGCATCCCCTGTTGTAATAATTGAATGCTCTTGGTGACTTTAACTCGATAGCCTTGTCATAATCGGAAAGAGCCGCCTTTAAATGTTTGACTCTTGTATAAATTAACGCTCTTTCCTCATATAAAGTGTGATTGTCAGGATCCAATTCGATCCCTTTGGTCAAATAAGATAGAGCTTCCTCTGCCATACATTTTTTAACAAAACACTTTGCACGGTATTTATATGTATTCGCATAATCCGGATCAATTTCAATGGCTTTGTTAAATTCTTCGATTTGCTTATCTATATCGCCATTATCCACATGTCCATGATCTAGCACTTCTCTTTCGAATTTCCTGTTACCCAGATAGTCTATAGATTTGTATAAATGCTCCGAGGCTTCTTTGTCCAGCTTGCCCTTTTTGAGGTTTTCTTCTGTTTCTTTTTCAATTTTCTTAGCAACATTACAATTATTCGATGTTTCAATCAGGTTATTCAGATATACGTAGGTCAAATCCTTATTCAGGTTGCGGGAATTATAAAAAATGATTTCTTTATAATCTCTTCTTTCGCCCGGATAGAAAAATTCGAACTCGTTCTCATCAGGATAGCAAGGGATATTCAGGCAAAAAAACAATATGCTGACAATAACACCTAATCCAATTACGTTCTTCACATAACCTCCCAATCCTCAATTTACTATTGCTAGAATTTAAGATTTGCCCAGCAAATAAATTCTTATTGTTTCAACGAAGTTAGCAGCTTTTTGCCAAGTTATTTCTAGTTTCTCTTTGGAAACAGAATCCACCATTTTGTAATCTGTTCTTTGGCGTAATTCAAATGCTTTATGCAGGTCTTTCGATAATTGTTTGGAAATATCTTTTTCAATACAAATTTAGTATCGAAAATACTGATAACACCAGTATGTTTGGAACTTGACTTACCTATTTTTTCAAATAATGCAAGAGCAGCATAAAACATTGCATAATAAGCTCTATTGATAACACCTTCAGGACTCCTATTCCCATCCAGGAGATATTTTGCGTCTTCAAGTGAACTTTGTGCTTGTGCAAGTCTATATTTTATAGGAGAATTATCCGAATCCTTTAAATTCAAACACTTACTCCTTCTTTCAAGATGTTCTTGACGAAAACAGATTTTCGTTCAGGTCCATTCTCCCATTCATCCTGATTATAGACCTTAGGTACAACAACTATTCCATGTTCGAATCCCGCTTGCCATGCACATTCACTTATAAAATCACTCAAACCATCATTTAGTTCTTCTTCCACAATGACAACTACATCCAAATCCGAATATTTTTCCGAATCCCCCCTTGCACGTGAGCCAAATAGGAGCAGCTTTTGCAAACGAACTTTACTTCGCAGCAAATTTTTAAATTCACTCAATATTTTTTTAACTAAAACATCCATCGTTTTATACTAATAAAGTGAAATTACTTTTTTATTTTATATATTTATTTATAATATTGTCAAGCTTTAAATCCCCAACAACCTCATGATATTCTCCCCGAATATCAACTCCTGCTCTTTCTCTGTGAAACCGAATTTGTCTAACGAAAGTTTTGTATCCACGTAACAGTCCTTCGTTGGATGCTCGGGATGATCGGAGCTGAAAATGATACGGTTAGCTCCTGCGGACTTCAGCATGAATGCAAATTGAGCCTCGAATGGCGTTCCCATAAGCCAGTGCAGGGTCGCGGAAGTGTCAAGATAGATATTATCATTAGCCTTGCAGATGAAAAGCGCATCCATGAACCTATAACCACCCGAATGACATACGATTATCGTCGTTTCAGGTGCCGCCTTGGCAAGATCATCTATCAATAGAGGCATCTGCCATTTCAGCGGGGTCGGCTTCCAGATGTAAGAATCGATCGCAACAGGAATTCCGAGTTCCCCCGCCTTTTTGACTACCGGGAATATCTTGGGATCATCGGGTGAAAATCCCTGAAACCTCGGGTGCAGCTTCAAACCTTTGAAGTCATATTTATCGACTAAATCCTCCAATTCTATGGCAGCTTCATCTCCCTTTTTCGGATCGACCGATGCAAAGCCGATAAGCTTATCTGGATATTTTTCGCAAATTTCTGCGACAAATTCATTCTTTACGTTGCGTAAAAATGGATCATCGGCAGCAATCGGGAGGACGCAGGCTTTTTCAACAGGACTTACCTCCAAATTATTAATCAATACTTCAACCGAAGCATCATACTTCTCCCCGAATCCCTTCGGATCGGGATGTACATGAACATGAGCATCTATTATCATTTTACATTCTTTCCTATTTTTAAATTAATTTTTTACGGGAAAAACCTTTTTGAAAAAAGGTTATTTCCCATACCCTTTTCCAAAAACTTTAGTCTCAGGCGCTACCGCGCCATTGCATAACCAATAAAGGTATATTTGGTCAAATTCCTGAATTTAATCCTCTTTTTCATCTATTATATACAATGGGCGTTTCTTCGATTCGATATAAGCCCTAGCAGCATATTCTCCGACAACACTTATAGCCCAGATTATAAGACCCGAATAGAACATGGATAGAGCTACAAATAGAGTAAAATCGAAGAACAGGTCACCGGTGAAAATATTTACGAACAGGAAAAGCAGGGACATCAGAATTCCGAAAAGGGTAAGTCCTTTACCCACAAGGCTTATTATTTGAACCGGTATCAAAGAAAAACCGGTTACAAGGTCATAGGTCATCTTGACAAGCCCGAGGATGTCCATCTTAGATCTGCCGTATTGCCTTTCAACATGGGATACTTCAACCTCCTTCATCCTGAATCCGAGCCAGTTGATTAAGGCATGGGGAGCTGTAAACATCTCGTGATACTTCACGATCTCGTCAATAACCCTCCTGCGGTAAAGCCTTAAGGAACAACCAAAATCCCTTAACTTCACCCCAGTAACAAGATATGCCGCATAGTTGACAATACGTGATGGTATTTTCCGCAAAATCGTATCCTTGCGTTTCGAACGGTATGCACAAACGATGTCTGTGTCAACGTCCATCTCCTTGACCAGCCTCAGGATATCAGCAGGGTTGTTCTGGAGATCCGCATCAATTGTTGCAATAAGTTCACCCTTAGCCCTTGCCATTCCCGCATACATCGCTGCATGCTGTCCGAAATTCCTGCGAAACCTTATGCAGACTAGCCTGTTATCGTTAGAACTTAAAAGCTTCAGCTTCATGGGCGTTTCATCACAACTTCCGTCATCGACAAGTATGATCTCATAATTCTTGAATTCAGGTTCTAATGTGTTTGTCAGTTTGAAAATAAGGGATTCGATGGATTCCTCTTCGTTATAGACCGGGACAACGATGGAAAGGTCAAGAGCCATGTTTTCGGTAGTCATGAGTTTATCCCTTCTTTGGAAACGAAGATATTCGTTCCTGCTGTTCTTCTCAATTTTCTTTGTCTAACTGCATTTTAGACCAGATTCTCTTCATTTTCAACATACACTCATTGTCTTGGTCAATTTTTTTATATATAATTTATAAAATTGTATTATGGGTCGAATCATCTTAATCTCGAGGAGTAAATAAATGAATAAAAATCTGCTTGGTGTTCTCGTCATTATCCTATCTTTTGCACTTACATCCTTTGGAGCCGATTACTATGTAAATTTCAAAACCGGATTAAATTCAAACACTGGAGGATCTGCTAGGGCTCCATGGAAAACTATAACCTATGCACTCTCAAAAGTTTCTCCCGGTCCAAAATCACCAGTAACTATAAAAGTAGCTGTTGGAACTTATAATAAGGTCATTGGAGAATCCTTCCCCCTTCAAATGAAAAGCTATCTTACCATTATTGGTGATATTGATAGAGGTAAAACATATCCAACAATAGATGCCACTGGATCAAATTCTGCAGCAATAGTTTTTGAAAATGTAAAAGACGTCTCAATTGAATACTTCAAAATTAAAGGTGGTTCCGGTTATGATATTGACGGATATCATTATGGAGGAGGTATTTATTGCGCTGGTTCATATCCTATAATAAAAAATTGCACAATAACCGAAAATATTGCTCAAGTTGCTGGTGGTATTTATATTACTGATTCAGAACCAAAAATCATCAATTGCAATATCACGAATAATGATGGAAACTGTTATGGTGGTATCGGTTTATATTTTTGCCTTTCATTCGAGATCAATGGTTGCAAAATCTCTCAAAACAATTCATCGGATATTGCTGGAGGATTGCATTTAATCTATGTAGAAGGAATTATTACTGATTCTCAAATTTCGGAAAATACTGCTGCATTAGAGGGCGGGGGTGTTTATTTGATTAGCTCTGGTTCCACCTGGATTATTAATACTATTATTGATAATAACATGGCAGGGAATGATTCTTATGGAGGAGGTATTTATATCGAAAGCTTATCGTCTCAATTCATAATGGATTGCCAGATAAATAACAACAAAGCAGGTTATGGAGCAGGTATATATTGCAATTCTTATGTTTCCCTTAGCATTAAAAATACAATCGTTGACTCTAATGAATCAAAGATAGATGGAGGTGGGTTATATTTTGACGGAGCCTCCTTAAAAATGAAAAGTTGCACAATAACTACAAATAACTCGAATAAAAATGGCGGGGGGATTTTTTCGAAAAATTCCTCCATTGACATCTTGAACTGTCTGTTTAGCGAAAATCGATCAGAAGAAAGCGGTGGTGCAGTATACAGCTATTATACTGATTTGAATATTTTGGATACCGAAATAGCACAAAACGATACATCTCTTTATGGTGGAGGTTTGTGCTCTATTTTCGATAATAACTCTGAAGTTACAGGTTGTGTCTTTCGGGATAACTCTTCTATGTTTGGAGGAGGATTATCTTATCTTTTTGCATCAGGTTCTATCAGTAATTCGGTTATTGAAAATAATGCAGCTCTTAAAAATACATCCGATTTAGGAGGTTTTGGTGGCGGTATCTATGCATTTAATAAAGTTTATTTCAATTTAATAAATTGCCTGATTACCGACAATTATGCAAAATCGGGCGGTGCATTCTATGCTTTACAATGCACCAAATTTTTTGTATATAACTCTACATTTGAAAATAATTCCGCTCAAACTGAAGGTGATGCTGTCACAGCTGATGACGACAGCTACGTTTCAATATTGAACAGTATTTTATGGAATAACGGTAACCAAACTTTTTTCAAGAATGAAGGTGGTTACGTTGAAATACATCACTCTGCCGTCGAAGGGGGATATTCCGGTGAAGGTATAGTCGAGCAAGATCCGTTATTTACAACCGGACCTTATGGAGAATACTATTTGAGTCAAACCGCATCTGGACAAAGTCAAAACAGCCCATGCATGAATACCGGTCGGAGTTCTCCCAAATACTTCGGGATAGCACATAGAACCACAAGAACTGATGGGGTCTTCGATAAAGATACTGTCGATATGGGATTTCATTATCCTCCACTTATCAGATTCAACTTATATGCTGAGCCTATGAGGACTTCATTCAAGTATTACGATTCAATAAAACTATATCTCGATATCAGAAAAGTTGCTCCTGCCCGAACGGTCGATTTATATTTCTTCATGGAAGATCCTGCAGACTCTTTTGTCAGCGGATTCAGCTGGACAGAAGGAATAAATCCTGTTCTTACTAACGTCCCTCTTCCGGAAACTATGAACATTAAAGACCTGCTTTTATTAGAAATAAATATTCCAAATGCCAATCCTCCTATAATGTATCCTGGAACTTATAAGTTCTATTTCGAAGCGGTGGACTCGGTAACGAAAGAGCTTATCTCAAATGTTTCAATAGCCGAATTCGATCTCTGGTAAAATTTTATCGATATAGGATTTGTTTTATATCTAGAAATAAGCTTTAACAACTTTAGGCTTTTAAAATATCAAGAAGACTGAAAAAAAGTGGGTAGTGTAAACTTTTTTGTGTAAATATTTTAAGGAGTTGCTAAAACAGCACTTTTCCTTTAAAAGAGTAATGATATTTTAATCTTTAAGAAAGGATAAGTGCCATGAAAATTGAGTTGAGTTTAGCAGAGGTGAAGGATATTTTCAACAGTATTCAAAGAGCACCTGGAAAGATATTTGATATGTTGAGAGTTGATATTAGAGAGAGTGTTAGTCAGTATTTATCAGAGCTGATGAGAGTGGAGTTGACGCATTTTCTTGGAAGAGAGCCTTATGAGCGATGTGATAATGATGTAAATCACCGCAATGGGAGCTATGAGCGACATTTTAATTTAAAGAGAGTTGGTGAAGTCGATGTGAATGTTTCCAGAGATCGTAATGGTGAGTTCACAACGAAGATATTATCCCGCAGCAAGCGATATGAGGATTCCATACGAGAAGATTTATGCATAATGTTTTTGACCGGAATAAGCACCCGAAGCCTTTCCATGATATCCAAAAAGATGATAGGCAGGAAGATATCGCCGCAGGAGGTCAGCAATGCGAGCAAGGGTTTGATAGAAGCTGTCGAGAGTTGGCGTAACCGTGATTTATCGGGGGAGCATATTAAGTAACTCTTTCTGGATGGAGTAAACTTCCGGATGCGGATAGGAAAAAGTATCGAGCTTGTTCCAGTTTTGGTTGCAATAGGAGTTACTCATGCTGGTCATAAGCTTGTTTTGAGTCTTCAATCAGGAGATAAGGAATCTACAGCAAGCTGGCGAGAGTTTTTCAAGGATTTAAAAGTGCGTGGTTTGAAAGGTGAGGAAATAACCCTTGGTATAATGGATGGACTACCAGGTCTTGAAAAGGTCTTTAAAAAAGAATTTACAAAAGCAAAGGTTCAAAGATGTCAGGTTCATGTTGCCAGGAATGTTCTCGCTAAAGTTCCCAAGAAACTGAAACAAGAGGTAGCTGACGATGTCCGCTCCATCTTCTGTGCATCATCAAAAGATAAAGCTCTAAGCTTCTTTACCGACTTCAAGAACAAATGGAAAATGGAAGTTCCATCAGCTGTAAAATGCCTGGAAAACTCTATCAAATCTTGCCTGACCTTCTTCGATCATCCGGAAGATGAATGGATATCACTAAGAACTACTAAAATTGTAGAAAGATTGAATAA
>Ga0272441_10013845_pt1 | contig 11545 bp, 8 predicted proteins | sample SSMProp6N_FD_193582 | JGI IMG/M metagenome (GOLD analysis project Ga0272441, IMG submission 193582) | Marine sediment archaeal communities from Little Sippewissett salt marsh, Falmouth, MA, United States - SSM-Prop-6N | ecosystem: Environmental > Aquatic > Marine > Wetlands > Sediment ... | reverse complement strand
CCCGTTCGACGGGGCTTTGTCCCCGCTTCCCGCGCCGCGGGAAGCGGGGTGTAGGCCCGGCCTTTTAGGCCGGGTCGGGCGGACACGACAGGTTCTCTTTTCTCTTGTTCCCTGCCGGCGTGCCCCTGGAAGGGGCACGCCGGCAGGGAAGAACGAAACACAGGCGCGGTCCGACGACCAGGCCCACAGGGCCTGGCCTGTACCCCTCGACTCGCCCTTCGACCCCTCGACCCCTCGACAAGCTCGGGGCAAGCAGGCTCGGGGCAGGCACGCTCAGGGCTCGCTCGGGGCAAAGGCCGCTGGAAGCGGCCTGAACGGCGTCCCAGTTCTACCTACAAACGTGAGGTGCACCCGGCGCGGGGGGATGTCGCCGGTTTTCAGTGGCAGTTGCTGTCGTCGTCGCCGTAGCCGTTGCCGTTGCGGCCCGGAGGGTCGCAGAGAGTTTGGAAGCTGTTTCATAACCTGTTCAGCGCGGGTGCCATGCTCACGCTTGCGTGAGCATGCAGACCGTTCGCAGGAAGCATGGCCACGCCCCTCGACATGGCTCGGGAACTGCGTCAAGCGTGGCCATGGCACCCCCGTTATGAAACAGCTTCTTAGCCGGGGGAGAAGTCCCGCAGTGGTATGCGGGACGAAACCCCCGGGACGCGAGCCCCGTTCACCTGAGCCCCGGCGGGGCGAAACGCTTTTCTGTACGCCACAGGTCTCGCCCCGGCGGGGCTCACCATTGGAGGGGGCCGCTACCGGGGGCTCGGTTTCCGGCCCGTGGGCGGTTTCCCGCGCGGCCCGTATGCGGCCGCTGATCCGAACGGCACGGCATAGACGTCGTTGGGTTCTCTGCCGGAAGCCCCTGTCGGCATGCCACTGGAAACCGGCCACACCTGGTGGCGTCAGTAGTAGAGCACCACGTCGCCGACGAGGCCGAAGGGGGCGAAGTTGTAGTCCTTGCGGTAGTCGGCCCGGTCGATCAGGTGTCCGCGGTGCAGGCGCTGGGCGCCGTCGAAGGAGCCGGGGCCCACCGAGTAGGCGTCGCCGGCGGCGTTGTGGTGCGGGCCCATGAGGTTCCTGAGGCTGTTCGTCAGACGGATCGCGAGCTCGTTTTTGCCCCGGACCAGGTACGGGCCGACCTCCGCGCGGAACGGTTCCTGCCACATGGGGGGCAGTTCGCGGCCGTTGACGATCAGTTGGGCGACCGTGGCGTCGGGCCGGGCCATCTCGAGGACGGCGTGCTCGGAGGGGTTGCCGTCGATGACCAGGGTCTGCCCGAGTTCGACGGTGCCGGCGAAGAACGGCAGGCCGTCCCTGAGGAGGTTCTGCCCGCTTCCGGCGGTGGTCTCGGGGACCACCTTGGTCTTGCCGGCGAGCCAGATGCTCTTTCCGGGCGGCGTCCTCTGCCAGGGCTCGAGGTCGCGGCCGGGCAGTCCGGCCCACCCGGTTTCCAGCGGGCCGTCGAAGTGGACGCCGAAGTCGCCGACCAGGTAAGCCGGCTCCAGCTCAACCTGGGGGTAGACCCAGTTGGCGCTGGCGTTGGGCACGAGCCCCAGCAGCCGCTCGCGCAGGTCCGCGCGGATGAACCAGGGGCGCCGCAGCGTCAGCACGTTCCTGCCCGAGGTCACCAGCCGCGAGACGTCCAGCAGATGCAGCGACTTGTCGATCCACCAGCCCTCGTCCCTGAGGGGCACGCGCAGGCCGTTGATGTGGATCTCGAAGTCCTCGGCCAGCTCGACGGCCAGGTGCAGGCGGCGCTGCCGCTTCTGGTCGAGCCGCGCAGTGAACTGAAACGCCAGCGCGACCACCGTGTCGCGCCCGGCCACGAGGAGCATGTGGTTGATGTCGGCCAGGGGCATGGGCTTGTCGAAGGTCTGTTCGCTGAAGGTCGCCCGCGCGGCGTCGAGGACCATGGCGTTGGGATCGAGCCGCTTGTACTGCCACCTGCGTGCGAGGATCTTGCGTCGCCGGGGTCGCGGATGGGCCCTGGGTATCCTGGTCGGTTTGCGCCGGCGGTTGACGACCACGAGCGCCGATCCCATGGGCGGCAGCGACAGCCGGACGCTCTGGGCGGAGGCCGATCGTTGTGCGGCCATGGGCTCGGTCTCGCCGGTGGCGGCGTCGAGGCGGTAGGTGGCCCCCTTGACGGGCATGCGGACGGCCACGTCCTGGCCCTTGGCCGGGTCGAGGTTCACCAGGAACAGGAGGTCCTCGCGTGCGCACTTTCGCCACATGGCGGCCACGTCGGTGGCGTCGGCGTTGCCGCGCCCGGCCGTGATCTTGAGGGCCGGCTTGAGCAGCGCCTTCAGGGCGGCGCGGCCGTCGGTCCTCGAGGCGTCGAGGCACTTCTGCGACGCGGCGAAGCGCTGGAGCTCTTTCGATGGCCGGCCGTCGATGAGCGTCGGCGTCTGCCCGGCGAAGACCAGCGTGCCGCCCGAGCGGGCGAACCGTTTCAGCAGGTTCAGGGTGCTGGCCTTCCAGTTGATGCACGACGGGACGACGACGGCCCGGTAGCGGCGCCGGCCGATGATGACCTGCCCCTTCTGCACCCGGGCATGGCGTTCCATGATGATCTCGTCGCCGAACTCGAAGTCGGCGTGCATCCCGACGAGGTCCGAGGTCAGCCGGCCCAGGTCGCGATCGAGTTCGGCGATCTGCTCGCGGCCCCGGCCGGTGCCGACGGCCCAGGCGCTCGTCATCGGATGCAGCACGAGCACCTCGGCCACCAGGTCGCCCTGCGTCACCAGGGCGGTGGTCCGGGCCAGCGTGTCGCTGAGGAGCTTCATGTGTTTCCAGTGCGGCTGCTGGAAGAACAGGTTGGGCGGGTAGTCGCGCTTGCGGCACCCGCGCATCGAGTAGAGCGACAGGTGCGGGCAGACCAGGTTGACGCCGAAGACGAACTGCCAGTCGGCGATCCACCGCAGCTCCTCGAACGAGACGTTCTGGCCCGAGCAGCCCCACATCTCCGACAGGACGCGTTTGCGGCCGAACTGGTTGGCCACGCTCGAGACCTGCTTCGGCAGCACGGGCGAGCGGATCCAGCGGTTCAGGTGGTCAATGCCGGGAATCTGCATGTACTCGTAGTGGGGCATCACGGCCCCGGCCCACTGGAGCTGGCCCGAGAGGGTGTCCTCGGCCATGAAGTGGCCGGTCAGCGCCAGGCCGTTGCGGTCGCACCACTGGTAGATCGGCAAGGTGTACGCCAGCAGGAAGAGCCTCAGCAGCGTCTGGTGATAGTCGAAGCGAACCTTCTCGCAGCCGGCGACCGGGAAGAAGAGCTCCGGCAGCCGGTCGACGAGGTCGTAGCCGCTGGCGCGGCGGAAGAACTCGGGCAGTTCGAGCGACCAGGCGGCCCCGGGCGGTCCGTTGCGCAACAGGGGCTCGTCGGTGAAGATACCCGGAATCAGCGGCCCGAAGTAGCGGCCGATCAGCCGCCGATACTCCTCGTGCGTGGCCTCGATGAACATCCCCGTGGCGGCGCGGTTCAGCACGTCCACGTACTCATGCAGCGTGTAGTAGAAATGGATCATCGCCTGGCCGGGCTTCATGCGCAGCGACCGGGCCGCCTGGAGGTCGGCGATGCGGCGGAACGTCGTGCAGACCCCGTCGGCGTTCTTCTCGCCGAGGAAAAGCGCGACGGTGTTCGGCTGCGGCCGGAAGTTCATCGGGCGAACCGTCTCGTGCATGAGCACCTTGCACTGGGCCTCGGGCCGGCCGCTGATGACGTGCCGCCCCGCGGTGCCGCTCGGCCAGCAGTCTTCGTCGTAGAGCCACGGCAGGACGCCGGTGTCGCGCGTCTCGTCGCAGGCCGCCAGGATGCACTCCATCCAGTCCTTCGCCATGTAGGGCGTCACCAGGCCGCGACGGGCGTGCATGAAGTGTCCGCCGAAGCCCGCCTGCTTCATCTCGCGAATCTGCCGGCGGACCTCGTCGGGCTCGAGCCGGTCGTTCCACGACCAGAACGGCACGGGGCGGAATTCGCGCCCGGCCTCGCCGGCCTTCTGAAACTGTTGAAGCAATGTCATCTAGGCGTCCCTCTGCCCGGGTCGTCGTGCCCGGGCCGCACAGCCGCACCCCGCCGCCTGCGCCTCGTCGTGCCCCGGCGCCGCCAGCCGGCGGACCAGCGCCTCGAACCGCTCGCCGCGCTCCTCGTAGCTGGCAAACTGGTCCCACGACGCGTGCCCCGGACTCAGCAGCACCGTCTCGCCCGGCTCGGCCAGTTGGGCGGCGCGCGCCACCGCCCGGTCGAGCGTCCCGGCGATCTCCGCGCCGGCGTACCCGCGCGCAGTCAGGAGTTCCTCGAGCAGCCGAGCCGTCTCGCCCACCAGGAGCACCGCCCTGGCCCGCTCGGCCAGCGCGTCGGCCAGCGGCGCGAGGTCGATCTTCTTGTCATACCCGCCGGCGATGGCCACGACCGGCCCGTCGAACGCCTCCAGGGCCACCCGGGCCGACGCCGGGGTCGTCGCCTTCGAGTCGTTGACGTACCGCACGCCGCCGGCTTCCCCCGCCGGCGTCATCCGGTGAGGCAGCCCCGCGAAGTCGCGCGTGGCCCGCGCGGTTTCCTCGAGCGGCACGCCGTCGAGCCGCGCGGCAAGCGCCGCCGCAAGGAAGTTCGCCGCATTGTGCCGGCCCGGCAGCGACAGCGCGTCGGCCAGGGCGACCTCTTCCCTCGTGCCGCCCGTGTCCACGACGCACCGCGGCCCGTCCAGGTACGCCCCCTCCGCGAGCCGGCGCGACGTGCTGAAGCGATACACCGCGGCAGGCGTCAGCGCGTCCCACCCGGAGACGCCGTAGTCGTCCGCGTCGCCGCCGGCCGGCGGCGCGGGAAGCACCGCCATGTCCCCGCGCCTCTGGTACCGCAGGATGGCCTGCTTGGCCGCCGCGTAGGCCGCCATCGACCCGTGGTGGTCCAGGTGATTCGGAGACAGGTTGGTCACGACGGCCGTCTTCGGGCTCCACCCGAGCGCCGCGGCGTCCTCGAGCTGGTAACTCGACAACTCAAGGCACACGCGGTCGTCGGGCCGGATGTCCGGCAGGTCCGCCAGGAGGCTGCGGCCGATGTTGCCGCCGAAGTGCACGCGGTGCCGCGCGCCCAGCGACCGGGCCAGCAGCGCCGCCGTGGTCGACTTGCCGGCCGACCCCGTGACGGCGACGACCGGGGCGACGCACCGCTGGAGGAACAGGTTCATCTCGCTCGTGACGCGCGCGCCGGCCTGGCGAGCCACGGCCAGGTACGGCGACGACTTCGGCACCGCGGGACTCGCGACAAGGACGTCGGCGCCGCGGAAATCCTCGTCGGCGTGTCCGCCCAGGTGCAGCACCACGGGCCGACCGCGCAGCGCCGCCACGCTCTCGGCGAGTTGGTCGGCGGGCTTCAGGTCGGTCACGGTCACCCGTGCGCCCTGGTCGAGTGCGAACAGCGCGGCCCCGAGGCCGCCGCCGAAGCGGCCCAGCCCCATGATGGTGACCTTGCGCCCGCGAAGCTCCATGGACTGTGCGCCTTTCCTTCAAGCGTGAAGGAGCCGGCCGTCGGCGAAACGCGCATCCGGCCGTGCCGGCAACCGCCCGAGACGTGGGGCTACGTGGCGGCGCCGACTTTTCTGGCCAGGGCCTGGGCGATGTCCACTTTCATCGCCAGGGTCGCCGCCTCGACGGCTTCCTCCCAGGACTCTTCGCTGAATTGCTCGTACCCGGGACGAGTCCAGGCGTAGATGATGCCGCGGCTGGAGTTGACGATCGCGCCCCAGCCGTCCTCGTGAAATGCCGCCGCACAGTCCTCGGCCGACGCGCCTTGCGCCCCGTAGCCCGGAACCAGGAACAGGCTGTTGGGCATCACCTGCCTCAGCAGCTCGGCCTCGGCCGGGTACGTCGCGCCGACCACCGCGCCCACGAGGCTGTAGCCCGACTCGCCGACGCAGTCCGGCAGGTTCGCCCACTCGTTGCAGAGCATGGCCAGCCGCTCGAAGACGCGGCGGCCGTCCGCATCGACGATGTCCTGGATCTCGCCGGCCGACGGGTTGCTCGAACGCAGGATCACAAACACGCCCTGCCCATTCGCCCTGGCCTTCTGGATGAAGGGCTTGACCCCGTCGATGCCGAACCACGGATTGATGGTCACCGCGTCGATGCTGACGGCCTTCTCCTGGCCCGACTCGTCCCGGACGTAGACCTCGTCGAGATAGGCCGAGGCCAGCGCCTCGCTCGTCGAGCCGATGTCGGCCCGCTTGATGTCGCCGATCACCAGCAGCCCCTGCTCGCTGGCATAGTCCGCCACGCGATGGTACGCCTCCAGGCCCGCCGGCCCGCACAACTCAAAGTAGGCCATCTGGAGCTTCACCGCGGGAACGTGCGGCGCCACGATGTCGATCACCACCTGGCAGAACTCGTTCACCGCGGCGGCATGCTCAGGCAGGCCGCCCTCCGAGTGCGCTGCAATCTCGCGGATCTGCTTCGGCAACTGCGTGTACACCGGGTCCAGGCCGACCACGATGGGCGTCTGCTTCTCCTCGATCGCCGTCAGCAGTCGCTCTGCGAAGTGCTTGGCCACGTCCGGCCCCCTTCAAGCAAACGTGCTCGCCGCAAATAAGCAGAGACCATGCGGCCATTCCGGCAAGGTCTCTACTCGTCCCCAAAACCGAGTTTTTTCACGTCAAACGAGGCCAGAGTCTATCACAGGCAGGGGGTGATTCAAGAACTTTTCACACGACCGGGCCCCGGCATCGCGCAACTCTTTCAACAAGCGCCCCTTGCGCGAGTTACGCGCCGCGAAGTTTTTCCACGTCGTGAGATGGGGAGAATTCCACTTCCTGCGCTCTTGCCCGTCTGAAGGCCCAAGAAACGCGGTTCGTCAGGGCTCGACCCCCGGCGAAGGGCCGCTCAGTTCCACACCGGCCCCCAGAGACTCGAACCGGGCCCGGATGCGCTCGGCCGCCGCCTCGTCCGGGCCCACCCGGATCGTCACAGGCAGCCTGTTCACAATCTGCTCGGCCTCCTGGAGCCCTGCCCCGGTCACCTCGCGGACGAGCCGGATAAGCTCGGGCTCCCTCTCCGGCGGGCCCGGGCGGATCAACGTCAGATGGTACACGCTCTCGGCGTCCCCCGGCGATGCCGCGGCAGGCACTACGCCTCCGGGCGCGGACGGGCGGCCGTAATGCGCCGACCAGAGCCGCCACAGGATCGCCGCCGCCAGAAACGCCAGCGCCGCCACGGCCAGCGCGTTGGCCACACGCTGCGCCGTCGACATCGCCGACCGCCCGGGCCGCCGCGGGCGCCGACGCCTGCGGACCCGAGGAAACATCCTGCGCGCCAGCCCCCCCAACTCCTCGCCGATGGCCTCGGCCGTCTCGATCTTCAGGTCCACCGGCGCCGGCATCGGCCGCCACGCCGACAGCATGGCCGTCACCTGTTTCAGGTGTGCCAGCTGCCGGCGGCACTCCGGACACCGCGCCAGGTGCTCGTCAACCAGCAGCGCCAGCTCCCGCGAGGTGTCGCCTCGACGGTACGATTCCAGGTGCGGCAACACGTCCGCGCAGCCCAATGCGCTCATGGGTGGCTCCTGCGCCGGCGCTCGCGAAGCCACGAGGGCCACCTCGGCGACCTGTCGGCCAGGCGCTCCATCAGCGCCAGCTTGGCCCCGTCGCGGATCAGCCGCGCCTGAGCCTCCGACTCGCCCAGCACCTCGGCCAGCTCCGCCGCCGAAAGCGGCGCCGTCTCCGACAGCGCCAGGACAAACCGCCGGCGCATCGACAGCCGAGAGTACGACCGCCACAGCCGCTGACGCAGCTTCTGTCCGGCACGACGCGGGCTCGGCCGCGCGCCGGCCGAGATGCCCAGCCGCTCCGCGTCCCAGTGCCGCGGCGAAATCCGGAACCGGTGCGTCGGCGCGTCGGGCCTGACGTCAGCCGACAGCAGCCGCCCGTACGCGTCCGCCGCCAGCGCGACGATCCACCGCCGGTCCGCGGGCGGCACGCGATCCGACAGGCTCCGCACCGCCGACGACAGCGTCGCGCGGACCACGTCGGCCGCCAACGCCGACAGGCCCGTCGATCGGTAAACCAGGTTCCACACCGGGCCGACGTAGCGGTCCACCAGCGCCAGCGCCGCCAGCCGGTCGCCGTCGTGCGCGCGGACCATCAACGCCCGGTCGGACTCGCCGGTCGGCAACACGGGCTCGTCGATCATCTCACGCGTCTCGGACATGGCGGATGGAAATCATACTACGGCCCCGCGACGTACCGCAACACCGCAATCGGCCACAATCCCGCGCCATGCCCGGTGCCACGGTTCGGACGGAGCTCCCGGAGGATGGCATGGCGACACCACAGGGGTCGCCATGATCCTCGCCCGCACAAACGGCGAACGGCAACGGTCCCGACGGTGCCTGTCGAATGCAACGTCGGGATCGGACCATGGCGCCAGGCCCTGGCACACGCGTGCGACAGACGATTGGCAAATCAAGTCGGAGAACAGGCAAATTTGACAGCCGCAACGGCCAAATCGCCGTGCAGTTTCTCGGGCCCGATGTCACATCGCGGACAGCTCTTTTCGGACGGGGCTCAGGGCCGTCCGAGGCGCCGGCGGGCCGCAGAAACCCGCCTGGAGCCCAAAACGCGACAGCCTGCCGGCCGAAAAAGGCCGGTACGCCGTTTCTCGGACCCCGGAAAACGGGCGAATATGTCCGCGCGTGGCGCGCGAACCAACCTCGAACGCCCAGCGGCACCCGGCGCGCCGCAGCCTCCGCGCCGCCTCTGGAACGCCCCCGGCCACAGCGGTATCGCCCTCCTATGAACCAGTCACCACGGCCGCGCCTCGCGGACGGTCCCGGCGACACACGCATCGGGCGCCATATGGCCGCGCGCACATCATAAAGCGATGTCAGGTAAGTCTTGTCGGGTACAGAACACGGCGGGGCAAGCCCGCCGTGGCACATTCTCACGAACGACACGACGGAAGTTACCTGCGACCGCTTAGTGTTCCGCCCAGCTTTCTTTCTCCCTTCTCCCTTCCGGCTTCTCCCTTCTGACTTTCCCTCCCGCGCAGACACGAGGGCGATAGAAAGAAGCGGGCGCCCGGCCCGATCGGCCGGACGCCCGCGCTCGTGCGCATCAGAAGCCGCCTGCTTACTCTCCGCCGCCGTCGTCGGTGGTGTCCCCGGTGGTCGTGGTGTCCGCCGGCGTCTCGTCCGTCGGCGAGTCGGCGGGCTCGGCAGGCGTCGTTGGCTCCGCGGGGGTCGCGGCGGGCTCAGCCGGTTCCGTTGAGGTGGTTGGTTCCGCCGGCGCGGCCGGCTCGCCGGGCGTCCCCTCAGGGGGCGTCGCCGGCGGCTCCTTGTAGAACCGGCTGTACTCCGGATCGTCCTTCAAAGCCGGATTCTGGAGGGCTTTCACCACGGCGGCGTCCGTGTCCGGGTCGTACGTGCTGGCCTCGCGCATGGCCGCCGACCGGCGCGACGCGGACCCCTCGTTCGCCGGCGTGCCCGGCTTGTCGCCGCAGCCCGAAAGCCACACGGCCGCCACCAGGCCGACGATCAGCAGCATCGCATGTGTCCGCATCGCTCGGTCTCCTCTGTGCTCGCGTTTCGGACCCACCAGCATACCGGCGCGGCCCCAGGAATCAAGCGCCAAGTCGCGCACGCCAAAGCCCTTACGGAGCCCTCCGCCGCGCCGCAACGGGCCGTCAGGCCTTGCGCGCCATCTCTCGTACGAAGTTCATCAGCCCGCCCGCGGCGATAATCCGCTGCATCGCCTCCGGAAACGGCGGCACGTGCCACTCGCCCCCCCGGGTCAGGTTCCGCACGACGCCCTTGGCCACGTCCACCTCCAGCTCGTCGCCCGGCTGCGTCGCCTCCACCGCCTCGGGGCACTCGACGATCGGCAGCCCGATGTTGATCGCGTTTCGGAAGAAGATCCGGGCGAAACTCCGGGCCACCACGCACCCGATTCCCGCCGTCTTGATCGCCAGCGGGGCGTGCTCACGCGACGATCCGCAGCCAAAGTTGTCCTCGGCCATGATGATGTCTCCCGGCGCGATTCTTCGCACGAACTCGGGGTCGGCCGTCTCCATGCAGTGCGCGGCGAGCTCCGCCGGGTCGCTCGTGTTGAGGTACCGCGCGGGAACGATCTCGTCGGTGTTGACGTTGCTGCCGAACTTCCAGACCTTGCCTTTCACGGGCCGCGTCCTTTCCCTGGTCGCGTCAAGGAGGTGCCAGTGTACCGCAACGCCGGCCGGCGGTCAACGCGCCTGAACTCAGTTGTGCGTGACGATTACCGTGGCGGCAGCGCAGGCGGCCGGGACACCCGTGCACGGGGAACTCCGGTGGGCGCTTTACTCCCGACGCGGCATCCCTATAATACCTCGTTCACGATGTTGGGGACCGGACGGCACGCTGCAGCGCTCAGCCGGCAGGCCGCGGCGGCGGGGCAACGGTCCACGTGGGAGGGGACGCAGCGATGAAGGTGCTGGTGACGGGGGCGGGGGGATTTCTGGGCCGCGGGCTCGTGGTGCCGTTTGCCGAGTGCGGCCGGCATGAGCTGCGCCTGATGGACGTGACGCCGTTCGAGGACCCCGCGCACGAGGTCGTCATCGGCGACGTGGCGGACCTGGAGACCGTTCGCAGCGCGGTCGACGGCGTCGATGCGCTCGTCATCGCGCACATGGCTCAGCAGCAGAGCCGGTCGTACGTGACGCCGACGGTGCCGTTCGACGCCAACGTGAAGGGGACGGCCAACCTGTTCTTCGCGGCGGCGGAGCGCGGCATCCGGCGGGTGGTGCTCATCTCGACGACCGGGGTGCTCCATCGCCACGAAAGGCCGGGGCAGTTTTTCCACCGCGACCTACCGCTCGGGTCGCGCGGCCTCTACGGCCTGACGAAGATCTGCCAGGAGGTGGTCGCCGAGCACTACCACCGCAACGAGGGCTTCGAGGTGGCGTGCCTGCGTCTGGGCTACATCGTGGACGCCGACCTCGCCGAGGACAAGTACGGCAAGCCGGTCACGGAGCGGAACTGGCAGCTTTCGGACCGGCGCGACATCGGATCGGCGGCGCTGGCGGCCATGGAGTTGCCGGACCTGGGCTGGGAGGTGCTGTTCGTGATGAGTACCGACGAGTCGATGGCCCACGCGGACACGGCGTACACGCGCAGTCGGCTGGGGTGGCGGCCGGCGCATCGGTTCAAGCACCTGCCGCCCTCGAAGGCCATGAAGGAACGCTTCGGCAAGGATTACGCCTGAGGCGAGACCGCCGCGCGATCCGACGGGGCCGCGGCCTACGGAAACCGGGGAATCCCGTGCTGATGTTCCTGGCCATCTTCTTCCTCGTCTATGGCGGCGCGCACGCGTACCTGTTGTGGAAGGTTCACGCGGCGCTGCCCGGCCTGGGGCGATGGCAGATTGTCCTGTGGGCGTTCTGCGCGGCGATGGTCGTCGGGCCGGTCGTCGCGCGGCTGCTCCAGGGCGCCGGGTACGGCCGGCTGGGCGGCGCGCTGGGACTGGTCTGCTACGTCTGGATGGCCGTCGTGTGGTGGTTCGTCGTGCTGACGGTGGCCTTCGACGCGTGGAACCTG
>Ga0272441_10013844_pt1 | contig 11546 bp, 10 predicted proteins | sample SSMProp6N_FD_193582 | JGI IMG/M metagenome (GOLD analysis project Ga0272441, IMG submission 193582) | Marine sediment archaeal communities from Little Sippewissett salt marsh, Falmouth, MA, United States - SSM-Prop-6N | ecosystem: Environmental > Aquatic > Marine > Wetlands > Sediment ... | reverse complement strand
GTTGGTGCACTTCAGGAAGTAGGGCTCATAAGTTTTATTGCGGAGTTTATCGGCGATCTTGTTGGCGAGAATCTGCTGCTGGCCATGATGGCGATTACCTGGTTCAGCGCCATCCTATCCATGATTGTCGCAAACATTCCCTTTGCTGCAGCCATGCTGCCTGTTATCGGTTACCTCAGTACTCGCATCCCCGGCGCAGACAGCAATGTGCTGTTTTTCTGCCTGGCTGTAGGGACAGCCATGGGCGGCAACGGGTCGCTGATCGGCGCCTCCGCAAACATGGTTACAGCCGGAATCGCTGAACGTGCCGGCTATCCGATTTCCTACACCTACTTTATGAAGAAGGGCCTGCCTGCCTTGTTCATCACCGTTGCATTGGGGTCGATATGGCTGGTCCTTCACTTTCTTATCCTTCATTAGAATCCATTCCACTTTACCGGTTTTAAAGTGTCCGGGGCTGTTTTGCCACAAAGCAGACAGCCTCATTCGTTTTACATACCAGACCGTTTTTCAGAATTCCTCCGCGATCAGAAAATACCTCAGGTTTTAACCAACGTTCTCAAAATATTTCCAGCCTGATCATTCATCTATTCTCACCCTCACTTTTCTCCTGGCTGCTCAGCGAGATACCGGGTGGATTTCTCCTCTTGTAAAAGCTGCCATCACACCATACAAACATCATCCCTGATGCTATAATCGTTTACGACATTTCCAAATCTATACACAGGAAAAGAGATTCGATGAAAGAGATTCCGGATATCAAGTTTGTCCCATATCAGCAAACTGGTGAGAGGCAGCGCCGTGCTGCATTTATCCCGGTGGAATATGATTACAGCAGTCTTTCTGATAGAGATCTGCAGATAATTGGCCATTTGATCCAGGCAGCACAGATCATCAACCCTGTTTTTCGGGATCAATTCGATCCGCGCACCGCACAGATACAGCAGTTGATTCTGCAGCTCCTGGACCTCGAGGATTGTACAGAAAAGGAAACCGAAGCTCTGACAGATTACCTACAGATTCTCAATCTGCAAAATGGCCCTTTTTCAATGCTGCCGCGCAAGAATCACCTGCTCCAGGTACCGAAAGAGAGGCTGGAAGAGCTGGCGAAAATAGCCGGTTCCGGAGCGGAGAAGACCCTGCAATCAGTCGTGGATCTCTTCTATGAAGATCTGGCCACACCCGATTTTGCAAACTTCTACCCACAAGATTTCCAGGAGGAGGAATTCAAGGCACTGGGTTCAGAAGCATCCATTGTAAATTCCCGGGTTGTTCGGGGTCAAAGCGGGAACGTCCGTGTTGTCCTGAATGAGGAGACGTACCGCAATACCCTTCATAAAACGGCAGAGCAGCTGCGTGCTGCTCGAGCGCTGGTGACAGACCCTGATTTCTCACTATACCTTGACGCGAAGATCGTCGAGCTCGAAACCGGCAGTGAAGAAGCCCGGCGGGTCGCTGATGCAGCATGGATTCGCCATCGCTCTCCTGTTGACATCGTGATATCTTCGGCGCTCGAAGTCTATCTCGATGCCTACAAGAACATCCGCGGTGCAGCGACTGGCGGTGTCTTCCTGAAAAACGAAGCAGCGGAAGAACTGCTTTCCAATATAGTAGAGCGTGTGCCCCGCTTCGAACACGAAGCGCCGTGGACATGGAAAAAGGAAAAGGTCAACCCGGACAACCTTCCGCATCTGAAATTTGTTGATGTGCTTTGCTGGGCCGGAGATTACGTCACAAGCCCTCAGACTACACTCGCCCAGAGCCTGCCCAACGATCGCTGGGTGATCGAAAATGTCGGTACTGTAAACATGGTTTTTAACAATACTACCCGGGCTATCACTCGTGTGACAGGCAGGCTTATGGCCCAGGAATTTCTCACTGAAGACCAGCAAGGCCAGGTCGACCTTCTTTTCGAAGGCAACCAGCTTCACAGCGCACTCCATGAAATCGGGCACACGACCGGCGTGATGGATCCGGAACACGCTGCCGGGCAGCCCTCTGATTACCTGGAAGAAGAATACTCCTGGCTTGAGGAGACTCGTGCAGAACTGTTCGGTTTGTGGGCGCTTCCGCTGCTGGTTAAAGATGGCGTTGTCAGCAGCGAGACAGCTGCAGCCTCCCATAACGGCTTCCTGCTGACTCTTCTGGGAGCCCTGCGCTTTGAACCCGTCCAGGCACACACCATGGCCCGGAATCTGATCTTCCACGGCTTTGAAGAGGAGAACGTTCTTCTCAGCGGAGAAGAAAATGGCAAGGTCCGCTATTCGTTTGACACAACAAGAATACACGAGGTTGTATCCAGCCTGTTGAGAACAATCGCCGATATCAAGGCTGCAGGAGACAAGGCTGCAGCCATCGACCTGCGCGAAAGACTCATGTTCGCTGACCCGCGCCGGGAGGAAATCGACGAACGCTCGGCCGATCTTCCGCTTGGACGCGGTTTGATCTTTCCACAGCTGCAGAAAAAAGGCGGCCGTTTCACTGCAAACGCCGAATACCCGCCATGTTTCCATAAACAGCCGGTTTTCAGATTAAGCCTGGAACCATGAGAAAGAGCACAAATACCCGGATTTTTCCTTATCCTGGTTAACAACAACCGGATTAATGTAATTCGATTCTGATATGTTGGGATATGGAATCAAGCAGGGCTGCCCAATTACAATAAGGAGCAGCCCTGAGGTTTTTACCTTTTGAGGCAGGATGTATCACTCAGTTGGGGCAGGCTGAGGCTCCTCCGAAGCTTTCCTGAGTTCGTAGCCTGATTTCGGTTCACGCACAAATACCAACAGCACAAATCCCACAATCAGGAAGAGGGCAATTGAAAGCACACCCAGCCGCTGGCCGGCCTGTTCGGCAGCAAGTGCCGCCATCCCCTGCCGCTGATAAAAAAGAGCTGCTTCCGCCGCAATAAAACCGTATACGGTAGGGCCAATAAAGGAGGAGCTGCGGCCGGCGACTGCGAAGAAACCGTAAAACTCACCACTCTTCCCCTCCGGTGCAAGCAAGCTTACCATAGTGCGGCTTACCGACTGCACACCGGTTAATGCCAATCCTGCCAGTGCTCCAATCACGTAGAACGCAACTTTGGAATTGTTGAAATACATCCAGACGATTACACCGATCATCATCAACAGCGACAGGAAGAGTGATCGTTTGCCGCCATAGCGATCCGCCGCCATACCGAACACATAAGCGCCGATCACACTGGTAACCTGGACGATGATCATGAAGATGATCAGCTCTTGCTGCTCCATGCCAAACAGCACAGCACCGAGAATAGCAGCAAAGTTGAGTGCCATGATAATACCGTCGTTGTAGATCAGGAATGCAAGAATAAAACGCAGGAATTCCTTAAAGTTGCGGATTGCCCTGAACGTTTCGAAAAGCCGTTTAAATCCAAGTGTGAGGTAGGTTTCGCCTTCCGGAAGCGGTTTCGGTTCTGCACGCTCCTTGAGCCAGAGGAAAAGAGGGAGTGTGGAGGCTGCAAAGAATACGGCGGTGAAGACAAGTGACAGGCGTACAACCAGTGTGCCGCCTACGATCACAATCATAGGCAGAATCAAGAGCAGGCACAGAATTCCTCCAAGAGACCCGATCGCCCACCCGTTCCCGGACACTTTGCTGATTTCTTCCGGCGAGGCAATTTCAGGCAGCAGGGAATTATAAAAAACCTGTGCGCCGCGGTATCCACTTTCAGCCAGCACCAGCAGCACCATCCCCAGAATGGCATCTCCCTCCTGGACAAAATACAAGGATGCCGTAAACAGGACTGCCTGTGCTGTAAGGAAGAAGAGGAATTTCTTTTTACTGCCTGCATAATCCGCAATGGTTCCCAGCAGCGGCGAAATAATCGCCACCATAAGCATGGCGATACCGATTGCAAGGCCCCACATTCGTGATCCTTCGGCGCCGCCGACTACTGTTCCTTTGTAGTAGGCGGAAAAAACTGCCAGGATAACAACAGCTGCATAGGCAGAATTTCCAAAATCATAAAAATACCATGCCATTCGTTCCCGTTTTGATGCTTTTTCCATCGTACCTCCCATTCATCACTCGCGTTCACACGTAAGTTTGCTGCTGTATGGAACTCGGAAGAAATCCGGACCACCCGGTTTCAGCATATGGAATGAACGCTGTATTGAATTGTTACTACCTGCAAACAAACACCGCTATTATACCTGCTTCGTTATGTGGAATTTGCCAGGATCGCTCGGTTAACCTTCCGTTTCATCGTCCCAGGGGTAGATTTCTGTACCGCGTGCAGCTTCCCTCACAGCCGGGTCGTCGGAGAAAAAGCCGCGGCGTTCTGGTGGAATCAAGTCTGCAATACGAGCCATGATCTGATTGCCAATGTCATCAAGATGGCGCCTTCGCTGTCGTCCTCGGCCTTTTACTGAAAATGGTCCAAACGGTTTTCCAATCCTGAGAGTTACCTTCGCTCTTCGATGATTGGAGAGTTCGGGAAATACTTCGGTTAATCCATCAAATCCCATCGGCAGGATCCGCACACCTGTCTGGGCCGCAAGGAAGGCAGTCCCTGGCCTGGCCGGGCGAAGCACCTGCGCCCAGCTTCCTGCCTCGGGGAATATTCCCAGCAATCCTCCCTGCTTCAATACTGCAGCCGCAGCTTTCAGCGCCCCGCGTGCACCAGTGCCGCGGTATACAGGATAGTAACCATATACCTTCGGGAGCCATGTTACAAAGGCAGGAGCATTTGGCATATTGAACCCCCCCACAAACTCGAGAGGGCGAGGTGTGGCATGGATCATGGCAACCGGATCAATAAAACTGAAGTGGTTAGCTACCACCAGCAGAGGTTCTTCTCTGGGGACATTTTCCACTCCCAGTACACTCATCTCCGTTATACTAGCGAATGTCGTTTTAATTAACCGCCGCAGCATGCCGCGGACAAACCGCCGGCGAGGGTATCGATACTGTGTCTCTTTCTCAGTCATTTTCTTACCTTTAAGTTTTGATCATCCATCTGCGAGGCAGTACATGATGGGGAAATCTACCGTTGCCAGTTTGCACGTCTTATTTCCAACCAACAGAAGTTCTTCCTTATTTCAAGAAACAAGACAGATGGAGTCTTTAATCACGAAATCCGAACTCATCGATCAGTTTTTCGATAAGCGCAGCGTGGTCGCTGTCAATCTGATCGATCCTGAACCCGGTCGCATAAAAATCCGGATTCGTATCTTTCTCACAGTGAACACTGGTTGCATCGAAGGAGATTTTTTCAGTTTCCAACTCTTCCGGCAGCTGCATTTCAAACTGATAATGCTTGTCTACAGGGATTGGGTCTTCGCTCAGAACCTTGATACCCTCAGTTGTGATATCGACCAGATGCCCGATAAGGTTTCCTGTAGATTGATTGAAAAGCCGCAAATAATAAATCAGATGCCTTCGCTTTAACTTCCGTCTACTCAGCACATGTGCCTCCTGGTAAAACGCTCAATTCAGCGACATCCTTGAAACCCTATTTTATCCGAAATCATGCGGCATGCGATAGGATGCGCCTCAGGATAGATCATATGAAAAATACTGTGCCCCAAAGGCCGGCCTGCTCATTATCTATACAACCACATTGCCGCAGTGTTTGATGTCCAGGTCAGTCAGGCCCCAGTTCTGCAATACGTGGTCTGAAGCACACCCTTCCTCACTTCGCTTAACTGCCCAGCGAATTATCTCCGGCCTGCGGGCTGCAGCCGTACACAATCTTTCCGGTACCGGCTGAATACCCACACGACCCAGATCAAGCCTGTCTGAATCCCAGCATGTCTGAACAGTGATATCTTCATCTATTCTGCCATCCGTATGGCCGACACATGCCCTGTAAAGCAGGTCGAAATCTCCCGGATCCATCAAAAGCCGGTTTCCCAGTAAAGAACGGGCAAATTCCGCACCGCGTTTTCCATGGCCCGGATCGAAGGATTCATTCCGCCTGCGAGAATCATGGAAGACCGCAAAAAGCTGAACAACGATTAATTGTGCTCCTGTTTTTTCGGCCAGTCTTTCACCGTTTTCAAGCACCCTTGCCCAGTGCGCAATTCCATGAATACCGTCCAGCGGAAGTCGGTATTCCTCCAGTATGATTTGAAGCAGGCCGGGAAAATCCAACCGTGCACCACCTTTCAGAATCTTTTAACCCTCCCCCATTCCATTTTACCTCTTCACGCCAATGCTGCCTCCTTTATGCAGGAAAGAAAGCAGGAGTATGTATGATATCCGTCCTGAATATTTGAAACAATATTGAATCATCTCAACTTTCGCTGTAACCTGAGATTGCTTTTGTGGTTCTAAGGATAAGAGGTCCATTTACCCGTCGAAAGCCTCGATGTAAATAACTGCCCAGACGGCACCCGGATAGTCATTCTTAAGGCAAGGCTTTTCATTGTTACCATATTTTCCTTATTCCTGCATTTTCCAGCCTGATCACTTCCCAAGGTTCATAAACTCAGAAGGCCTATACTGTCGTTTAACCTCATTCTTTCCTACACGTCAACTCACTGGAGAAAAAAATGCAAGTCAATGCCCCCTCTGAAACAATCGAAAAATCAAGTTCGTTCTTTCAATCCAGAGTGTTCATCCTGCTCATTGTTCTGCTGGTAAGCCTTGGAGGATACTTGCTCTCTCCCAACGACCTGACGCCTGGATCCTACCAGACCCATGTGGAAATCCAGACAGAGGACGGTAAAATTCAATATGATGTCCCCTTTGAAATAGGTCCGGAGAATGGAGAAGCACGAACATATACAAGCACCACTGATGCAGGCACAATCGAAATACATGCAGCAGATAGTTTTGCTAATACACTGGGGCAGACTATCCATTACAAGGTCCGACTGATGGATTCTGCCGGCACAGTGGTCCCAATAACGATCCAAAGCGCAACTTCAACGCTTTATGGCCCCGATTACGAACAAATCATTCCGCCTGTAGAAAAAGATGGAGACTGGCTGAACTTCTCAATGCGGATCCCTTTCAAGGCAAAAATCGCTACCGCACTGATGCTGACCGTAGCAGGGTTATGGTTGACAGAAATCATACCGCTTGCTGCAGCAGCCTTTCTGGTCCCCATCGTACTCGTAGTTGCCCGGGTAAGCAGTGCTTCGGCTGTGCTTGCGCCCTTTGCTCATCCGATTATCTTCCTGTTCCTGGCCGGGTTCCTCCTGGCCCAGGCAATGCGTCGTACAGGATTTGACAGACTGATTGCTCTTACTATCCTGAGTAAGTCCAGTTCGCGCCCAGCCTCTCTAATGCTGACCATGATGGCTATTACCGCGTTCCTTTCAATGTGGATGTCCAACACGGCAAGTGTTGCCATGATCATTCCGATTGCGCTGGCTGTGATCGATAGAATCCCTGAAGCTGCCGGAAAAACAGGTTTTCGACGGGCATTGATTCTCGGTGTCGCGTATGCGGGGGCTGTCGGCGGAATAGGTTCAGCTATTGGAACCCCCGCCAACATCCTGGCAATGACCTTTCTGAGTGAGTACAGTGGAACGAATCTTACCTTTATAGACTGGTTCGCGTACGGCCTGCCAATCGTTCTTTTGATGGTTCCGGTAATATGGGGCTTCCTGCTGCTTTCTTTTAAAGTCCGTACTACGGATGTGGAAGGTTACATCAGCCCTGAGGTATACCGCGAGGAATTAGCCGCCCAGGGTGGTCTGCATAAGGAACAGCGTATTGTGCTGCTCGTATTTATATTGACGATTGCACTATGGCTTTCAGAAGGCTGGCATGGGATTTCATCTGGCATTGTAGCCCTGATCGGGGCTTTGATCCTGTTTTTCAGCGGGACTTTGGAAACAGAAGATCTGAATCGAGTTAACTGGAATGCCCTTCTAACATTCGGCGGAGGGCTATCGATTGGAACCATCCTCGTAGAAACCGGCTTTTCTGATTGGATTGCCTTGAAGCTGGTTGGTCTGGCATCTTTGCCGCAAGCACTGGTAATCTTTCTTGTTGCCGGCATGACGCTGCTTATTGGTGCGTTTATCTCAAACACTGCCTGTGCAGCAATGCTTATTCCACTTGCCATACCCCTTGCCCAGCTTCTCCAGATCGATCCGCGCCTGATGGTTGCTGTTGTAGCAATCGGTTCTTCTATCGATTTCGCTCTTGTAATTGGCACACCGCCAACCATGCTCGCCTACTCAACAGGCTTGTTCGATACCAGCGAAATTTTCCGCCGGGGGATTATTCTCGATCTTATCGGTGTGGCTCTACTCAGCTCCCTGATAATATGGGTCTGGGATGTGCTCGGGGTCATTACCTGGTAACTTTGCACCATACCGATACTGGTGAACTGATATCTACCAAAGAGGGGCTGTCAGGAAACGGCAGCCCCTTTACCTTGCCTTCTTATAGCAGCGGTAGCGGCCGCAGGAAACCAGCCTTAGTATTCCCTGTTTCTCCATTTTACGCAGCGCTTCCAGCACCTGCGGTTGGCCATACCGGCGGAATTTGCCAGCAATCTTGTCTCTCGTTCGGGGTTTACTGCAGTATTCAAGGATTTCCTGCTCCAGGACGTTCTCACTCGTCGGCAGCGGCAGATGGGGAGTAACAATGGTAATCCCCGGATTCCCAGCCTTTTCACCGCGCTGGTAGGAAAGGTGATTGGGATATTGATCTAGCAAGCTGCGCAGGCGGCGTCGGATCTTTCCTCCCTCTCCCGAAGAACCATACCCGTGGACCACGACCAGTGTTTTTGCGAAGCGGGATCCTGTTCTGTTATTGTAGGTTTCCCTGAAAAGTTCCAATGCTTCTTTTACACGAAGTCCGTGCAGATCCAGCGTATCATGATCTCCCGGAGAATAATCCATACACATTCCTGTCCCTGTATGTCGATCCAGATGAATATTGTTAGGCTGTGTATATACTACCAGACGGCCTGATGATCCTCTGCCCAGCCGATCAGGTCACTTATTAAGATCGTGCCGCCCTCTTGCGGCCGGATTGTTCCCTGGTAGCGGCCGAACATCTGGTGAACTTCCGACTCCAGTGGGCCGACTTTTGTTGCTGCACATCGTTCAAGAAAAGGCGTAAAAGTCAGCGATATCCGGTCCGTGTGCGGTGTCGAAATCTTCCATGGAGCCTTATAATCCGAACGGTCATACTCCCAGCTGAGATCTTCCGAGATCTTTGTCAGTTTTCCGTCGATGCACAGGGCATTCTCAGTCATCCCGGTTCCGTCTGTCCACTGTCCTCCGAGGTTCATGCCAACCTTATGACCGCCCTCAATACCGGAAGCAGAGCCCCAGTTCCAGACGCAGCGCCTTGGCCATATGCCTCGTCCGAAATCCAGGCAGGCGAAGCTGTTCTGCCCCTCAAAGACAACCTCTCTGCTCCCAATCCGTACCGAGCCCTGGGCAGGCAGTGTATTGTGCTTTGCGGTAAACTGAAAAGTCCTTTCATCCCAGGGGATTACTACATTCAATGTTTCGTGGCCTGCCGGGTAGAGAATATCGAAGGAAGCTGTAAGCGGCTCTCCTTCAAAATCAGGGATCGAAGCCTTTATCTGCACACCCTCATCCTTCTGCAGCAACTGGATGTCCGCAGAATTATTCTGGAAGGCCACGTTTTCCATCACACCGGTGGGCATCTGCACACCAGCCCCCAGGAGTGTAATGATCGTTTTTTCCTGCACTTCTCCTCTCTCAAAATCTCCAAAATAGAGAAAGACCATTCCGATATAATCTACATTGGAGATGGTCACAGAGAACAGATGCGTTTTGGTGGTTACAGCCCAATAATTCCAACGCTTTTTTGCCAACCAGCGGCCTCGTAAATTTGCATTGATAAGTGGCCTTTTTGCCCATCCGACTGCCTCTGGATTAAGCAGACCTTTTGGTGTGCACAAATTGACCGGGCTGGTCAGTTCACGCTCGTGAAATACTGCTGTGGTCATAGATTTTCCTCTCGCCTGATTTTTTTATGTAAAGTAAGTTTTTGTATTCTCATGTACATCTTCAGAAGAAAGCAGTGCCGGAATTTCCATCCAGCGCAGACTTTCATGCTGGCTGTCAGGATGTAGTCCGGACACGTTTTCCACTCTGATTTCATAGGCCAGCGTAACGTAGTGAGTGGAAATACCAGGGATCCCGGCAAAGTTTTCATCATAAAAGTGCTCATAAACCCCCATAAAGCGGATTGTCTCTTTTTCCAGAGGCTGTCCCAGCTCCGTTTCAAACACCCGGCGGAGTGCTTGATCGATCGTCTCCCCTTTATAAATCACGCCTCCAGGCACAAACCAGCTTCCCCGGGCGGGATTATTATTCCGCCGCCCGAGAAGCACTCTTTTGGAAGAATCCCGCAAAACAAGATCTATGGATATAAGTGGTGCATTGCGAACGACTTCCAGGAATGTTTCCTGCGGCAGTCTCATTGATAAAAATTCCTTTTAAGCGGCTGTTTCTAGATCTTTTTTCTCTTCAGGACAGATCCAGTTATATGTAAGATATGGTAACGATCAAGCAGCCAGCAGAATAATCCAGCTTGAAACGACAAGCGCTGCGGCAAGAAACTTTGATGATGTTTCCCTTATCAGTGCCGCAAGCGCAACAATCGTAGACGACAGCATGAAGTAGGGAGTAAAGCATAGTGAAGCAGCACACAACATCCCATCACTATGGCGTTTCAAGCCCAGCCATAGAAAGAAAATTCCCGGCAAGATGGACCAGGGAAACAGCGAAATATTATGTTCCCAACCGACCGGTGATTGCCCGCGCTGCAGTAGAAAACTCCACCACGGGCCCCAGATAAACCATGAAATAATCAGTGTTGTTCCAAGCACAAGAGCCGACCATGGATTGATCCGCCTGAGAGCTGCCAGGAATGCATTCTGTGGTTTAAAGAACAGTATCGGTAGCCCCAGTCCAGCTGGAATTAACAGCCCGAGCAGTACCAGTCCATCAAGCTGGCCCAGAGTAAATAACCGCAGTGCTGGCGCTGACACTGCCACCAGAAGTATTTTCCAGGGAACTTTCTCATAGATAAAAATAATTAAAAGGGTTACAGCCATCAGTACAGCTGCGCCCACTCGCTCAGGTAGAACAGCAAAAGGATAAAGAAAAATAAACAACCATGGCGGGTTGAATATTGCTGAAGAGTAAGGATTTAAGGGATTCAACGCGGCAGGCCGCAGGTACAGAATCCAGTCGGAATAGGTTGCAGGAAACAAATAGAATCCGAAGGCGGTTAATCCAAACAGCACAGCCACGCCGAAAACCACTGCAAGCCCTCTCAGCCATGAAGTCTTCGGGGTTTTCATATTTTTCCGTCCTGACCGGATATTCCACAACACCGCCAGCTTTGTTGAAACATTGTACATTTTCCTTACAAAACGGTCTGCATGGGCATGCCTTCAAACAGATTCCAGTCTGCTATCACTCATCGGCGGCGGCGCCTCAAGACCAGTGTAAACAGCAGCACAAAACTGGCCAACGGCCAGATCCAGGATAAATCACCCGGCCCGCCCTGCCCGGTACAGGCTTCCGTGCGCGTTACACGGAACAGAGTATAGTCGCGTACAGCTTCTT
>Ga0272441_10013843_pt1 | contig 11547 bp, 10 predicted proteins | sample SSMProp6N_FD_193582 | JGI IMG/M metagenome (GOLD analysis project Ga0272441, IMG submission 193582) | Marine sediment archaeal communities from Little Sippewissett salt marsh, Falmouth, MA, United States - SSM-Prop-6N | ecosystem: Environmental > Aquatic > Marine > Wetlands > Sediment ... | reverse complement strand
GTCTACGCCGCCGCTCCTTCACGACGGCCCAGGCGGCGATCATCACCGGCAGGAACGCCACCGCGGCCGCCAGCCACATGCCCTGCATCGCGAACCAGAGCGCGAACGCGAGGCACAACCCGGCCACCAGAACAATGAGGACAAGCAGGACGCCCGCAATCGCGAGGCCGAGGGCGGCCGCCACGGCCGTTGCCGCCACCATCAGGGCAAGCACGACGAGCCCGCACGGCAGCATGCACGGCGGGTCGGGGCCGCCCAGGAAGGCGTTCTCCGCCTCGTTGTACTCCTCGTACGCGTCGGCGTCGTCGGTCTCGTCGGGCGAGGCGTCCGCGGCGGCAAGCAGGCCGGGCGCGAGCGCGCAGGCGACTGCGGCGAGCAGGAGCCATCGGCAAGCGGCCACGGGTGTCATGGCTCGCCCTCTCCCGGGTGCCTCGGCCCGACGCGGATGACCCGGCGGCGGCGTTCGGCCACAAGGCCGCCGGGCAAATCGACCGGCCCGGCGACGGTTCCCGAGAGCAGGGCCGCGACGACTTCGCCCGTGCGTGCGGCCGACATGTGCTTAAGGCCTCCGCCGAGGCGGTCGATGGCACGCCTGAGGATGGCCCCCCGCAGCCACGGTCTGAGCGGCGCGAAGTCGTCCGCGTCGATGAGGATTTCGCGTGGGGCCCGGCTCCCGGCGCGCCGGGAGCCGGCCGGGGTGGACGAATGCACGGCGAGATTCCTCGACTCGCTGCGCTCGCTCGGAATGACAGGTGGCACCTCCCGCACGATTTTGCGCCACACGCGCTCCAGCGCGTCGGCGAGGACCGCTTGGGCGGCCTCGGCCTGGTCGGCGAGGCGGAAGAGCGCCTCCTCGACGGCCGGGTTGACGGCTCGGCCCAGGAGCGGCAGCACCTCGTGCCGGAGCCGATTCCGCGTGTAGTCGGTGTCGGCGTTCGTCTTGTCCTCGCGCCAGTCCAGCCCCGTGTGCTCCAGGTAAGCCAGGACGAGGTTCCGGCCGATGGACGGGTGCATGAGCGGCCGGACGATCTCGATGCCCTCGTCCGGGACGAGCGGCCCGCGCGGGCCGAGGGTGGCCAGGCCGTCGATGCCCGTGCCGCGGAGGACGTGAAAGAGGACCGTCTCGACACGGTCCGCGCCGTGATGGCCGAGGGCCACCTTCCGCGCGCCCGCGTCGCGGGCAACGCGACGGAAGAACCGGCGACGGGCCCATCGGCCGGCTTCCTCGACACCCACGCCCGCCGCCTCGGCCTCAGCGCGAATATCGGCACGCTCGGCGCAGTACGGAAGGTGGAGCCTGGCCGCCAAGTCGGCCACCAGACGCGCGTCGCGGTCGGCGTCGGCGCCCCGCAAACCGTGGTGCAGATGCGCAGCGACGGGGGCGATGGCGAGGTGGCCCTCGCGGGCCAGGCGGTCGAGCACGTGGACCAGGGCCACCGAGTCCGGCCCGCCACTTACGCCCACGACGACCGGGTCGCGATCCGCGCGGCGTGGGCGGCCGCGGGGCAGCAGATTGTACCGCGCAATCGTCTCGCGCACGCGGTCGATGAACAGGCTCACGGGGTCGGGCGTCGTCATTGCCGGCCATTATAAGGCGATTTCACTCCGCATGGTAGCGCGGCGGGTCTCCGCGCCCACCGCGAGGCTATAACGCGTTGGCGAAGCACCCCTGCGGAGATGCCCGGGAAACTCGTTGACGCCGGCCGGTTCAGACCGGTAGCCTATATGTGCCATTTCCGAGAGCTGGCGCGAGCCCGCAAAGGGGGGATGATGATGGTCGGCGATACAGCTGTACGTCCGTCTGGGGCGCCGCTCGGCGTCTTCGATGCTCTGGGTCTGGGCTGGCGTCTCATGGCGAGCGACTTCTGGCGCCTGTGGCTGGTGGCGCTGGTGCTGTTGCTCGTCGTGATGGGGGCAAGCGTGTTCGGCTTGCCGGGGACGATCCTGGTGGCCCCGCCGCTCATGGCGGGCCTGTTTTACGTGCTCCGCCGGCGGATGGACGGCCAGCCGGCTGCCGTCGGCGACCTCTTCGCCGGTTTCAAGGAGCGGTTTGGCGAATCGGTCATCGGGTACCTGCCGGTGTCGCTGGGGTCGCTGGTGTTCGGTGTGGCGATTGGCTTGGGCACGTGGCTGTTGATGGGCGTGGGCTTTGCCGTTGCGGCGGCCAGCGAGGGCGATGAAGGCGTCGTTGTCATCACGGTGGTTCTGGGCGTGGTGCTGTTCCTGGGTCTGTACGTGTGCCTGATCGGGGCGCTGTCGCTGCTGGTCGTTTTCTTCTACTTCGTGCCGGCGGCGGTGTGGGACCATCCGGGGTCGGGGTGGGAGGCTGCCAAGGCCTCGATACGCCTCGTGCGCGACCATTTTCTCTCGATGGTGGGTTTCCTGCTGGTGTTCGGCGTGGTCGCGACGGCGGCCAACATCGTGGGCATGCTGGCGTGCTGCGTCGGGTGGATCTTCACAACGCCGGTCGTCACGGTCTGGTTCTACGCCACGTTGTTGTACCTGTACCGGTCGTGGACGGACCAGCCGCCGGCCGGAGAACCATAGACGAATGGCAATGATCTGAGGGGATAATCCCCGTTATAAGGAGCCGGCGATGAGCGAGATGCCGCCAGACGAGATGCAGCAGCACCTGCCGGGGTACGACGGGTACACGGGCGAGTTGGGCGTCATGGACGCCACCCGCATGGGGTGGCGGCTGATCATGAGCGACTTCTGGCCCATCTGGGTGCTTGGCCTGGTGGCGTATGCCATCCAGGCGGGGTGCAGCATGGTGGGGTCGCTGCCGTACATCGGCGGTTGCATTTCGCTCGGGGTGGCGATCTTCGTCCAGCCGCCGTTGTTCGCCGGTCTGTTTTACGCCGTCGCGCGGGTCATCGACGGCAGCAAGGCGCAGGCGGGCGAGGTTTTCGAGGGGTTCCGCCAGCGATACTGGCCGTCCGTGGTGGCGGTCTTGTTGCCGGTGGGCATCAGTTTTGGCGTCAGCCTGCTGATTGGGGGGGCGATCCTCGGCCTGGCCATGGCCGCCGACGGGGGCGGCGCCGATGAGGAAACCGTGATCATCGTCGCGCTTGCGGTTGGCTTGCCGCTGGCCTTCATTCTCGGGCTGGTGATGTTGCTGTTCGTGTTCTCGCTGGTGGCCGTCTGGGACCACCCCGAGTCGGGCTGGGAGGCCATGAAGGACTCCGTTCGCCTGGTCAAGGCCCACTACGTGTCCACGTTGGGCCTGACGCTGCTGTTCGGCCTGATCACAGCGGCCGCGGCCTTGCTGGGCGCCATCGCGTGCTGCGTGGGCGTCTTCTTTACGCTGCCTTTTGTGACGGTGTGGATGACGGCGACGCTGATTTACCTGTACCGGTCGTGGACGGGCCAGCCAATGGTCCAGCCGTTGGCCGAGGGGCCGGCGGGCGAGGCCCCGATGGGCCAGCCGCCGCTGCCGGGTGAGTCGGGCAGTCCGTTCCCGCCGCGCGACACCAGCCAGCCCGTGCCGCCGGATCTGGTCGGCGGGCAGGACGAGGGTCCCGTGCCGCCGACCGATATCGAGCCGCCGCAGTAGTCGCGTGCGGTTGCTTGCGAAATGACGGGTGCCACTGGTTGCTTGCCAGCCGGTGCGTCCTGTCGCGGCGAGACGCGCTGGCGGACAAGCACACCCGACCATCGGCGCCTAAACAGGATACCCGCGGCGCGGCGGGTGCGGAGACCCGCCGCGCGGTAATCAGAAACAGGACACGCCCATGGCGCGGTGGGTTTCCGCACCCACGGCGCACCAGATTGCCTGCCTATGTCCGACTCGTCCGACGTTCAGGCCGACCGTAGCGTCCGCCCCGGCGACCGCGTCTTTCACGGCCTCGTGGCGGGTGTGCTGGTGGCGGTGTCGGTTGGCAGCCTCTGGCCTGCGGACGTCGCTTCCATGCCGTCCACCTTCAGCGTGCCGAGCAAGGATGGCCATACCATCTGCATGTTGCGTCGGATGACCGGGATGCCGTGTCCCACGTGCGGCGTCACGCGGTCGTTCCGCGCGATGGGGAACGGGGCGTGGGCGGAGGCGGTGGGGTTTCATCCGCTCGGGCCGCTGTATGCGGCGATGCTGCTCGTGGTGCTCGTGCGGTCGGCGGGCGTGGCCGTCGGAGGCCGAGAGTGGCTGAACGGCGTCGCCCGGGTCCTGGTCTGGATGCTGCCGTTCGTGGGGCTGGCCACCGTTCTGGTGTACGTGGTGCAGATGACGTGGTTCTTTGGGGACGGCACGGGGACGGCGGCCTGGCAGGCGTCGCCGCTCGCGCAGTTATGGCAGGCCGTGAGCGGATGAAGCGATCCCCGGAAGCGGTCGTTGGGCCTCCTGGGACGTTGGGCTCGTGCCGTTTCCAGAAAGGTACGGTCACTTTTCGCGGGTGCCACGGACTGCTTGCGGTCCGTGCCGCTCGCCAGGCACACCGATTGACAAGCAATCGGTGGCACCCAGAAATCACACAACCTTTCTGGGAACGGCACTAAGTTTTCAGCAACTCCATCGACAGGATACTGGCCGGCAGGACGATGAAGACGGGGATCCACGCCGCCCACAGCGGGGGCATGTGGCCGGCGTTGCCGAACGCGGTTGACGCGAAGATCATGAGGAAGACCCCGATGACGACGCCGATTGCCAGGCCAACGCTGACGAAGTAGTTGCGGTCCTCCCGCCCGGCCACGAAGGGAAGCCCCAGCAGCAGGATCAGGACGTTCAGGATCGGCTGGGTCACGTGCTGGTGCATGGCCACTTCCAGTTGCAACCGGTTGCCGCGCATCGGGTCGCGGGCCAGGGTCTTGAGTTCGCCGTACGACATGTAGCGGTAGAAGTCGCTGTTGCGGTGGCGCCGGATGGCGTCGGGCCCGACGTTGGTGTAGTAGAGGGGGAAGGGAACGCCTTCGGTCTGATGGGGGACGTGGTCGAGGAGGCCGGCCTCGCGGACGGGTGGCAGCCGCCGGCCGCCCGTCAGCTGCCAGGCCCCGAGGGCGGGGTTCCAGGTGGCGGCTTCGGCCTCGACGGTGCCGAGCGGTTCGTAGCGCGAGTCGCGAAGGAATACGCGGACCCGGGCCGGGAACGTAACGCGGCCGTCGTCGAAGACCTTCTTCTCGGCCCGCATCGTCTGGGTGTTGGGGTCGTAGATGGGGGCGTAGATGATGTTGTTCTGGTCGTCGCGGACGAACTCCACGTCGAAGGTTTCCGTGGTGTCAAGGTCGTCCGGGTCGCGCATCAGCTGCACGGCCATCCCGGGAATGACGAACTCCTGGTTGACGATGTAGACGACGTTCAGGACCAGGCCGACGAGGATGATTGGCCAGAGGACGCGGTACAGGCTGATGCCGGCGGCCTTGATGCTCGTGAGTTCCCGGGTCCGGTTCAGGCGGACCATGCTGGCCGCCGCCGCCACCAGAAGGGCCAGGGCCGCCCACAACTGGAAGTAGTAGAACACCTGGTAGCCGTAGTAATCGGCCATGTGGCCGAGCATTGCCCAGAAGCCGCTGTCGCCGATGTCGGCCTTCAGGTCGAGGAACTTGTTGACGCTGACGGCCATGTCCAAGAGGACGGCAATGCCCATAAGGGCGGCCATGACAATGAACAGCGACACGAGATACGTTCGCAGGATGTAGCGGTCCAGGATCTTCACCGCCGCCTCCATAGAAGGTCGCGCAGACGTATCGGCGACGACCAGAACCACGACAGGTGTGCCAGAAGCAGCAGGCCGATGACGACGACCGCCAGGTTGGGCGTCCAGATGAGGTGGAGTTCGTCCTCGGGGTGCTCGGCCGCCCGGGCTACGGTCTTGACGGCCACGGTCGTGATGTACCACGCCCCCAGGCCCGGCACGAGGGCTACCCCGAAGGCCGTCAGCAGATGCCCGCTGTGAAAGTACATGCCAAGCCCGGCCCCGACGAGGACCAGGCCGAAACAGCCGGCGGCCATCGCCAGCCGGCCGTGCAACTCGGCCATGACCCGGGCCCGGACGGTTTGCTTGGCGTACCGCTGGCCGGCCTCGTCGGCGTCTTTGGCGATACGCTGGTACCGGTCGGTGATCTCCGGGTGGTGCGACGCCGCCAGCAGGTGCCACAGGCTCATCTCGTCTTCGTCGCGCGGCAGGATGGTGGGCAACTGGAACGTGAACACGTGTGTGCCGCGCTGCGGATTCGTGTTCGATTCGTCCAGAATCACGCCCTCGACCAGCGTGACGCGGACGCGGTTGCCTTCGAACGCCACGTGCCCGTACGGGGCGTAGCAGTACGTGGCGCTGGTGCGGCCGGCGTGTTTAACCGTGGGGCCGTAGAACATGTCGCCCACGACGCGGTCCACGGTCAGTTGCAGGCGGGCCTCGTCCAGCCGGAACTTGCCGGTTGTGGCCAGCCGGTTAAACAGGAGCCGCTTGGCGTCGGCCTTGGCGAGGGTCTTGGCGGCGAATTTGCTCGCGGGCAGCGGCCAGGCTGCCAGCGCCAACGTCGCGACACCGGCCAGCATGGCCAACACGAGCGTCGGCCAGAACAGGCTCCACCGCGGAATACCGCTTGCCCGGCACGCCATCAGTTCGTTTTCGGCGGCCAGACGCCCGTACACCAACGATCCCGCCAACGCAGCCGACAGCGGCAACGCCAGGTACGCCGCCCGGGGAATCACCAGCGCCATGTACAGCAGCGAGTTTAACGGGCCCAGGCCGTATTCCTGGAGCGTGGGCAGGACCAGACCGAAGCAGACAACGCCCGATACGGCCGCCACCGCCAGGGCCAGGGCCTTGATCATGTCGCCCAGAATGTATCGGTGCAGGATGCGCATAAGCCATCCGCCGGTTTGCGGGCTCCCGTTGCCGAAATCATAACAGACCGGCCGCGCCGTGCCTAGGGTGCGGCCGGCGAACGTCCACGTGCCGGCAAGGGCTTGCCGGACGTATCGCCTGGCCGGTACCATGCCACTATGCTTCGAAGCGCGGTGAGGGCGGTTGGGCAACTTCTCCTGCCGGTGCACTGCGCGGCGTGCGGGGCGCCTGCGCCGCCGGATGGCCGGTGGCCCCTGTGCGAAACGTGCGGCCCGCGCCTGGCAGACCTCATCCAGATGCCGTACTGCCCGGCCTGCGGGCGGAAAGCCGGTCCACACACCGCCGGTCCCAAGGGGTGCCTCTTTTGCCGCAAGTATCCCGTACGGTTCGACGGGGCCGTCCGGGCGGGTGCCTACGACGGGCCGCTCAAGGCCCTTATTCTGCGGTGCAAGTATGGGCCGCGGGCCGCCCTGGCTCCCGTTCTGGGCCGGTTGCTGGCGGACCGGTTGGCCCTGGCCGACTGGGCGGACCGCATCGATTGCGTCCTGCCCATCCCGCTGCACTGGACCCGGCGCGTGCATCGCGGATTCAACCAGGCGCTGGGCCTCGCGCGGGAACTCGTCCGGGCGACGCCACGGTGCGAGACCGTGCACGGGCGGATCCTCGTGCGGACGCGCGCCACGCCGCACCAGACGAATCTGCCGGCAGGCCGGCGCCGACGGAACGTGGGCGGGGCCTTCCGGGTGCGAGGTCGGCTGGCCGGCCGGACCGTCCTGCTCGTCGACGACGTGATGACCAGCGGCACGACCGTGGCCGAGTGCACCCGCCTCCTGAAACGGGCCGGGGCGGCCGAGGTGTACGTGGCCGTTGTCGCCACCGCCGACTTCGACGAAACCGGCCTGTGGTGAGTGGCCCCCGGATTCGCTTGGCACCGGTGGGGGCGGCCGGTATGATCTGACGCGAACCGGTTTGCCGTCGGCGGGCCCGTAGACACCAACGCTCGCGCGCGGCGTATGAGAAAGGAACGTGGTTATGCAAAGACGCGCATTTCTGGGAAACGCCTGTGCGGCCGGGGCGGCCGCCGTCGGCGCCATGGCCGGCGGCGCCCGTGCCGCGGAAATCGCCAACAAACAGTACCTGGACCTGCGGCTGGTTCGGCTGCCCGATGCCGCCCACCGCGAGCGGTTCGAGGCGTTCCTTGCCAAGGCCGCCATCCCCGCCTGGAACCGGGCCGGCGTGTCGCGCGTGGGTGTGTTCGCGGACCTCGAGGGCAAGAACGAGGATCTTCGGATCCTCCTGCCGTACGCCTCCGCCGCCGACGTCGTGGCGGTCCGCCGGAAGGCCTGGCCCGAGATTCTGGCCCGCGCCGACGTGGCCGACGTGGTGCGGGCCGAGAAGAAGGCCCCCGCCTACACGCGGATCGAGAGTTCGCTCATGCTCGCGTTCGACGGCGTGCCGAAGATCGAGGTGCCCGAGAAAACGCCCGGCCGCATCTTCCAACTCCGCACCTACGAAAGCCACAGCCAGGCCAAGGCGCTGAAAAAGGTCGAGATGTTCAACGAGGGTGGCGAACTGGCTATCTTCCGCGAGGTCGGCATGAACCCCGTCTTCTTCGGCGAAACCCTCATCGGACCCCTCCTGCCGAACCTGACCTACATGCTGACTTTCAAGACGATGGACGATAAGAACGCGGCTTGGAAGAAATTCCTCGCCCATCCCAACTGGAAGAAACTCTCAAAAGACCCGGCGTACAAGGACACCGTCTCGACTATCACGAACCTTATGCTCAAGGCCGCTTCCTGCTCGCAGATCTGAGCGTGACGCCTGGGCGGGGCGGCAGGGTCGCACCGGCGGCGGGCCGGGACTCGTTTTCCGTTGCCCGTCGTCGGCGGGGGCGGCTATAATCGGCCTCCGGAGGAGTGCCTTTCTGGAAACGTGCCGCCCATGAGCCTGATCCCGTTCGGCCGAGAGATCCGCAGCCTCACCCGGCTGGGTCACGTGATGACGGTCCTGACGCGTCACGGTTTCGGCTGGGTGGTCATCAGTCTGCGGCTGGAGCGGCTGGTGCCGTTCCGCAAGCGGCTGCTGCGTCGCCGCGGGCCCCCGGACGACCGGCCGGACGAGTCGACGGCCGCCCGCGTGGCCCGCGTGCTCGAGGAACTCGGCCCCACGTTTGTGAAACTGGGGCAGGTGCTCGGCAGCCGGACGGACCTCCTGCCCCCGGCGTTCATCCGCGAGTTCCGGGCCCTTCAGGACCGCGTTCCCCCGTTTCCAACCGAGGAGGCCCGGCGCCAGATCCACGAGGAACTGGGCGGGCCCGTGGAGGCGTTTTTCGACGACTTCGCCGACGAGCCGTTCGCCGCCGGCAGTATCGCCCAGGCGTATGCCGCCCGGACGAAGGCGGGCGAACCGGTCGTCGTCAAGGTGCGCCGGCCCGGCGTCCGCAATCTGCTGGATGCCGATATCAATATTCTGACCCGCCTGGCGGAACTCGCGGAGCGGTACGTGCCCGAGTACCGCATCTTCCGTCCCAGCCTGCTCGTCGAGGAGTTCGCGCAGACGGTGCGCCGGGAGACCGACTTTATCTCCGAGGCCTCCAGCACCAAGCGGTTCCGGCAGGCGTTTGAGGACGACCCGCACATCCACGTGCCCCACGTTGTGTGGGATTTGACGGCCGGCGGCGTCCTGACGCTCGAACACCTCGATGGCGTGCCCGTGTACGACAACGAGGCCCTCACGCGCCTCGGCGTCGACCGCAAGGCCCTGGCCCATCACCTGACGGACGGGTTCATGCGGCAGTACTTTGAACTTGGCCTGTTCCACTCCGACCCGCACCCGGGCAACCTCGTGGCTCAGGCCCCGGCCGTGCTCGGCATCCTGGACTTCGGGCAGGTGGGCCGCCTCAGCGACGCCATGCGCTCGAAACTCGGGACCGTGCTCGTGGCCGCCCTGAATCACGACTTCGACATCGTCATCGACGTCTTCGACGACCTGAATACCCTGCCCGAAGACCTGGACGCCGAACGCCTCAAGAGCGACCTGGCGTCGCTCACCGACAAGTACGCGGGCGTGCCCATCGGGCGGCTCAACCTGAAGAACCTCTTCGACGAGATTACCGCGATGGCCCGCCGGCACCGCGTCATCATGCCGCGCGACTTCGTTCTCCTGGGCAAGAGCATGGTCTCGATGGGCGGCGTGGCGCTGGACCTGGACCCCAATATCCAGATGGTCGAGGTCGTCCGGCCACGGGTCCGACGCCTCATGGCCGAGAAGGCCTCGCCACGCAGGCTGGCCCACCATGGCATGACCACGGCGTATCACCTGGTGGCCATGGCCGAGCAGGGGCCGCGCACCATTCGCCAACTCGCCCGGAAACTCGTGCGCGGCCGGCTCCAAATCCTCTTCCGCCACGAAAACCTCGACCACCTGATCGGCGAACTCGACCGGTCCAGCAACCGCATCGCCTTTGCGCTCATCGTGGCCTCGATTATCCTGGGGTCGGCCATCCTGCTCCAAGCCGAGATCGGCCCCGATATTCCCTACACCCAGGTGCCGCTCCTGGGTACCCTGGGGTTCCTGATAGCCGGTGTTCTGGGCGTGTGGTTGGCCATTGCCATTTTGCGGTCCGGCCGATTGTGACGAGGCTGGAGATAAGAGGAAGCGCGGCGGGTCTCCGCACCCGCCGCGCGTACCGTCGCGGCGCCGTGCGCGGTGGGTACGGAGACCCACCGCGCCCCAGGCGAAGTGAATACGACGGCCTGACGGTCGTCCTTCATCGCAAGAGGTGACCTATGCAAACCCGCGATGCCTTTTCGTTGGCCCTGGCGGGCCTGGCCCTGCTGGCCGGCGCCCTCGTCGCGGACGGCGGCGTGTCGGCCATCGACTCCAAAGTCATCCGGTACACCATCCTCAAGGGCAACCAGGCGGTGGGCGAGATGCGCCTGGAGATCATGGCCATTGGCGACCTCACGATCATCGAGGAACGGTTCACCGCCCCGTTCCGCGGCAAGAGCGGGTCGCGCGAGGCCGGGTTCAAGAGCCAGATCATTTACAAGGGCGATAAGAAACCCGCCCCCAGCCGCGGCGAGGTCACCACCCGTATCGGCGACTTCAAAATCATGACCGGCAACGTGACGTTCAAGCAGGCCGAAGGCGCCTGGGCCGCCGAGGTCGCCGCCACCGGCTTCGCCGACACCGAGTGCAAACCGTTCGAGAACGCACGCAACGTTGCCAAGACCCTTCCGGTGCCCGGCGACGTGCTCCTGACGCACGCCGCCTTCCTGCACTTCGCCCCGCGCCTACTCGATGGGCCCGGCAAGGTCGAGAACGTGGTCCACGTGGAGTTTCCGGACGACATCGGTTTCCCGGAACTCCTGAACGTCCAGCCCAACTGTATCCTGGAGCGGCACGCCGCCAAGGACGACGGCAACGCCGACATCACCCTCCACCGCGTCTTCGCGGGCGGCAACATCATCCCGCTGTTGAAGATGACCGTGGGCACGGACGGCAAAGTCGTGGAGATGACGCTCGGCCGGTTCACCCTCCAACCCGCGGCATCGCCCCTGGAGAAGTAACGCCCGTTTGCAGGGCCACGTGCCGTTGCCGCGATGGCCGTGGGCCGCCCCCGTCGGCGTTGCCCCGTGCACTCGCCCGGCCCGGCCCGGCACAAAAGCCGTTGATTCCGCGGGGGTCGTGCCGATATAATCCCCGGTCCCAACGAGCCACCTTAGCTCAACGGCAGAGCACCGCTTTCGTAAAGCGGGGGTTC
>Ga0272441_10013842_pt1 | contig 11548 bp, 7 predicted proteins | sample SSMProp6N_FD_193582 | JGI IMG/M metagenome (GOLD analysis project Ga0272441, IMG submission 193582) | Marine sediment archaeal communities from Little Sippewissett salt marsh, Falmouth, MA, United States - SSM-Prop-6N | ecosystem: Environmental > Aquatic > Marine > Wetlands > Sediment ... | reverse complement strand
ATGCCTGCACGTAAGCAGCACCCTGTATTCAGGCTCGCCGTTTATCTTCCCGAGAAGAAGTTTCTGAACAACCCTGCCCGCCTTTGTTCGGGTATGTTCTTCGACTGTAAGGTTTGGGTTTGGCATAATGGATTTGAGGATCAACTGCAGGTCCTTGTCCTGATATGGTATCGTAAAGCAGAAGCGAACGTCTTTTTCGTCGGCTTTAAAGTCATAACTGAATGAAGTGTCTTTAACCTTATCGCCCCCCAACCAGGACCATTTAAGCCCGCCGTCTTTGCTGAACGCAGGTCCGCGGACGCCGATAGGGCTGGGTTCGGCGAAATGGAAGGTAAGCTTTTTGCCTGCTGCGCCGGCAACCCTGAATTTCCAGTAAAACCACCAGCCTTCGGTGTCGCGCAGGTCCTGAGTAAGGTATATATCGTCGCCTTCAATTTTCTTTACGATGATATTGCCTGCGGGCAGGTTTGCGTCAATGCTGAAATCGACATTTCCTTCGGTATAAGAATTTGCTGCCGCCGCTGCTGCACCCAGCCCGAATGCCAAAACAGCCGCTATTGAGTACAATAGCTTCCCTAACATAGAAACCGTTCTCCTGATGTTTTCTTACCAGAGGAGACCAAACTCGGCTAAGTCGTCAAAATTAACATCGTCGTCGTTATCAAGGTCGCCCTCAATCTCGGGACCGCTCTGGAGCCAGTTGTCGCATATCACCTTCAAATCACCCCACCCGATAACCGTATCACCGTCAAGGTCGCCGGCATAAACGCCCATATTAGCACAGGGAGAGCAGGCCTGCAATCTGAAATCGCCGCCTTCTGCATCTATAAACAAAGGGTCGGTCTCCACAGAATCCATGTCATAGCCGTATATGCTCTGCCACTGTGCAAGAGAGTATTGTCCTCCCTCGGCATATTCGGGCTTGTAATTAAAGCCGGCCGCTATATTGAACTGGGCCGAACGGTTCGGATTGTAATAACAGTTCTTGTGAAAATGCAGTTGGGGGAGGGTGAGATAATAAAGCACATCGGTCATGTAACAGCCGACATCAACTATGCCGCTCTCAGAATTATAACTGGTATCGGTGTCGTAAACAATGTTGTTTCTGTATATGATAGTGTTGGGGTCGTTGGGAAAATCCGGATTGATGTAATTGGTAGTGGGATTGCAAGTAAAGGCCTTTGACTCATAAATCGTATTATACTCGAAGAGCTGGTTGTTCTGATGAGTTATCCCGCCTTCGTCCTTGCTGCGGATAGAGCCGCCCGTATCAATCAGGTTGTGGTGTACGTGAGTATTTGCAGTTCCTGATGCAACCCCAAAGTACTTGTTATTACGAAACGTGTTATTATAGACGTAAAAGCCAGCGGCCGGGTTCTGGTTGGCGTGCTTATACTTGAGGCCGGCTCCTGATATTGATGAGGTAGGCTGGGTCTGGTAAAAGAGGCAATCGTGAACAATTACATCGCCATGGTTCGTATTAAATCCGTTAAAACATACCATACCGGTACTGTTAGCCGGGTGACCCTGGGCACCTGTGCGGTCATAATTGTCATAAAAAACACAGTCATAAACTTCTACATCACCAGTATTTTTAACTTCTAATCCGCAAATATTATTATCGTTCCTGCCATTGGTATCATGAATTTCCAGATCGTAAACTTTTATGTGGTCTGAATCTCCAAGCACGACTCCACGGCTGTATGCGTTTCTAATTTCAATGCCTGATACATCCCAGTATTCGCATTGGTAAATATTGATTCCTTTACCATTGTACTGTGGGTCTATTACAGGATTGTGACCTGGATAAGCTTTGATATAAATCCAGTTACTACTGTTTCCGTCCTCGAAGCGGAAATAAGCTATTTGTGAACCGCCTCCGGTAGGGCCGTTATTATAGTCGCCTGGATGAAGTATTGTATTATGCGTACCGTTCATAAGATAGATAGTATCGCCGGCCTGAATGTCAACCCATCCGGAAGGCCTGTAGCTGCTTGTGTAATAGGTAATTATATTTGCAAACGATTCCCATGGGCTGCCTAAGCTGCCGTCGCCGCTGGTGTCGCTGCCGCTGACCGGGTCGATATAATAATCGGCTGCGAATGTCGGCGATGAGGACAGACCCAGCAATAAAATAAAGGTGAATAACAATGACAATTTCTTAAACATTGCACTCCTCCTGTAAAGGTTCCTAAAAAACTGCTGCGGGTACAATTTCACAAACATTCCGCTCTCTTTTTATACAATATTAAATGTCATTAATCAAGGAAAATCCCGTGAAATAAATATCGCCTGGAAGTTTGTTATCTCGCAGCGCATGCAGAAGCTAAATAAAAATACAGGTCGAATCAGCCCAATAGACTTCTTTTTACAGGTGCTGACGTTTGTCAACAACCTGAAAAACATCTTATTTCTGATACAACCAGACGTCGTCAAGATATAACTGGCCGCCACCGGCAACGCCGATTTCCGGAGAAACGGGGTCGCCGACTCCAATCTCAATGGTTTTGACTGCGGTCATATCAAAAGCTCCATTATTGTCAATGAAGCGCTGCAGAGCGATACTCCACTTTTGCCACTGTTCGGCCAACAGGTCATTGGTATCCCAGGCGTCGCTGTATTTGACGATTGTTTCTCTGTCGCTGCTGTCTGTCAGTCTCACATACATTTCGTCAATGTTCGGGCTGCCCCTGTACCATAAGGACAAACCTTCGGTGGTGCCGCCGAGCGTCCAGTCCTGTGGCGCTTCTGTGCGGCTGACACCGCAATAATACGGTGAGTAGCTATTGTCATACAAAAGCCTTAGCGACTTGTCGCCTGTATGTACACGAAACGTCTCAAGACCATAATAATCTTCGGTAGCGCCGGTCCCGTCCCAGGTGTCGGTAAGAGGATTGTCACCGACAGCAGTGCCTGTATAGAGCTCAAAATTGTCCAGCAGATAAACGGGAGTTTCTACCAGCCAGTTCTCTGCGAAGGCATCAAGGTCAATCCCGTCGATAGTTCCGTTCGGCGGCTGCGAAATCTCATAGTTAAGACTCCAATTGCCCTGGCCGGCCTCACTCAACCAGGCAGACGCGAATGCTGTGTAATCCTCAAAGTCCACATCGCCGTCGTTATCGGTGTCACCCCGAATCGGCCTTGAATCAGCTATTGTCAAATTATCGACCCAGAAGGTCTGGTCGATAGGTGAGCCTTCACCCATATACGGCGCTGCAATGTACTGATTGAATTTCATAGTCGGATACTCTCCGGTTCGAAGCATTACATCCTCGTTGTCGATTATCGGTTCACCGTCGTACCAGTATTTTAAGTGGCCGTCTGCTACTGCCTTTCCATTGACGATACTGTTCAGCTTGAAGAATACCTCTATAAAATGCCAGTCATTTTTGTAGTACGGCCCCGGTGTGTCCTGAAAATATACTTCACCTGCCTCCCACCGCTTTCCATTCCAGTGAACCGAACCGCCCCCGGGCAGGTAGCACGAACCGTCCCCGTAACCGTCGCTGTCTCCGTTACAGCCGGCAATTGACCTTTCTTCTGTGATATTTGTAAGGTTAACTCCGATGTTTGACTCGTCGATATTATCCCCGTCCTGTATGCCAAGCAGCGGTTCTCCGGCATTTTGCTCGATATAAGTCGTTAAATGTGTGTAAGCAAGACCGCTGTGTGCACTGTTGAGGTTGGTCAGCGTATGAAATTCATGCATACCGTAATATTGGTTCGACCCCGTCCAGTTCGAGCTGTACTTGATATAGAAACTGATATACACACTCTCGCTTTCGGTAAACAATTTTCTCACTCCGCCGCCGTTGGTTGGTTTGGTTGCCCCCTGGAGAAAATGGAACTCAGCCGAACTTATGCTTCCCGGAATATGCTCGGCGGTTGTTCGTAATACAGTGCCGTCATACCATCCTCTTGCAACAAAGTTGTCGTCGTCAAAAAGCTCCTCAAAAAATATTACAGCCCCTTCACTGTGACTGATTGACCCGGCAGCTAAAACCAGAATTGTCAAACATAAAAGTTTTTTATACATAGAACTGTTTCCTTTGAAATTCACCTGTAAGTTAACTTTAAATTATATTATACCAGAATTCGCTGCCGAAATAAAGTAAGTTAAGCTGTCACAGCAACTGTTTGGAGTAAAAATATAGGGCAAATCAGCTAAAAAAAACTTTTCTGTTTTTTTTACAGGTGCCAGGGACTTCGCATCGGGCGGGCAAGCATACGGTTGGCATCGACATTATTGACGATTTGCTCATTTTTTGGGTCCCATTTTAGTTTACTTCCCGTTAGCATGGCAATATTGACCAGATGACAAATCGTCGCCGTGCGATGACCGACTTCGGCTGGCGCTATCGGCTGGCGGCGAGTCTTGACGGAGTCTAAAAAATTACGATGGTGTTCGGGACTGCGGCCGAGGTGAATTTCATTGGGGCCGATGGATTCTTTGAGTAAGGATTCGGGCTCGGCTTCCAGACGTCCGCCGTGAATATGGATAAAAATCCAGCCGTCGGTGCCCTCGAACTTCAATCCGCGGTTGCCGCTGCTGCCGCCAATCAGCCGGACGCCGTTTGCATACCTGCATTCGAAATTGTATTCCATAAACGTGTCATATATACCCTTATCCGGCGCCTTGCCGCTGCCGGATATTTCAATCGGCCCGGTGTCGTCGGTATTGTTGCCTAATTGGCCGATGTCGATAATGTGTGCGCCGCGGTCGGTCATTTCTCCCCCGCCGTAATCCAGTATGAAGCGCCACCAGAAATGGCACCGTCTTTGTGTGTACTCTACCCAGGGCGTGTGTCCCAGCCACATATCATAATCGAAGCCGTCCGGGACCGGCATTGTCGGCTGGGGATAGTTGCTTTTCAATATCTCAAGGTGATGAGAGTCGCTGTTGGGCATGTTGACCCGGATAGTATGCAATTTGCCGATTCGGCCGTTACGAACCAACTCGCACGCAAAACGAACACTGTCATTGGAGCGCTCATGGCTGCCGGTTTGAAGGACGCGCCCGTGCCGTGTTACCGCTTCGCACAATGCACGACCTTCGGCTATGGTGTTCACAAGCGGTTTTTCACAGTAGATGTCTTTGTTAGATTTTGCAGCTGCTATGGAAATCAGCCCATGCCAGTGGTCCGGCGTACAAACAGAAACTGCATCGATATCATCGCGGCAAAGAAGCTCGCGAAAATCATTATAAGTCGCACAATCGCGGTTGCCGTATTTATTATTGACGATTACCCTCGCAGGTTCACGGCCGGCTGTTGACCCCGGTGCCTGGTAGAGCATATCGTAACTGGCATTTCCCCTGTTAACATCGCATACCGCAACCACCTGAACATCCGGGTTATTCAGGAACGCTTTCATATTATACGTCCCCTGCCCGCCCATACCGATACAGCCCATCACAATGCGTTCGCTCGGGGCTGTTGAACCATCGGCGCCGAAAACCGACGACTTAACGATATAGGGAAAACCTAATACAGCCGGTGTTAATGCGGCGCTTTTTTTCAGAAACTGTCGCCGATTTATTTTCCTCATAGCTTAAACCTCAATAGGTTAGCACTTCAATTCTTCTTCAATCAGACAGCCCTTGCACGGACAAAACGCCCGAATATTCTCCTCGGGCGTCCCCGGCGGCACTTCGCAGCCGGGCATCAGAATAAATTTATCGCCGCCGGCCCTGATGCATTCTTTGGCTGCGCCGGCGACGTCTTCGGCGCTGCCCTGCAACAGGACCGCCGAAGGGTCGAAATTCCCGCACAGGGTAACTCGCGGCCCGACGAGCTCGCGAGCTTCGGCCAGCGGCACCATCCAGTCGACATCTATTATATCAGCGCCGCTCTGGGCAATGTGTTTAATATTATTTTTTATATTACCGCAGATATGCAGTTTCACTTTCGCCCCTGCTTCGTGTATCGCCGCTATCAGTTTCTGCTCTAATCTGAGAACATATTCAGCGTACATATCGGGGCTTATAAGACTCACCACTGCATCGCCGATTCCAATCATATCGGCGCCGGCCCTGATTTGGGCAAGCGCAAAGGATATTTCATTCTGGATTATAATTTCTCCCGCCTCGATAAACACATCGGGCTTATCCATCATATCCATCAGGGTATTTTCAACCCCGCGCAGGTCCGCATATTCGGCTATCGGGCCTTCGACCCACCCTAATACGCTGTGCGTCTCGCCAATTTCGGCGGCCATCTTCGCAACGCTTTGGACCCGCTGCTGCATTCGCTCCGATGTCTCAATGTTCAGCGGCTTAACCAGCGATATATCGTCATAGCTTTTTATTAAAAAGCCCCTGGGTTTGCCGACCCCGTTGGCGGGATAATCGAATTCCATCCCGTACGCCGACGCCTCGCGCCACGGGTCGCTTATCGCGCTTATCTGGTCGATATTAAATGCCCTTGTTACCGCAAGTTGCGACTCGGCCAGAACGTCCCCGTCAAGGTAATAATCCCTGTAGCTGCGCCCGATATAGTTCGCAGACCACGCCATAAAAATAGGAGTAACAGCCAAACGATCGCGACTGTCGCCATTAATCGTGGCGTAAATTCTCTCTTTAGGCGTCATAAACCAACCTCGTAAATTAGTTATCTAAGCAGCCGATACTTTTATTCGTCTTCCTTTTCCGGCAGCTCCCGAATCCAGATATTACGATACCGGACAGGGTCGCCGTGGTCCTGCAGGCTCAGCGGCATTTTATCGCCGTGCGCTACGTAATGCGACCGCCGCTTATGCCACGTCGGGCCTTTAATCTCCCAATGGTCCTGCACCAGAACGCCGTTTTGCAGCACGGTAACCGTAGCAGGCCGGAACGCCTTTTTGCCCTTGAAAATCGGCCTGCGGAAAATAATGTCGTAGCTCTGCCACTGTCCCGGCCCGCGGCAGGCATTCACCATCGGCGGTTTCTGGCCGTAAAGCGAACCGGCCAGCCCGTCCGCATAAGTCGGGTTATTATAAGAATCGAGTACCTGCACCTCGTATGTATTCATCAGGAAGACGCCGCTGTTACCGCGATGCTGGCTGCTGCCGGTGGGGTTGGCTGGTGTGGCCCACTCGATATGCAGTTGACAGTCCCCAAATGAACCCTTCGTGCGGATGCCTCCGGTTTTCTTTACCGCTTCCATATACCCGTTTTCAAGCTTCCACTTTACCGGCCCGTCTTTTTGTGATTCCCACTCGGAAAAGTCACTGCCGTCGAAAAGAACTATCGCATCCGATGGCGGCTGACTCGAACGCCTCCCCGGAGTTACTACCACAGGCTGCGGACGGTTCATATCGTGAACTCCCCACCGGTACTCTTTCTCCGTAAGCTCGCTCTCGCAGCCGCACACTGCAATAACTAATAACACACTCATTGCCAACATCAATTTCACTTTCATAACTGTCTCCTTCTTGTAACTGTTATTGTACAAATCGACCGATTTTCCGAAATCAGCCGGAACTATTCTTTAACATAAACCGTTTGCGGAGCCTCTTTCAGCCAGTCGTAATAAAGAATTCTGTCCGCAATCAAACGGTTGTCAATATAAAGCCTAAAGCCCAGCCGGTAAGTTCTGCCAGCCGGTATGTAAACCCTGTCTCCGCCCTCCCGTACACCTAAGTAATCTTCAAGCGATATCGGCGACAGAGTATCGACCTCACTGCCGGCCGCCGAAAGAACCTCATCTCCGTAACCGACAAGCTGCAATGTTGCGCCGGCCACCATTTCACCCGTGCTTATTCTGTAAACCTTTTTACCAAGTCCCCATCGGGGCTTTTCGGTCTCATCGGTAAGAAAAGGCTCGAAAACCATCGTCATCTCGCGCGACGACATTATCTCTATCCCCGCCTCCAGTTTTATCCAGTCTCCCGTGCTGACCTGTCCATCCCGCCCCATATGCGAAAATGTTTTGCCCTCTCTGGTTGAGTTTCCTCGCAATGCATTATAGAAACCTACGAGCAAACTCGGCCCGTTAAGAGGCTTTACCTCAACTTCACCTGCCGACTTGCGGCCGACTATTCGCCCGACGTTATTGACCAATAGCGCCGTCACCCGCGTCACCCCCGGCAAAATAAACTGCGCTCGCGGTATCTTTTCTTTAAACTCCCACTTGCTTTTACCGTCTCGAAGCTGTCGCTTGCTCAAAATATTGTAATCGACATGCTCTTCGGCGCGAAGCCATAGCTGGTAGCCCTTCAGAGACCGGCTGCTGCTCAGTTTGACTTTGGCGGTTATATCGTTTTTGCTTTGTCCCCAATCCACCTGTACTTCAAAGTCAACTTTCCTGTCGTCCTCCGGGCCGGGGTAATAGAGCTTTTTCAGAGCATCCCCGCAGCGCCATATCTGCGTTACGTCGGTCAGTTCGGCCTGGTCGGCCTCTGGCTTTGATATCACTTCCTCCGCCGTCCCGTCAAGGTTGCGGTCATAGCCGAAGGTGTCGAAAAAACCGTCGCCGTCCATATCACTGTAAGTTATTATCTCGCGAACATACTTCTGGATATTTTCCTTTGTCGGCCTAAGCATAAAGAACGGCCGGCGGCAATCAGTATCGCGGTACCAGATTCCATCCTCTGCCTCGTATAAATGATAGAGGCCGTCAATAGGTGAAAGATATAAACGGAAGTCCGAATCGGCATCCCGGTCGAAGTCGCGCCGCGAGCCGATAAAGGCCAGCTTTGGGTCAAAACCGTAGTAATAGCTCCATATACCCTCCAGCCGCGGACATCCGACGTCCTTTGTCCCGGCGGTGTCTTCCTGGTCTTCGAGCCAGTTTAGTGAAATAACTTTCCAGGGGGCATGAAGCGTATAATAAACACAGGATTCGGCCGGAACAAAATCACGCCCGAACTCAGGCCCGCTGCCTCGCTGCTGATAGTAATCCGGCAAATCGATACCGGAAAGAAAATCCCATAATTTAAGCTGGTCGCCCGCCCACCAGCCACGCGGAACCTCACCTAACATATGAAATGCTGCATCGTAATCGACGTGGGCCTCTATCGATTTCACAGGGTCGTCCAGGCTGTATCTATCGGGAGCGTCTCCGTCCCAGTCAAAGCTCCATCTCATCAGTCCCGGCCCGTAATCGCGAAAGTGCATATCAGTAAAGCCGTCGCCGTTAAAGTCATACCACCGGTGTGCCTCTCCCGTCGTGCGCCGCCCTTCCAGCCCCATTCCCCGCGCCTCCTGAACGCGTCTGACCCGGTGCATCCCGGTGCCTGCGCCGTCGGCGTCCATAACATCCCACACCGAAGCGGTTTTTACCCCCGGCTTATAATGTTTGGGAAATATATCATCGTCGTCGCTGTCAAAATAAATCCAGTATCCGAAACCGTGAATCGGCCCGCGCCAAGTCTGTCGCATACACCGGTCGCTCGCAATATACTCATAATGCCTTTCCCCTGTAAATAGCGCCGGGTAGTCACACCGAAAGTCCGGGTCGTTATCTCCGTCGATGTCCCTGTATCGTATCCTCTGGTGAACAAAACCTTTGCCCGTCAGGTCAAGCTCGTGCAAATCCGAATCCCTGTCATTGCATATCCCGTCCCCGTCCAAATCCAGGCAACGCCAGAGCCAGCCTTCTTCCGTCTCAATCCGCCCGTCTCCGTTCCGGTCGATATAAATCCTCAGTTCATCAGGCCCGCCGTCAACTCCTTCGCTCCATAACCAGCCCTGATAAGAATCCCCTCTGCCGAAAATATGAAGGTCGCCTCTTTTGTCGGCCCGACCGTTACCGTTCAGGTCTGTAACCTTCACGATTTCCGCCCGGCTGTCCCCATCCATATCCGCCCGATATCGCCAACCGATCACATTTGTCTTACTGCACCCACTGACTGTCAAAATAGCAAAAGCAATTATGAATATTTCTTTTACGTTCGCTGCCTTTAATAAATTCATAATCGTCCCTTTGATATACTGGTAGCTTTAATTTCTAAAAACCCGGCTCCGGGTCCCATCTTCTGTTAACATAAACATATCCAAATCCCGCCAAAGCGTCAAGTTTGCTTTTTTACTTGAATATCTCGCCAATCGCCGTTATAGTTACCGCCTATGGCTAAATCAATACTATATTTAGGTGACACCGAAATCAGAGGGGCCGCTTCCTACCTGGCGGGTATTATGACCTTTTACGATATCAGCTTCGATTATCTGCCCTCCGACCGCAGCTTCAGCAGCTCTCTTCTCGACAATGATTATCAGGCCGTCATCATAAGCGATTATCCAGCCAAAAACTTCTCGACCGACCACCTGAACTTGCTCGCCGAAAAAGTCAAAGCGGGAATCGGTCTTTTGATGCTCGGCGGCTGGGAGTCTTTCACCGGACCAAATTGTGAATATAATGATACCGTCCTGAAAGAAGTTCTGCCGGTGATTATGAAACCAACCGACGACCGAATAAACTGCCCCCAGCCGTGCCTTGTGGAAAAAACCGCAGAACACAAAATCGTCGGCTCCTTACCCTTCGACCAAACCCCGCCCGCTATTGGCGGCTTCAATCAGTTCAAAGCAAAACCCAAAGCTTCAACTATTCTAATTGCGCGCAGGTTCGATGTTTCCCGAAAACAGGATAACTTCTCGTTTACACCTTACCAGGAACCAGACCCCTTACTAATTGTTGGTTCTTTCGGCAAAGGCCGCGTTGCCGCCTTCGCAACGGATGTCGCCCCTCACTGGGTCGGCGGCCTCGTCGACTGGGGCGATAGCCGAGTAGAGGCACAGGCGCAGGATGCCGAGGCGGTGGAAGTCGGCAACTGGTACGCTGAGCTGTTCGCAAATATGGTCAACTGGACAGCAGGCAAACTTTAATTCGAATTAAACAGGAGGTAACTATGGATAGTAGTAAACTTTCTCATCATACCTTTCTTCGCAATGTTCTTTTAATCACTGCCTGCATAATTTTATTTACCGGCTGCACGGTAAATAAGCCAGTCGAACAGACCCAGTCAAAATATCTCGGCGACCAACAGCCGGTACTGTATTTAGGCGACTCTGCTCTCAGAGGCCCCGCTGCCTATCTCGCCGGCGTTATGGCTTTTCGCAATATCAGCTTTGACTACGTACCTTCCGGCCAAAAATTCAAAACCTCTCTTTTGGATAATAACTACGCCGCCGTTATCATAAGCGACTATCCAGCCGCAAATTTCACCCCCGACCAGCTCAGGGCACTGACAGAAAAAGTCAAAGCAGGTACCGGCCTTTTAATGCTCGGCGGATGGACTTCCTTCTCCGGAGCCGCCGCCGAATATACCGATACCGTCCTCAAGGATGTTTTGCCTGTGATTATGCACCCCGGAGACGACCGCGTAAACTCCTCCGGTACCTGCCTGGTAGAAAAGATAAAGCCCCACAGAATCGTCGATTCCTTACCCTTCGACAAAAGCCCGCCCACAATTGGCGGCTATAACCTCTTAAAAGCCAAACCGGATGCCTCCACGATTCTGGTTGCAAGGCAATTTGATATCTCTCATCGGGCCAACCGGTTCAATTTTACGCCCCTCCCGAACCCCGCTCCGCTGCTCGTTGTCGGTTCGTTTGGTAAAGGCCGAGTCG
>Ga0272441_10013841_pt1 | contig 11548 bp, 8 predicted proteins | sample SSMProp6N_FD_193582 | JGI IMG/M metagenome (GOLD analysis project Ga0272441, IMG submission 193582) | Marine sediment archaeal communities from Little Sippewissett salt marsh, Falmouth, MA, United States - SSM-Prop-6N | ecosystem: Environmental > Aquatic > Marine > Wetlands > Sediment ... | reverse complement strand
AACTTGGGAAAGGGGAACTTGGGAAAGGGGGACTTGGGAAAGGGGGACTTGGGAAAGGGGGACTTGGGAAAGGGGGACTTGGGAAAGGGGGACTTGGGAAAGGGGGACTTGGGGAAAGGGAACTTGGGGAAAGGGAACTTGGGGAAAGGGAACTTGGGGAAAGGGGACTTGGGGAAAGGGAACTTGGGGAAAGGGGACATGGACCGGGCGGCAATGGGTGACCATATCCCCGCCGCTGAGGGTGCAGTTACTACAGATGCGGATGATACGGCAGGAACGGTCCCAACGGAATCAACCTCGCCAATCCCTCCTCTGGAAACGTTTTACGGAAGAGATGACGAGGTGAAACGGATAACGGAGTCCCTGGGAAAGGACACAGTCCGGTCCGTGGTGGTCACTGGTATTGCAGGAATAGGAAAGACAACCCTGATGGTCAGATCGGTCCAGGGCATGGCCGACAAATACGATATCGTATGGTACAACATGAAGAAATGGGAGGAACCCGACGATCTGCTGGGGGAACTCGGGGAATACCTGGCAAGCAAGGGGTTATCGGGTCTCAAAAAGGAGCTTCGCAAATCGGGCCCGGTCCCGTCTTCGGCAGCCTTCAAGGTCCTCAAACAGAGCCTGCGCGGGGTCAGACTGATCCTGGTTGTGGATGATCTGCAGAAGGCCTCCAGGGAAATGCTGAAACTGCTGGGGTCGATATTCGAAATGATATCTTCCAGGGGGATGGAAGGCGTCAAGCTTCTGGTGATCAGCCGGAAGGTTCCCTCGTTCTACAGCAGAAAACACGTAAATGTTTCCAAAAGCGTGGTGGAACTTGCCGTGGAGGGACTGGATAGGGAAAGCTCCAGAGGTATCGTGGGTCACCTGGATGACCGTTCCTTCGACAGGCTGTATGACATGACCGGGGGCCACCCCCTTTACCTGTCCCTGCTCCGTTCATCCGATCCCCTCAGCGCTGCAGTGGAGTTCGGGACCTTCATGGAGGACGAGATATTTGCACGTCTTTCAGACGATCAGCTCCGGCTGATCAAACTGGCCTCAATTTACAGGTATCCAGTCCCCAGCGACGGGCTTTTCCAGGAGAGCGGCATGGACGCCAGGGAGCTGGTGGAGCTTGCCAGGAGGGGACTGGTAATTGAACGGCCTCCCGGATATTTCAGCACCCACGAGTTCGTGCGGGGGTTCGTCGACAGGCTTGTCACTCCATTGGAACAAAAACGTCTACACACGCTGGCATCAAAATATTATTCCCAGGGCACTGACGAGTTCTCATTCGTGGAGGAGGTGTACCACCTGCTGGCCTCGGACAACCCGAAGGACGCGGCAAGACGCTGTGTCGAGAGCGTTCCGGTCCTAATCGACAGGGGATACCTCAACCTTCTGCCACTGCTGGAACCCTTTGAGGACATCGAACTCGACCCGGTCCTTTCAACCGGGATAACCGAATTGAGAGCCCGCCTTTTCGCCGCCAGGGGACAGACGGGAAGGGCCCGATACGAGTACGAGAAAATGCTCAAGCACACGGCCAGGGGAAAAAAGGGAGGGGACAGGACATCGGCCATGGGACGGCTCGGTGACCTGAGCGCTCAGGAGGACCGATGGGACCGCATGTACAACCTCAACCGACAGGCACTGGACCTGGCCAGGAAGAGGAAGGACAATAAAAGCCAGGGAAAGCTCCTAAACAACATGGGATACGCGCTCCTGAGACAAGGAAGATACCAGGAGGCCAAGAAACGCTACGACCAGGCACTGCGGATACTCCAGGGAAGGGGCGACCGGGAAGCGTACATACTCACCCTTATCAACCTGGGTAATGCATGGGAGGCGGAAGGACACATCTCAAAGGCACGGGGGAGTTACAACAGGGCCGTGTCCATGTCCCGGGAAGCTGGTTTTTCCCTGGGCATGGCCGAGGCACGGTTGAGACTTGGCAAGGTCAAAAGAGCCCAGGGTGATCTTAACGGGGCTCTTTCGGAGCTTCAAGAGGCAAGCAGATCATTTGAACACCTCGAGGATATCAGGGGGGCCGTCAAGGTGGCCATCGAGCAGGGTGATTTGCTCTTTGAGAGCGGAAGGATAACTCAATCCAGAGGCCAGTACTCCAGGGCATTGGATCTCCTAAAAGACCTGCAATCCCAGTCCCAAATCCTCAGCGAAAGGATATTCAGCATTAAAGGGTCACTAACCCCCTCGACCGATGGCAGAGAGATCGATAGGGATAGCTTGGATAATATCGATGACACCCATGATCTGGAAAGTCAGTTCGACGTGATCAAGGGAAGGCTGTTACGAAGGCTGGGTGACTGCCTAATATCGGAGGGAGATCATAGAGGGGGAATGAGGTTTTATCACCAGGCCCTAAACGAGCTTTCGGGTGATTGGGCCCGATCGGAACGGGTAAGGGCGCTCATGGCACTGGGACGCGAGATGTTCGGGGACGGTAAGACAGAGGATGCGATAGACAAATGGCAAGAAGCCCTGGACATGCTGGTTGGCATGGACGATCTGGAAGGTCAGGTGGTTGCCCATCTCAACATGGCAAACGCCCACATTTCTTCAAGATCAGAAAACAAGCGTCAGATGGCAAAGAACCATCTGTCCATGGCCCGGGGACTGGCCAAGAAGACAAAGGATAGGGACCTGATGGGAATGGTGAAGGATGCCAGATTACGGTTGGACGGGTTGAAACGGACCGGCAATTGAACGGAGTGAACAGATGGAACAAGCTGAACAAATTGAGCGTACATGGCAAACTGAATAAACGGGATAAATTGACCGTAATTGCCGATGGCCCGATAATTGGTTGTTTGTACGCAACTTCTACAGATCTTCCTCGTCATCCAGGGTCTTCGGCCCTTCTACCTCTTGTGACGTGTTCCCGATGTAGAATTCCTTCCATTTTCCTCCCTCCCCGCCTCCATTGCCATTGCCGCTTTCATCGAAACGGCTGGGGGTTGCGAACTCTGAGAGATAGCTCTCCCTTTCCCTGCGCTTGGAGTACTGGAACGACCCAAGCATTATCACCAGCAATACCGTTCCCCCAATGGCCACCGCAAGACCGATCCCCGATCGTCCTTCCCAGATGGTCCCGTTTCCCTGCCCGCCATCATCACCGGGTTCTGATGAAGCATCATCATCATCAGTAGGATGGGTAGAATCGTCGTCACCTCCTTCATCGTCCACGTGATCGGTATCGTCTCCCGGGAAATCGTCATCGGTGATGTTGATACCCGTGATGTTGTCCCGGTCCTTGCCACCGATACCGTCCCTGTCATCGCCCCCGTCACCCACCCCATTATCGGCATCGGTAGACTGGGCGGAGCAGCCGCTGGAGATTACCAGCATAATACATAACCACAGGGCCATGAGGACACCAAACGACCTGAACTTCAACCTTCATACCTCCACATGATATCTACGATTGAACATTCCCTGCGGACCGATATATAGAGTGGGACTAGATATACCCCAAATTATACCAAACGGGCACGACAGAAGTACACGACGGATTGAGTGCGGACACGGCAGATAGCACGGTAGATTGGATATTCGACAGTCTCAACTCCGGTCCCGGAGGTGATCGATCAGAAGACGCCTCTCCTGGCGCTCCACCTCCCTCAGGGTGTAATCCACGTCATCGGGTGAAACCGATAGCATGTCCACCCCCTTTTCCACCAGGAACCGGACGAAATTTGGATGTTTGGGCACATTGAGCCCGGTCACCGCCACCTTCTTTCCCGATTCGCGGCAGGCGTCTATCACCAGCCCCACGGCCACCTTCAGGGACTCGGGAAGTTCCTCGAAGTAACCCGCCTCAACCAGGGCGGGTACCTCCATGTTGGCACCCAGCACCAGCTGCAGCATGTCGTTTATGTCCACGCACATCCCGTCCACCCGCTCGGCGAACGCCCGGGCCTGAAGCACCGTGGCGGGAACCTCGGCGGATATCCACAGCTCCGATCCCGGACCCCTCTTCCACCCCTCCCGGGCCATCAGGGTCTCCAGACCGTCCAGCTCCTCCAGCGTCCGGACGAAGGGCAACAGGATCGACAGGTTGCCGCACCCGTTATCCCGGCGTGAGCGGACCACGGAACGGATCTCCATGCGGAAGGCATCACCCAGATTGGGGGAGAGGTACCTGGCGGCGCCGCGAAGTCCCATGAACGGGTTTATCTCAACGTCCTCGAAACGTTCCCCCTCCTGGAACTCCCGGTACTCGTTGGTTAAAAAGTCGGCGGTGCGGTAGATCACCGGTCGGGGGGAGAAGGCCTGGCAGATCGATGTGAGCTTTTCTGTAAGGATGCTCTCGTATCTGTCGGATTCACCTTTCTCGGCGTAGGCGCTGGGATGGTAATCCATGTCATTGAGGATCAGCAGTTCCTCTTTCAGCTCCAGCACCCCGTCCACCGGCATGGCGCAGGCGGAGGTGGCCTCGGATATCTCGGATATGTTTACCATTATCCGGGTCACCGGGGCGGGTCCCGACTGCAAACGGGCGGGGACATCTATCCGGGCCCCGACGGGAACACGATCGCTCCTTTCGGGAACCACCCGAACGTCTGCGGGCTTTTTGCTTTCGGAGATGATATCCTCCGGGATCATACCCGCCGGGACATCGCTGACCGAATAAACGTCCTCTTCGGGCTCGGCCGCCGGCTCCCGGGGAGGTTCGGGTTCAACGGGCACCCGGTCCTCCCGGCGCACCTCCAGGATGTACACCCGGTCATCCACCAAAGCCCACTCGATGGCCAGCCCGTGACCCACCCTTTCCACCATGTCCGCTCCCATCTGGGCCAGCTGTCCGGCCATGTTGTCGGTTATCTTGGGAAGGTTCTGAAGCTCGCTGTCCACAGGGATACGTTCGAAGTTCCCGTCCTGATTGCGTCCCCACTTGACCGGCTGGCTGCTCACCCGGGTCTCCACGATGGAGAGGTTCATGGGTTCCACCAGGAACCGGTCGGGTATGATATCGTCATCACTGCTGCTGTCCCATATGCCCAATACCGCCTCGATCTCCACCCGGGACTGGGACGTTGTGTTTTGTGGACACCGTACCGTTCCCGACGCGTCAGACGGTATCATCTGCTGGATGATGACCGCCGGCACCAGGGCGTCATCGGGTATGTCCCTCTCCCTTCTGAAACGAAGCGCGGAGGGCGAGTAGACCGAGGCCCAGCTGTCCTTGATGCGCTTGAGAAGCTCGGACTCTCTTCTGATATTGAGGAAATACCTCTGGTTGGACGGGAAGTCCTCACTACCGTCCCAATCCAGCTGGGGGGATGGACGGACCACCACGTAATCGTCACCGGTGTCCTTGACTATCTTCTTGTAGGAATTTATGATGTCTATCTCCATGTCCCAGGGTATCTTGGACTGGTCGAAGAGCCGCTGGACAGTATCGGACCGGGCGGTGAGGTCCTCCCAGCTTGCAGCGTCCAGTCCTCTGAGGGAATCGCTGATCTGTTCACGAATGCCCACGTCCGAGATGAACTGGGTGTAGGCGGATGTGGTGACGATGAAGGTTTTCGGGACGGTAAATCCGTACCGAACCATCTCACCAAGGTGCGCACCCTTCCTGCCAACCAGCGGGGCATCCTCTGATCTGACCGTATCCACCAAAATGACGTTTCTCATATCGACCGACGGTGCAATGGCCGGGGCGATAATAATAGTTGTTGGGTGAGGGGACATGTTTGGAACGTTGGATGAGGGCTCCGGATGAGGGCTCCGGATGAGGGCTCCGGATGAGGGCTCCGGATGAGGGCTCCGGATGAGGGCTCCGGATGAGGGCTCCGGATGAGGGCTCGGGATGAGGGCTCGGGATGAGGGCTCGGGATGAGGGAATGGGATGAGGGAATGGGATGAGGGAATGGAATGAGGGAATGGAATGAGGGAATGGGATGAGGGAATGGGATGAGGGAATGGGATAAGGGAATGGGATAAGGGAATGGGATGAGGGAATGGGATGAGGGAATGGGATGAGGGAATGGGATGAGGGAATGGGATGAGGGAATGGGATGAGGGAATGGGATGAGGGAACGGGATGGGGACACGGGATGAGGGAATGGGATGGGGACACGGGATGAGGGAATGGGATGGGGATTTAGGATGGGAATAGTAGGTAGGGATACAGGGTATTAATGTTGGACGGGGGCATTGGATGTAACCACTCGGTAGGGTACCTGACGTAAGACCCGGGAAGGTGTCTTATTATAGGTCCCATCGCCATCTCCTCCCCATGACCTCCCGAGACATTCTCCTGGTGATCGATGTGGGGACCACGGGGACCAAGACCCTGGCCTTCCGGTCCGACGGATGCCTGCAGGCCTCGGCATACCGGGAATACCAGAACCTACAGCCCTCGCCCGAGCGGGTGGAGGTGGACGCAAGGGTCTGGCTGGACGCCGCCAGGGATACATGTCGTGAGGTGATGGGAAGCGATGATATCCGGGATTGCCGCCTGGCAGCAATCAGCATCACCAACCAGCGGGAGACCGTGGTGGCGGTTGACGAGAATGGATCGCCCCTTTCCAATGCCCTTATCTGGCAGGATCGGAGAACGGCGGACATCTGCACCAGGATGGCTCATAAGATGGACCCGGCTGAGGTCTTCGAACTCACAGGCCTGACCATAAATCCTTACTTCTCCGCCTCGAAGATGCGGTGGCTGCTGGACAACCTGCCCAAAACCGGGCAACCCGGTGGTGAAGGGGGGGAAATCCACAAGCTGCTGCTGGTGGCCGATCTTCTGGTGCACCGGCTCACAGGGAGGTTCGTGACCGATCCGTCCAACGCATCCAGGACCCTGCTGTTCGACCTGGAGAGGGGACGCTGGAGCAGCGAGTTGCTCCGGTCATGGGACATCGACAGGGACCTGCTTCCGGACATAGAACAGAGCGGCACCGTGGTGGGCGAGGTGGACCGGGACATGGGCAGGGAGATGATGATACCCGAGGGCACCCCTGTGGTGCTGGGAGGGGGCGACCAGCAGTGCGCGGCCCTGGGCCTGGGGGTAATCAGACCCGGCATGGCCAAGGCCACCACCGGCACCGGGACGTTCTTGCTGGGATACTCGTCCAAACCGGTCCGGGACAGTCAGATGAGGCTTCTGACCAGTGCCCACGCCGTTGCTGGCGCTTACGTCATGGAGGGCTCCATATTTGCAACCGGGGCGCTCTACCGATGGTTCCGGGACCACCTGGGCGGTCCCGAGCTTTCCAGGGCCCGCTCTTCCGGGGAGGACCCTTACGAGCTGCTCAACGGGCTCTGGACCAAATCGCCTCCGGGATGCCACGGGCTAACTGCAATACCCCATTTCCTGGGCGCCGGCGCCCCCCGGTGGGACTCCAGTGCCCGGGGAGGGCTTGTGGGCCTGACCACCGCCCACGGGCGGTCTCACATCCTGCGGGCCATGCTGGAATCAGTTTGTTTCGAGCTCCGCAGATGCCTGGAGGTGTTCGAGGATACGGGAAATCCAGTGGAGAACCTGCGCCTGAGCGGCGGGTTGAACCGGTCCGACGATTTTGTCCAGATGCAGAGCGATATCTGCAACATCCCGGTGGAGAGGACCTCTACACAGGAGGCCACCGCCCTGGGCGGGGCCATGGCGGCATCGGTGGGCGTGGGGCTTCACCCGGATGTTGCAACGGCATCCCGGGAGATGGTCCACGTCAGCGACAGGCACGTGCCCCGGAAGGGATTGCTGGAGGCATACCTAAAAGCCTACGAAAGATACCTGACAGTTGAGGATAGGGTCAACTCCTGCTGAACATGCCCCGTTTTCAAGAAGTGGTTCTTCGATATCGAGGTGTTTTGGGACCCCGGACGATGATTCACCTTTCACTTGAATATCTCGCCCGCTTCCCGGTACCACAGAACCAGGTCCAGATGGTCCATGGAGATGGACTCCCGCTGGGCAAACCGCCTCATCCGATCCTCTATCTCCAGATACCGTTTACCCGACATGGACGAGGGCACCTCTTCTATGACGCCCAGGGACACCAGGTTCTTCAGGATGTGCCTATCCAGTATTGCCAGGTTCTGGCCCAGGCCTATATTGCGGAGGAAATGGCTGGCCTCCTTGTATCCCATCCCCTTGATGTTGGCCACCAGCCACTCCCTGACCTCGATCGGGGTTCCGCGGTCTTTTAGCAGTTTGCGCATTCCAATTCCATCAGGACCCGCAAGCTTGCTGCGGGCCTCCACTATGTAACGGGATTTGTTGTTGTGGAACCGTACACCGCTGAGCTTTCGGGATATCTCCAGGGGACCTCCACTCAGCACCAGGTCCTCGTCGATAAGACATTCCACGGATGCCCAGCAGGACCGGGCCTTGGACTGGGGGGTTAGCAGGCAGAATACCAGCTCGGTGAACAGCTCATCATCGGTACCCTTGGCCCCCAGCCTACCGAACTGAGCCAGACGGTCCTCGATGTCCTTTCCTATGCTGCGGTGGATGGAATGCAGCTCTTCTACGCTCAGCGACGACTGGGGCACGGGAACAACCGGGACGGTTACTTTCGGGAATGTTTTTAAGTCTGACTCACCAACCGGGAGTTTAAACATCCATCACTGTTCCCATTTCACCAGGATAATGCAGCACGGGGAGCCCTTCAGCTGGCACTGGGTCTCCTCCACGGTGCCCCTGGTGTTGGTTACCTCCAGTATGCCCTTTAAGGCACCCACCCATGCATTGCAGGACCCGTCGTAGGTGGCGCAGTCCTTCATGGTGATGGTGGCGCTGCTGTCGGATAAATCTATATCTACCTCGCCGAAACTGAAACCGTCATGGTAACTTTTTGGGGCCCGCTTGAGCAGGGACTTGACGTCCATGAAGGCGACTATGTAGGAGAGCAACCCCAGGTCCTTGACCGTGTAGTGTCCGCAGCGTTCGATGTATTGGGGACCCTTGATGTCCCTGATCCATTCCATGATCGCCCGGCTCCTGGCATGATCGTACCAGACCCGGCCCTTGATGGATTCCGGGTCGATGCCGGTGGCCGCGGCGGCCTCGCTTAGGCCCCTCTCTCCCCATGTACGTTTGATGAATTTGAAGTAACCCTCAATTAGGGAACCTCTTATCTTTCGTCCATCCTCCATTTTGATACACCCCAACGGTCATGTATCGTCCGGAGAAGGAAAAACCCTTTCCCCGAATCGGGAGGAAATGGGTAATAATGCATCTTTAGGTTAATTATTAATAAAAGGACAGATTTACTTTCAAAACGAGAGGCGACCTTAAATGAACCCTTCGGAATACTACAATGCTGAACCTGCAAATCAATCACCCACCGGGCCCGTGAGAAGGCGGGCCTATATCCCTGAACAACAGGGTACGGCCAATCCCGGACCCATGGGACCACCCGCCGCCATTCCCGCCAGAGGCAACATGCCCACGACCAAACCCTCGTACATGGATGGTTACGATGATGATTACGACGATCTTCCCGGACGGAAGAGATCCACGTTCGGGGGAAAAGGAGGATCATCCGCCCCCAGATCCCTCGTGACCGGACTTGTGATTGGCATTGTTTTGGTCATGGTGGGGTTGATGTTTGTGAATATCGCCCCGGTCACTCAGCCCCAGCCCCCTGACCCCGTGGAACCCCTGGAATTTAAAACATACTCCGATGAGAACAACGTTGTCCATTATTTCACAGCCCCACGTCCCGAGGATCATGGTCTCGTGTTCGACACCGACTCCGACACCGGCAACCCCACCGGCCTGACTATCCCCAACTCTCCCAAGGTGGATTACTATGTGGATCTGGACATAGACGATTACGACGAGGATGACGACGGCCAGGTCATACGGGACCGCTACGACGAAAATGGTGATCCCTACGATACCAACGAACTGATGGTCATCGATCCTGACGAACTGGACGATGAGGATGATAACGAGATGGACCTCTACGAGGAAGAATACGACTATTACAAGGACCTCAACGACTTTTACGAGAAGTGGCGGGCTTACCAAAATGATATGGACCAATGGCGAAGGGGAGACCGCAAGGATGTTGTTGAGGCCTACAACAGGGAGCTGAAGGATTACACCAAGGAAATGAACGCGTGGGAAGAGGACAACAACGATAACATAGAAGAGAGGAAAAGGATGACCCAGATAGGTGTGATCATCCTGGACATCGGTGTGATACTGATAGCTGCACTCTTCATCCGCACCGCCCTGGTATCCGATATGGAGGCCCGTGTCCGGGTAGGGATGCTCATCGGTGGAGTGCTCCTGTTGGGATTCCTGCTCCTGTCTCCCACCTACAGCCACCTGATGTTCATGTGATCAACGGGCATCAGGCATACTGGACAGGTTACATAAGAGAAATGTGCGGACGGGCCGGTCAGCCCACCGGCCCTCCGTAACCATCACCGTATCTACGGTTCGGTTTAGGGACCATCCCGCCACCGGACCATCATGCCCCCCGACTCCCACAAGCAAGGGTTGAATCCCACTTCCCCCGGGGGAAACGACTTTCCATCCGCGGTAGCAGCCGGGCAATTGGATCCTCGCTTGGGACGATGGATGACATTCCATCCGCTGACGGTGATAAGATCGCCTTCTCCCGGGAGGTGGCCGGTGTGGGGGTTCCGGGCCCCGGGGAAGGGTACTCACTGAACACGACGGTGAGAAGACTTCTTTGGAGGTTCCTTGCTCTTCTTGAACGACAGCCGCTTTGCCACGAAATGGAGGAGCTTTCCCTTGGGATACTTCTTGCGCACCAGAACCCGCCCGTTGCTGCGCCACCAGCGCTTGGGATAGCTGATGTTCTTTTCCACCACGGGGTTGAGATCCATCCTCTTGGCAATGGCCTCGATGTCCTGGACCGTCGGGGACGGGATCGCCTGGTCCTTGGGGACCCGCCTGCCTTCGGCTCTGGTCAGGTTGGAATCAAAATACTCGGGGTACAGAACCGAGATACGGTCCCCCCGGGAAACCATGAACGTTACCTCACTTCACCAGCACCGCGTTGACGATGCCGTTCTGTCCGGGCCTGGAGGTGATCCGGGCCTTTCCGATCTCGGTTTCAACCAGCGCGCCCTTGGTCACCACGTTCCGCCGAACGTAGTGGGGGTTTGCGGGGTTCTCCAGAACCGAGGTTATCTTGACCTTCTGGGTCTTTTTCTTCCTGGGGTCCACGACGTTGGCGTACTCGGCAATCAGGGCCTTGACCTTGGTGTTGCCGCCCCTCCCACGAATGATCTTGTGCTTCTCGGTGCCCAGGGTGACCTCTATGGGCTCGGAGCCTATCTCGAACTTCCTCTTCTTCTGGGAATGGAGGTATCGGCCACCCGAGGGTTTGCGGTTTGACTTTCCTTGCCATAGAGCCATGGTTACCACCGTGGAGCCCGGTCTATGCCGGATTCCCGATTTAAACGTTTCTCTTTAAATAAGGAACTGTGTTATTTACTAACATCTGTCACAAAGAGGTTCCCTTCGGGTAAATCTCTAACGTTGTGAACGATGTGTGGGTGTAGTCACAGCCCCTATGCAAAGGTGATACTATGACCACACCCAAATCAA
>Ga0272441_10013840_pt1 | contig 11548 bp, 12 predicted proteins | sample SSMProp6N_FD_193582 | JGI IMG/M metagenome (GOLD analysis project Ga0272441, IMG submission 193582) | Marine sediment archaeal communities from Little Sippewissett salt marsh, Falmouth, MA, United States - SSM-Prop-6N | ecosystem: Environmental > Aquatic > Marine > Wetlands > Sediment ... | reverse complement strand
AAGCGATGGTGCGCTATGGCGTTCGCTCAACGAGCCATGGGATGTACGTCGAGAGCTTCGGACGCCAAGCGCTGGCCCAGTACATGGAGGCGTTGTTCCACAAGCGGTTCGAAGAGGACTACCGGCGTGTGACGTGTCCATTGCTGCTGGCGTTGGGAGAAGACGATCTCGAAGACCCGGACGAGAGAGCAGCGATCAAGGGCCTGTGCGGGCTGGCCGAGCAAGGAAGGATCGTCGAAGTGGAGGGGTGGCTTCATCCCTACGGTTGGCTCCTCAACCCGGAGCCAATGTGTGACGTCATCCTGCAGTTTCTTGCCATCTGAATGGGATGTTCAGGTCTTCGATCTTGGCACTCGGAGCAAGCTATCCGGCGGTGTCCCTGTCGTAGCACACGCGATAGATTGCGATCACACCTATACGGGGGCAGAGCTGTCATCTTGGGATCAGGGTGCTCGCAGGGAACCCCGGATCTACAAGCCGAAACCTTCCTTGGGCCACCAATCCGGCCAGTCGGAAAGCCAGTCGGGGATTCGGGCCTGCTTCACACGATCGCAAACGGGATAGTACGGTTTCAGGTCGAGCACCGGCGTTTCGTCGAGTGCGTCGATGTTGTTCACGACAAGGCGTCCTTCGGTCGCGTCGACGTGCTCAATCTTGCACACGGTAAACGCCACCGGATTCGGACGGTATTCAGCACGGGTGGCGAAGATCCCCATCGTTCGCCCATCAGCGTACGGTGGCTTGCACTGGAGGACGGCGCGAGATTCGCTGTTGTCGTGGCGGTCGGCCCACCACAGGACGTACACGTGGCTGAACTCCTCCAATCCGAGCAAGGCTTCCCGAAATTCCGCGTTGATGTAGACAACGGCCTTGTCGCCTTCACGACGTACAGCTCCGATGGGGTGGATGTCGTATTCATGCTCGTTCATCGTTGCTCCTTCCAGGCGTGGTTTGGCCACAGCATACGGGATTGCACAATTGATCTGACAAGGAGCTGGTCTCTACACTGCTTGCGTGAATGGTCCAGCATCCGGATTGCAGCGCAGCAAAGGGGGGATGCATGAACGCAAGAACCATCGCCATCATCGGAGCGGGGATCTCGGGGTTGTCTGCGGGTTGCTATGGCTGCATGAACGGATACGACACGACGATCCTCGAGTCGCACAATGTGCCGGGTGGCCTGTGCACGGCGTGGCAGCGCAAAGGTTACACATTCGATGGTTGCATCCATTGGTTGGTGGATTCCGCTCCAGGGCCGAACGCTCCTTTTTACGGAGTGTGGGAGGAGCTAGGCGCCGTTCAAGGCCGCACGATGGTGGACCACCCCGTGTTCTGGAGGATCGTCGGGACGGATGGCCGAAGCTTCTCGCTGTACGCCGATCCGGATCGACTGGAAGCACACATGAAGGAGCTTTCTCCCGTTGACGCGGAGCCGATCGAGCAACTCTGCCGATGGGTGCGGAAGTTCCGCGATTTCGGGATGCCGGTTGGCAAGCCGCGTGAGCTGATGACCCGCTTCGATACCCTGCGCCTTGTTCTGGGTATGCGGGGATACCTACGTGATCTCAGAATCCTCACCGACACCACATTGGCATCGTTCTCCGAGCGATTCAAGGATCCGCTGCTGGCATTGGGTCTCAATCAAGCGATCGGCTCCGATGCACCGTTGATTGCGCTTGTGTCGACGCTGGCCCCGATGTCCCGGCGGGCCGCCGGCTTTCCGCTTGGAGGTTCACTCGCGTTCGCCAAGGCGATCGAGCATCGCTACACCACGCTTGGTGGTCGGATTCGGTACGGAGCGCGGGTCGGTCGCATCCTCGAGAAGGACGGACGGGCTGTGGGCGTCGAGCTGGAAGATGGAACACGCGTGTCGGCCGACGTTGTGGTCTCGGCCGCGGATCTTCGTACGACGGTGAACGGACTCCTGGATGGATCGCGGCAGGATGAAACACACCGCGTGCTTCTGGAGAGTGGCAAGCTGTACCCATCCTGTGTTCAAGTCAGCTTCGGCATCCACCACGTGATTCACGAACTGGACGAGTGCCTCGGTGAGGCGTTTCTGGTTCAAGATCCCCTTCGCCTCGGCGGCGTCGATGTGGAATGGATGACGGTTAGAAGCTACGGGTTCGATCCGTCACTGGCGCCGAAAGGCTGTTCGGTTGTTACGTCGATCCTGCCTGGCGATTGGGAGTTCTGGGAACGGCTTCGGACGAACCGTCCTGCCTACGCTGTGGAAAAGGAGCGGATCGCAAACGCATGCACCGATGCAATCGATAAGAGGTATCCGGGATTCACGGAGTCGATTGAGGTTCTCGATGTGGCCACACCGGCAACGTTCGAGCGCTACACCGGCAACTGGAAGGGCTCGTTCATGACCTGGATGCTGTCGCCCGAATTCCGGAAACAGCATGGCTATGTCCGCAAGACCGTGCCTGGGTTGGACAACTTCTACCTTGCCAGCATGTGGACCTTCCCACCCGGAGGGCTGCCCAGCGCTGCGATCGCCGGGAGAGAAGTCATCCAGCTTGTCTGTCACCACGACAAGAAGCGATTCGTGACGACGAAGCCGTAAGCGGCGTGCAGAAGTGACTTCGGGCACGTATCTGTCTTGACATGTTATGTTCGCAAGCGGACCCTGAAGGGTGGATGGCTTCATACGTGACGACGCCCCGGGATCGAGGAGTTTCTTGACCGGCGAAACGCATTTCGCCGTGACGCCGAAGTCAACGCAGCGCGGACGGGCAGATCCGGAGATCGCCCGTCCACGAATCCGATCGTGAAGCTCTAGAACCCTGCGAGAATTTCGTAGGACGGCTCTTCGCCCTCGACACGGTAGAACACCACGATGTCGCGGATCTCCCCTGGTTCAAGGGGTCCGCCGGCTTCGTCGCTGGATACGATCCATGACTGTCCGTCTACGTTGAGCGTCAGGAGCCAATCCGTTGGTCCCTCGTCTTCACACTGTGCGTAGTAGTCAATGCGCACCCAATAATCGCCTTCCGGAGCCTCTGCAAAGGACCAGTAGACGGATTCGGGTCCGCCGAACGCGATAGGGTTGCAGCGGTCATCCCGATCGAGCTCTCCTCCACTGGGAGAGTGCCGGTACTCCTCCGGGTAGTAGATTTCATCTCCGAATGGGTCGATGACGTGTAGATCAAGGTCTGCGGTTGAATACCAGCGAAGCTCGATGTTCACATCGCCGATGCGTCGATACGTGGGAGAGATTTCGGGATGAACGACGTACCCTTCGGACAGCGAGGCCGGCCGGAGTTCGGGAAACTCCGGAGCTTCGGTAATGTCCTCTACCAAGGCAAGCGCCTCATCGTCGTCTAGCCATTCCTCGTCGATCAGCCGGAGTGTAGATGCCAACTCCATGAAGAGATCCGTCACTTCCTCGCGGTCACTGGTCCAGAATTCGATATTCTGGATGACCGCAAGACCTGCGCCAAACTCGGCATCATCTCGGTCGCGATACAGGTGAACAGCCTCAATCCCATCGAATTGCTCGGTGTCGCCGGCGTTGATACCGAATTCCTTTGCAGTCCGCGCGACGTAGAACTGTCCTGTGTAGCGGTCCGTGAACACGGTGCCCCGTCGAACAATGATCCGGACCTTCTCGGTCAACTGATTGGTCACAGCAAGACCGATGATATCGCCGCTCGGCCCTCGGCCCTTCGCGAATGTCGAGACGTTAACTGCTTGGTTCCGAAGAGCCTCCTCGAGCGTGAATTGCAGGGGTTGTCCTACGGGGGCAACGATGGCGCGAATTGCTTCGGAGATCCCACGTCCGTCGGCTGCAATCGTGCATACGAAAGGGCTCCCCGAGGGTACGTCAACGGATCCATCCATGTCGCAGTCGATCCCCGTGGATGGTGCGAATGTGAGGGTGCGTGCCACAAATGTCTCAAGGTCGGTCGAGTCGGAGCCGGAACCCCAGATTCCCACGACGCGAACAAGGACCGTGCCGTACAGAGATGCCACCGGGTTGCGCGCCAGTGGATCGGAGCAACAATAGCGAGGCGGCGTGGGAGGCCAAGATCCAGGGGCGGGGTCGGGATACGGGACCGTCCCGGGGTCCCCCTTGCAGTGGAAGCCTGCATCTGTCCAGAGAATCACGAAGCGGATTGCGTTGCTACGGAAGACAGCGTTCTGGCCGATTGGGATGTCGGCGATGTCCGCGAAGTCGCCGTCCGCATTTGTGTCCTGGCCGGTTCCCGTAAGGGTCTGATATAGTGCAGCGCATTGAGCCTCTGGGCCATCGTTGCCACCGGAAGCGGCCAGGCCTTGAATAGCTGCAACAACGGCTGCAGCGTTGCTGGTGAGGTTCTGGATCATCTGGTATGGTACATCTCCTTGACTTCCGAATGGAGAGATCTCGTAGTCCTGGAACATCGCTAGGCCGAATCGCAGATCAAGATTCGGAACATTCATCAAGGCGTTAATGAGAGTGTTCGCCTGGTTCTTGAACGTTGCGTTGTCGTCAGCGAAGCTGCCGGTTTGGTCAACAAGAAGCAGAACGTCGACTGGAAGCGTGGAGGATTGCGCGCTTGCCAACCACCCCACGTTCCAGAAGACTCCCAGTATCAACACAGCAGACAGCGTTATCCTGAACAGTACGCTCTTGGGAAGCTGCCTGTGTATGGAAGAATCCGCCATGGAAACCACCTCCTAGGTTGGGCCGGGAGCTTCCACGAAGAGGTTGGGGACTCCGGTGTGAGTTCGCGGATGTCTCCCGTGGACCACTTGCCGTGTTCTCTCACATCGAAGTAATGCACACTTTTTCGTGAATGTCAAATGATGCAGAATACAGATCATAACAGACATGACATGCTTGACGCATTGGCTGCTATGATGACAACATACCATCCATCGCGACCCTCTGCGTACGCAACACCGTTCTTGGGCTGGATAATCAGTACCTTGCAGTATGTGAACCTTCCTACCCGGAGGGTTGCCGAGCACAGCCATTGCTGGGAGAGAAGTCATGCAGGTTGCCTCTCACCGCGACAAGAAGTGGTTCGTGAGCGGGAAGCCATGGTCTGCGTCCGAGGTGCCGCACTGGCAGGATCGGTCGGTGGTCGCACACTGAACGCCGTGCAACAAGCGACGTCGCGATCGGCGAGCTTCCGAAATCTCTCAAACGGTGCATGGATCGCAGGACTCTCATGAGATACCCTCAAAGCCTGCTTGTGGGCTGGGAAGGAAGGGGTTGCACCACGATCGATCAGCGTCGTCATCATCGCGTTCTGACAAACATTCGTAACGCTGCAGGTTTCGTCCGCCGTCAACCGCGGCCTTGGATCATCACCGCGCTACGGTCCTCGCTTGCGATGTTCTTCTACAGCATCATCTCCCCGTATCTCTCCATCTACACGATGAGTCTTGGGGCAACCGCGACACAGCTCGGCCTTGTCAACAGCGTCGGCATGGTGGCAGCGGGTCTGATCGCGCCGTTCATTGGGTGGATCATCGACCGACGTGGGGTCCGGCAGGTCTATCTTGTCGGCATAGGCTTTCTGGCGATGTTCTACCTTGTCTACGCCGTTGCGGGGGGGTGGTCGATCGCCATCTTCGGGATGATCGCCTATTGGGTGGGGAAAGGCATGAGCGGCCAGTCCTGCTCCACCATCTGTGGGAACTCGCTCCGCAACGAGGACCGCGCCACGGCCATGAGTCTGTGTGAGACACTGGCGGCGGGGGTGCTGGGCATGTTAGCACCGGTGCTCGGTGCAGCGCTTGTCGCGCGTTTCGGCGGACTGACCGTTGATGGGATCCGTCCGCTTTTCTACGTCAGTCTGTTTGGTACGGCCATGACCTTCGTGATGATCTATGTATTCCTACCCAACGCCCACCGGGCATCTGCGGCGAGCCAATTCCGTCACCTGTTGCGTGATCTATCCGCTGTCCTCCACAGCGGTGAGAAACTCGGCCGTTGGCTTGTGATCGACGCGATTGGATTCCTTCCATTCGGCATGGTCATTCCATTCGCTCAGCCGTTCGCACACCACGTCAAGGGAGCCGATGAGTTGATCCTGGGGATGATGCTCACCGCATATGCGTTGACACCTCTTGTGCTCGGGATCCCCGTTGGCAGGATGGCCGATCGCATCGGGAGAAAGCGTGTTCTCTATGTGACGATTCCTCTTTCGTGGCTGTCCAGCGTTGCATTGATCTTCGCCCCTAATTCGGGCGTTCTTGTCTTCTCCGGCGTGTTGCTCGGTTTCTCCACCATCTCTGCGGTCACCGCTGGTGCGATGGCCTATGAGCTTGTTCCGAAGGCGCACATGGGGCGGTGGGTCGGAATGTCCCGGCTGGTCAGAATGCTGCTAGGTGCGGCTGCGGCAACACTTGCGGGACTGATTTGGGATCACCTGGGACCGGCGTATGTCTTTGTTACTGTCGTCGCGATCGAGTTGTGTATCCGCATGCCCCTACTGATTACGATGCCTGAGACACTTCACCTGAAGCATCAACCGGATTCCGAGTAGACGCCATGGGGGTCGGCCCCCTACCTGCAGGGCTGATGTGTGGGTCAGGAGCGAAGCTGTGATTCGCGAGCGAAGACGCGCTAACGGACATGAAGCTCACGTTCGGTCCATCGGAGAAACGTATGCGCGTGCTTGAGGAGGGTCTCGGCCTCGCTTCGGGTCGTACGGGCCTCCGCGTCGTAGACAGCGCGATGACGCTTAATACGCACCCGGTCGAAGTAGGGAACAAGTTGCTCGATCTCGTGTGTGGCGATCTCCCCGAGGAACGCAAACGTGTTCTTGTGCGCTTCGTGATTTGCAGGCCGGAACCCTCGGGCGAACACCAGCGCCCGCGCACACCGAAGGACAGCGTTGCAAGCGATTGAGAGTGCCCAGTCTGCGTCTTGCTCGAGCATATGGGCTGCGGAATCCAGATCGCTTCCGGCACGCTCGATCATAGCGCGGATCACTACCTGATCAGGCGGCTGCCTGCCGATTCTTCGATCGCGCAGCAGATCCTCAATCGTCATCTTCCGCACCAAGAACACAGATCTTGGGACCCCTGGCAACCGCAGCGATGAACCCCGAATCGGTCTGGCTCTTCTCCGTATACTCCCGCTCCGATATGAGTGAGTAGTTGATGGTTCGTCGAAGCGTGTCTTCCGCGTTTGCGATAGAAGGCTGTAGGGCAACCTCATCGACATCTCCGACGATCATGAGATCGATGTCACTCGCCGCCGTCTGCTCGTACCGGGCGAAACTACCGAAGATGAACGCCTGCCTGATTTGTCGCTTGTGCGAATCCAGTGCTTGCCGTAGAGCGTCGACCGCACCAGTCGTTTTGGCGGCCAGGCCTTTTAGTTCGTCGAAGAGCGATGACCGCGGGTTGGCTTGGAAGTACTTCTGCTGTCCGGCACGCTCGGAGATGAGCAAGCCCAGGGACTCAAGTCGTGCCAGCTCACGGCTGAGGTTCGTCGAGTTCTCGGAAAGGATCGCCGTGAGTTGGCGAACATAGAAACTCTCATCAGGGTGTGCGAATAGCCACCCGATCACACGCGCTCGCAATCTGGACCCAAAAAGCTGTTCGAGCATGTCATCCCTTTGGAGTATTTTATACTGCACCTGCAGTATATATTACTCTGGAGCGGAAGCCCAATCACTATTGCTGGTTAGCGTTGCCGACAAGACACGTGGGCAGCTTTCACTTGACGCCAAAGTGCTTGCGGAACAGATCCTCGGCCTTGTCCGCACCTTCTTTCGACACCGAGACCGAGGCAGACCTGCTCTTTGGATCGGAGATCCAGCCCTTGTCGTGAACCCGGTCCATCGTTGCCCACTCGAAGGTCTTCCAGGCTTGGCCGCCTTCGCCCTCGCGGGACATCACAAGATACAGAAGCGCAAGCGTCATTTCGTCGACCTTGTCCTTGTCGTAGTCCATGCTCAATCGCTTCTCCTTGAACCTCTACAAGCGGAACTCCGACTCCGAGGCTACGTCCACAAGACGAACATCAAGCCTTGTGCTCCGAAGACAAGAAGCTGGTAGGCGGTGTAGATGAGCCATGCCCCTTTCGGAGAATTCTCGAACGTCCCCACCGTGAGCGTCGCCGCTCCGCCGATCCCGAGGTAGAGAACCATCCCCGCAAGGATGCCTTGCCACCAGCAAGAGAGCCCCAAACCGCTGATCACTGCGGCAAGAACGTACGCGGCCGCCAGGCCGGCAAGGAGCGGCAGGATGTACATCGTTCCGCTGCCTTGGATCTCATCCCGCGTCTTTCCGATGACCCGCAACCAGATCTTGCCGAACAAGGGACCGTACCACAGCGAGCCAACGACCATGTTGAACACCCCGGCCACGATCACCGCCACCCAGTTGACACCCGTGAGGAATCCCATACCCACCTCCCTTTGAGCCTTGAGGGGAAGGTAGCATGGGCAGGGAACTACAAGCAAGGGGCTACGGGAGATACTAGGAGGCGGTGATCAGGTAGTTGGAGACAGATTGCTCGACTATGTCCACTGCCTTCCGAAGCCTCGGCCATGGCCATGAGAGAGATGCGGGGGGCTCTGGTCGCTTAGACGAGTTTATCAAGCAGCGTGTCGACGACCTCCCAACCTGGGAGGAGCTGCTTGACTACGAGATCACGCTCTGTCGCCGGATCGACAGTTGCCGTTAGTGATTGAATCGATAGACTCTTGTGGGCTGCGAGACCACGAGAACGCCCAAACTGGTCAAGGGAAGTGAGCCACAACGGGTCAAGTTCATCAGGATCCAGGCCGATTGGCAGCAGTACTGCTAGGACATTCGCCTCTCGGATTCCATGATTCGTCTTGTAAACGGCATCCCGATACCAGTCCAAGGCTGCCTTCAATCTCCGTCTTAACATCAGTTTGCTCTCCCACTCTGGCTGTTGCTGTACATTTGGACAGGTAATCGAGTTTGGCAGCTCAAGGCGCTTCCCTTGCGAGAAGGCCAGTAGAGCGAGTGCACAGTGAGTAACACAACCACGATTCTGGAATTCCTTCCATGCTCTCAAGGCAACAGCCACGCTTCGAGTTTCGAGGTAGTGCTCGAATTCGGCATGAACCATCAACCTGTATGCCAGAGTGCGTGCAGCCTCACGTTTGTGGTATCTGTAAGTACCTGTCGGGCTGAAGCTCCTCGGCAGAAGGTATCCTGCAAGCTGAGCGATCTGTGTGCTCATCCTCTTGAACTCAGGGGAAGGCATTCTTATGTGCCGAACCCTGCATGCACGATTCTTCTTCTTGTCTTCTCGGAATCCATCGGATCCTCGACCAACTCCGGGCTGGGTACATCGAGTCCTGTGACTCGTTTCAGCAAGCTGGCCATCTCGTCGAGTCTGGCAAATGTATTAGGGATGCCGGCAGTATCCGACTCTACGGCTTCAGCGAATCGATGACCTGTGGCGAATAGGGACGAGTATGCATCTCGAAACTCCTCTTGATGAGAAGCTACGGCTCTTCTTATCTGCTCATCTCGCAAGTAGAATGCCAATGCGTCAAGTACAGCCTTGTTGAGGTTCTTGCTTTCAGGCTTCCGGGCAGCATCAGAGGCTCCGAGCATCGAGATCATTGCTTCGATCGCCATCTCAAACTGATCGGCAGCTTGTCGAAGCTCGCTCTCACGAGTGTCCCATTGTGAGGAGAGTTCCTCTGCGGATTCATCTAGGAAGTTCTTCATGCGCCCCCTGTAGTCAGCCAGTCTTGTGACGAATGCCAAGTGCCTGGCAAGGAGTTCCACATCCCTCATTCGCGGATCTGGGCATCGTATCCCCAGAAGTTGCTGCAGGCCAGATGAGTCGGCAGAACGGGAATCCAAGAAATCTGAGTACGCCCCGGGATACATCGCCTGTCTGAGTTCCTGTGAAGAGAGCACTACACTTCCCGTATTTAATCTGCGGAAAACCATGTGCAGGAACTCGAGGTCGGGCCAGTTCCGTATGACTACCGTTCGGATTGTCTTATTCTCGAAAGCTCTGAGATCAGCTTCGAGTTCCGGGTCGCTCTGAAGCTGTGAATATCGCTTGCGACGAAGATCGTCCCTAACTTCAAGTCCCGATAGCCCGAATCTGTTATTCGGATCCTCTTCTGGTGCATTGCCCGTGAATTGGAGGATTGACAAGAGCCGCTGCTTACCGTCCAAGACTATGAAGCTCCCCCTTGCATCCTTCTTCTCCGCAAGGATGATCTGCGGAACAGGCAAGTCGAGTATCAGAGACTCAATGAATCGGCTCTTCCGAGGGCGTTTCCAGGCATCTCTGCGTTGGAATCCTGGATTGATGTTAATGTTTCCCCGCACAAGCTGTGATAACACCGTCTCTGCGGTCCAGTCTGAACCGGACACAACGACCTGGGTGAAGCCTGCAGTCGATAGGTGCTCGATCTCCTCCTCTTCATCAGCTATGAGCGTATCCTCGTACACACCAGCTTGTTCGTGCATTGCACAGCCTCCTCGCTGTCGCGCAGTTGCCCTGATCAACATCTTCAGCACATTCGAGTGACAATTGCAGCATGCTGAGCTAGATTCTAACGCATGCGGTGCTCTTCCGGGTAGCTTACATTGAAGACGCACCACGTATGAAGTGGTGGGCTGAGGCAGACAGTGTCTGCGGAGTACCGTGCAGGGACGCGAGCCCAGATCGTGCCAACCGCCGAAATAGCTACCGCGAACGCCGTTGGGATACCCGTGTGGGATCCATCGAACTCGCCATTCCACGCCATCGCGAACCCAGCCACTTCCCGATGGCTCCTTTAGTGGCGGCGCAGAGCAGATCGTGCGCTTGTCCAAGTGATCACTAAATGTAGCGTACATGCTGTCTAGACTGTCGGACTCATGGATTGGTGAGAGCCCGCGGGAAGGAAGGGATGAGCGGGAGCCAGGTTTCGGAATGCACCAAGGTGATTGCCCTGTCTGTCGTTGACCTCCACACTGGACCGTTATCCCGACCCGTTCCTGTGGCTAGATGCAGTGGCGCAGCGATGCAGGGAGAGCGGACACGTGTCTGACGGTGGTTGCTGCAACCGTTGAGACGGATGATCACCGAAGCATCGTGGCATTCACTGGGTTGCCTGAGAGAGTGTCGTCGGATCTGGGCGAATAACTCCGGGAGAGAGTGAATCGGGGCTGAGGTTGGGAAGCTGTACCACCCGAAGTGGTAAGTCTGAGAGGCTGAGAGTGTAGGATCAACTCTTAGACGGCTAGTTCACGCATGCCGGACCGCAAGATCTGCAAAGCGGATCGCAAGATCCGGAAAGATTCGGGCCGTTGCTTCTTCTACGTTCTGGGTACCTACAACGGAGGTGATGCGTGGTGAAGTTTCATGCAGAAGTGAAGGAACTGCCGGAACGAAACGTCGCATGCGTGCGTCATATCGGTCCCTACCCGCAGATCGGGGAGGCGTTGAACAAGGTGTTTCAGTGGGGGATGGGGAAGGGCTTGGTGAAGTTCCCCGGCACGGAGACGCTGGCCGTGTACTACGACAGCCCGGAGACGGTGGAGGTCTCCAAGCTACGCTCGGACGGCTGCATCACGGTGCCCGAAGGAACGCCGGTGGAGGGCGGGA
>Ga0272441_10013839_pt1 | contig 11549 bp, 9 predicted proteins | sample SSMProp6N_FD_193582 | JGI IMG/M metagenome (GOLD analysis project Ga0272441, IMG submission 193582) | Marine sediment archaeal communities from Little Sippewissett salt marsh, Falmouth, MA, United States - SSM-Prop-6N | ecosystem: Environmental > Aquatic > Marine > Wetlands > Sediment ... | reverse complement strand
ATCCAGCTTTCGAGCTGTGAGAGTGTAAAATATCGAACTTTTCCTTTCTGCAGAATTTTATCAACTGAATTACGGTCTTCAAATCTTTAACTATAGATATTTCCCTGACAAGGTTAGGTAACTCGTACACCCTGACACCAAGCTGTTTTAATGAATCGACTAAAGGTCCTGTAAAAGAACATGCAATTGTAACTTCGAATCGCTTCTTATCAAGACTCTCCACAAGGCTTTTTACATGGGTTTGCGCACCACCTACCTCTGCAAGTGTAATAACGTATAATATTTTAATTTTTCTCATCATAGTCTATTCATCAACGGATATTATATTAACCCAGCATATGAATTTCCTCAAAGATTTTATAGAGCTTTTCCATGGTATCTTTTTTTGAATACTTCTCATTAACAGTTTTTAAACCGTTAATTCTGAATTTTTCCCTTAGTTCCGGTTTTAAAATAAGCATTTGCAATTTCTTTTCCCACTCAACTGGATTTGATGCCAGGAAACCGTTATCTCCATCCTCAATTATATCCAGGTTTGCTTCTATCCTCGACGCTATGCAGGGAATTCCGGAAGCCATATATTGTATCGCCTTGTATCCGCTTTTTCCCCTTGCATATTCGTCATCCCGGATGGGATAGATACCTATATCGAAAAGGGATAGATATTCCAGTTCCTTTTCATAACTCCAGTCAAATTTTTCGATTTCACATCCTTTCAACTCGCCCCTGCTGTTTCCGATTACGATAAAAGTGAAACCATATTTCACCTGCAGTCGTTCTAAAACATCCTCGATTATTTTAATGTAGAAAAAATTGTCAGGGGTCCCAATCCAACCGAGTGTTATTTTATCGTCTTTATCTTTCGATTTTTTCACCGAAGCAATAGATGAGTATCTTTCAGTATCTATCGCAGTTGGGATCAGATATGTTTTTGCTGAAAATTTTGCAGCATAATTTTCCAGATATTTATTCCCTGCTATTACTGCATCTGCATTCTTACACCAGAATTCAGATGAACCTTTTCCTCTGAATTTCAGGTGAGATTTTTTCACCTGTGTTGGAATTGTGAAAACCGCATCATCAAAATCGTAGATGACCTTTTTGGCTAACTTCTTCAGGAGTATATTTGGTATCCTTTCCCAGAAAGGAGATAATTCCCTGTGTATGAAGGCTATGTCATATTTGGATGCTGGAATAATTGAGATCAGGCGTTTGATGTAGCAAAATAGAGATTTGACAATGGTCGATATGGATATCGGGGTACGCATCATCAAAGTTTTAAATAACTTCTCATTGGTGAAAGACCAAATATCAAATTCAATGTTTTTTCGTTCAAACTCTTCAAGATATTGATATACTCTTAGCCTGCTGGATGGATCTTCAAAAGGGTGAGGAGTGAAAAAGATTATCTTCATTTTATTTGTTAAATCAGCTTTCACTCAAAATTCAGGTTGCAGGTTCTTGGATATAAAAAATTTGATGCTTTCTCTATCAGCATCGGAAATATAGATATACTGTGTCGATAAAAGGTTTATTTTATCTTTTTTTACAAGATTTTTGGTTTTAACATCGAATGGTTTAAGGATAGATCCGTCCGGAAGAACGACATCTTTCACGAGAATGAACTTGTTCAAGAATTTGTGGTAGATTACAATGCGCATCCCGTTAATACTCAGATTGTTTATAACTGCTTTGATAATTGGGTTCTTTTTAATGCCGTTCAGCTGGAAAAATCTTATATTGCAGGGAATCGATGTCTCTAATCTTTCAGATTTTCTGAGAGATATAGAAGTTACTTTCTCCGGAATATCCATTTGCATCACAAAATAAGGGAAACCATTGAGAGTATTAGGGGATGATGTGAATTGACACAAAAATCCACCTTTTCTAAATCTTACTGTGAATAGGGGCTTTCTTTCCAGATATTTAATAACATTTTTATCATTCGGGAATTTCATCCTGATGAATTTTGACGAAACATAAAGGATATTCCCGAGAAAAATTATCCTATTACTTTTATCATCTCTGCCCTCAATCTGAACGATTGTCCCCTGGTGAAGGGATTTTATCAGGGTCCTGGTTATTTCATCTGGCATCCAGTTTCTCTTTCATCTCAAAATAATTCCTTGAATTTTTTATCAATTGAATTTTATCGGTCAGTTTTTCATTATCTGGAAAATTTTCAAGACCTTCATGTAGGAGATTCAGTGCTTTTTCCCTGTTTTCCATCCTGAAGAGGAAATCTGCAAAAAGATCATAATTGTTAGGATGCTTCTCGAGTTGCAAAAGCGTGTTGAAAGATTGAATCGCTTTATCAAACTCTCCTTTCATCTCATATAAATCCGCAAGTCCCCTGTAACTTTTTATTCTCATCTCGAGGGCAAGTGATGTTCCTGTTTTATTTATTGCATCATGAAAATACTTTTCAGCATCATCAAGTTTACCCATATGTTTATATGATAGAGCAATTTCATAATTTCTTCCCACCTTTTTATATACATCAACCGCTTTTTCCCATTCCTCCAAATTAGTGTAAGTTTCCCCAAGCATGAAGGCAAGATCCAATCCATATCTCCCTGAATTCCATAAATAATCGGTATCTTCAAGAACTTCAACAATGTGTTCCAATCTGCGAATGTTCTTGTAACACATAGCGAGTTTGTGATAACTTTCTGCTTTCAATCCAGCCGGTTTATCGGGTAGTGTGAGGATATGCTCTTTCATCCTGTCAAGAACTTGCAGCAAAGGAAAGTAGAGGCTATCTTTCTCTCTAGGCCCAACATCAAGGGGTATAGGTCTGATATCCTCGATCTTTTTAAATCTGTCAAGGAGCATTGTAATTCTAATCCTGACAATTTCATCAAGAGCAGGAGTAAACTTTCCTGTTTTGTTGTAAATTTCAATATCATTTAGGAGATCATACTCTCTTTTTTGAGTTCCTTTGACTCCTACCCTTCGCCAGTAAATATTGATAATATGAGGGTCCTTGTAAAGGGCTTTCTGAAGGTAATTCACGGCATCTTCTTTATTTCCCGCTGCTGCTGCAACGATCCCTGCATCGAGATAGTATTCATCCTCATTTATATCGAGTGGATCGTATATATCACATTTTTGCAAGAGAGAAAAAGCCTTTGATGGATTATTATTAATCAACCACTCGAAAAGTCCCTGTATATGATAGTACATAGCAAAATTTCTTTTAGCAAGGGCTGCATGTTTGTATGAATCGAGAGAATCCCTGTTTTGCCCTTTTAAAAATAGATCTACCCCCATTTTTTCGATCTCCTGTGCATTTAAAAATCTGTAAGAAAATTCAGGCAGAATTCTATTCAACCTGAATGAGCCTGAGATCCTGTTTATAACCGGAAGTGAAAAGAAGCTCAAAGCGGAGAATATAATGATCAACCAGAAAAATAGATTTTCGACCTTTTTCGCTTTTGGTACCTGATTATATTCGCTGTTAGTACTCAGTTTGATAACATGTTCCTGAAGGGCATACAAAAGGAAGAGAATGAAGAGATACTTGTTCGAAGGGGTTGCTGTGAATATATTAAAGAAAAAAGCGATACTGGTTCCTCCTATACTCCAGACGATAAACCATTCTCTCTTGTTCCCTGTCACTTTCAAAGCATAGAGATTTCTCTTTAATATCGTGAAAATCAAACACAAAAAAACAAGCAATCCGAATAATCCCAGATTTTCAGCGAATGCTATATACATGTTATGTGTGGTTGTGAAGATATAACTTTTATTGGCAATGTCATAATCATAAAAGGTATCAGGTGAAACGATCATTGCCCTTTGATACTGGTTTTCGTAGCCTCCTCCGAAAATCGGGTGATGCTTCAACAACTTCAAAGATACTTCCCATATGAATAACCTGTATGACACTGTCTCCTTTTGCATTAGTTTTTCAATCCTGGATGTATTGCAGAAAATGATAACTGAAGCAATTATGATAACAAGGCAAACAACAGATACAATCTTTTTTGAATTTGTTTTCATGAAGGTTTTGAACTCGGAATTGTAATTTCTTTTAAGCAAGAAAAGGAAAGCAAGATAAGCAATTCCCGCAAAAAGACCAAGTAAAGAGCCTTTAGACCGCATAACCCCCAGGAGGATTAAATCGATTGTGATCAAAATACCAAGCAAAAATCTCTTTACTCCATCTTTGTAAAGAAGGATTCCGAATACGATCATAACGAAAATAATCAGGTTCTCCGAAAGGTAAGTTGGCGGCAATAAATCACTGATCCAGAGCCTTTCTGTAATTGCTTTCATTAAACTTTTGTAATTTATGTTGAAAATCAGTTTTGTAAAACAAATTCCTACGAAAAATATGTTGCCGGCTATGAGGATTATCTCGATAAGGTTCTTAAATCCTTTTGAATCTTTTTGACAAACAAGGAGAAGAAAGAAAATGAAGATAACATTGTATGGCTGGAATCCGTTCAGACTGTTATAGATATTTGACGACAAAAATGATGAACAGAATGAAGATAAATAGATCAAGAAAATGGGTATAATGTAAGGATATGGGATCCTGTCCACATCAGATTCGATTGATCTTTCGATTATCCAGAACACTATCAAAAGGAAGTAAAGGGTAAAAACCATGGATGAACTTAAAGCAAAATCAAAACCAATAAATATAAGGGGTAAGGATGCAAGCAAACCTGATTGAAGTGGGTTTTTATACCTTGAAAGCCATATGAAAAAGGGAAAAAAGAAAAGGAACAAACCGTTTATGAACGGTGCAAGTGGAGGAAAATCCTGAGCAATTCTTGTTTCTCCGTAATTAACTCCTGCAAGATAAAAAAGAAGGATGAGAAACGTGGACAAATACAGCCTTGTTGCAATATCATAAATATTGACGATCCCACCCTCATTTCGTGTTGACCTTTCCCGTTTGGAAAAATTTGAAAAAAAGAACACAGAAAGGGTTACGAGAGCTGCTGATAATAAAAATAGCATCGATTTATCATTAATGAATGAAGTTACAATCTGCTTCCAGTAAAAAATTGTTTTCAAGAGCAGGAAGAGTGAGGTCAGGCAAATTACGATTCTGATCGAATATGAAATTTGATTTCCCTTATTCATAGATTTTTTGTAAGAAAGTGTGTTGCAATATATTTAAGAAATCCTGGGATAGTATAACATAGTTCGGGCATATTGAGTTTTGATTTATATGAATTTCCCTGATTATAAATGAAACTCATTTCAAAGAATCATTATGAAAAATATAGGTATATCAATGTAACGATACCTGACAGTATAAATGTGCTGTCAACGAACATCTCATATATAATTCTCTTTGAAATGATCGTCAATCTCCTCAAAGAAAGATGAATTGCAAGGTAAATAACTATCAAAAGCTGAAATAAGCTCAAAGGTGTGGTTATGGACAAAACCCCTGAAAGCAGCAAGGTCGAAGCAAGGATTACACTCAGGTATAATAGAATTTTCTTTGTCCTCTTCTCACCTAGTATGATCGGTATGGTCTCTTTGCCAAGTATCATATCACCCTGTATACCCCAGAGATCGAAAAGTACAGCTCTGATAAACACAAGGATGAAAATGAAAATGAATGCTATAATTCCCGAGGATATTTCCACATTAATATTTGCGTTCAAATCGGGTATGACAATTAGAACAGTTGCCCATGCGAGGGCTACGAAAATATTCTTAGAAGCCGGAATATCTTTAAGCTTGAAATATCTCAATTTCCTTGAAAGTTTTTTAGGTATCAACTGGACACGATAGGCTATTCCTAAGATCGATGAGATAAATAAAAGGATAAACGGAAGCTGTCCAAGGTTCCAGCAGCCTAAAAGGGCAACCGTTATCGATAATACCCCGCAGGTTATGAGAGGCTTCCTGTGTTTTTGATAGAACTTGACCTTGGCAGGATCATTTATTTCGCTTGCCTTGCGGTCGGTAAACTGGTTGAGAATGTGCATTGAGAACACATAAAGGAATGCAATTGAAAAGTTCGATAGGCGTATGGGTAATTTTTGCATCACCGCACCTGTTAAATAGAGGGCTGAAGCTCCTAAAGCAACAAAAAAATTGCTCTTTCCAAGAAACATGATCAGTTCATAAAATCTGTTGAAGATTTTCAATCCTTCCTTAGTCTTGATCGACTCCAGAGTGTCGACAACCCTCGTTATCATCCAGTTGGGTGTGGATGCTCCCGCAGTAACTCCCACAGTAGAGTATTTTTCAAGACCCAGCTCTAACAACTCATCATCTGTTTCAACAAGATAAGTTGGAACACCTGTTTCCTGTGATATTTCTGCTAGCCTTGTTGTATTTGCACTCCCTCGTCCACCCACAATAACCATAGCATCGACCTGCTTTGCAAGCTCTCTTACATCATTCTGGCGGCGGGAAGTTGAATCGCATATCGTGTTGAAAATTTTTATTTCGTCTGCTTTTCCCCTGACAATCTCTATCAGATTCGCAAAAACAGATTTATTGAATGTGGTTTGTGCAACAACCAGCAGCTTTTCAAAATGGGGAAGAGCTTCTGCTTCGTCGATACTTTTTATAACCATTCCTTTACCATCAGAAAAACCAAGAAGACCGAGCACCTCTGCATGACCCTCGTCACCTATGATAAGGGTCGTATAACCTTCTTCCGTATATTTTTTTATCAAAATCTGTACCCGTTCCACACGTGGACAGGTAGCATCCTTTACATCATAACCCTTTTTGATGACTGCTTTCTTTTTTTCAGGTGATATACCGTGAGCACGGATAATCAATGTGCCTTTCTTATCCTCTTTTACCGGATCATCCAAACGGTGAACATCCATCTGCTCCAGGATCTCGATAACCTGGGGATTGTGGATGAGTGGTCCATAGGTAAATATTGTTTTATCGCTAACAGATGCTTCCTTCAAGGTGATATCCATCGCCCGGATAACTCCCATGCAGTAACCTGCTGATTTTGCCAGCTTAACCTTCATTAGTTTACCATTCTATTAAAAGATTAAATTGTATAATCCTTGAATATAACATACCCACAAATTCATATAAAGTAATTTGACAAAACCCCTTTATTCAATTATATTTAATCTATAAAAGCGATATAAAATTGTTCTGAACAGGAGATAATGGATATGGATAACAGGGATTTAATACAACTTATCAGGAAATCCTTCCCGATAAAGAAGGATGATGAGTTGAAAAAAGCACAGGAAAAATTCGTTTCTGAATCGAAAAAACTTTTGGAAAAAGACTTCCAGGAGAATTATTTCAAGGTTTATAAAAATTCCCCAGATTTGTATAAATTTAAATCATAGGAAAATTAATTTCCTTTATTCATATACGACAGGAAATAATCTTAATATCTGTTTATAACTCTAAGTAAAGCTTAGAGTTTTATTTTTTCCTTTGTTCAGGATTCCAATAAAATGACTCAAAAGAAACTCAGAGTTGCTGAAGTCATTGAAAACATACCGATAAATCCCCTTTATTTCAAAATAATATTAAGATTGAATGAAATAAATTCGATTAAACCCGGACAATTTATCAATCTGAAACTCGATAATATCCAACAGACATTTAAGAATAAACCCATTTTCGAATACTCAGAGTTCACAGATCTTCAAATTAAAAAACCTTTCCTCATGAGACCTTTCAGTGTCGGTAGAATTATCGAAAGGGAAGGAGAGGATCTTACTGCTGAATTTCTGATCAAGGAAATTGGTATCGGCAGTCACTTAATTCATAATGTCAGTAAAGGTACCGTATTGAACTACCTCGGACCCCTTGGTAATCATTTCAAAATAAAAGAAGGTATCAAAACTGCTATATTGATAGCCGGTGGAACAGGTTTGGCACCTTTGATGGCTTTATCGGATTCTCTGGTCGAACGAAACATAAAAACTTACCTTATTGCAGGTGGTACCGATAAAGATAACCTCCCGGTTGATGTTATCAAAAATACCGGTAGTTTATCAGATCTGGTTCCGAAATCGAATTGTATCATTCCTGATGTAGAGTCAAAATGGGTTCACACGGGAATTTCAACAGACGATGGTTCTCTTGGGTACAAGGGCTTCGTGACCGATCTTGCTGAAAATTTATTGAATATAATGGACACTGAAAATTTGAAAGAATCTTGCTTATATTCGTGCGGACCGATCAATATGATGAAAGCTGCTCATAAACTTGCCGAAAAGCACGGGACAGATCATCAGGTTTCATTGGAAAGGCATATGGCATGTGGTCTTGGAGTGTGTCTTTCATGTGTCAACAGGATCAGGAAGGATAATGAATGGGAGCATGTAAGTATTTGTAATGAGGGTCCTGTTTTCGAAGCTGATAAGGTAATTTTCCATGATTGATCTGGATATTAGTGTCAAAATTGGTAATCTGATCCTGAAGAATCCGGTTATAACAGCATCCGGTACCTTCGGATATGGACTCGAATATCCCGATCTGATGGATCCATCAATATTAGGGGCTTTCACCACAAAAGCTATAAAGAAAGAACCAACTGCCGGACACCCGCCTTTAAGGATTGCAGAGACAACCGGAGGAATTTTGAATGCAATCGGTTTGCAAAATGTGGGTTTGGAGCGATTCATCAATGAAAAACTTCCTCTAATAGAAAAAATTGATACCCACTGCATCGTTAATGTTGCTGGAACAACTCTGGAGGAATTTTTATTCCTGACAGAAAAGCTTGCATCTCAGAAAGGGATATCGGCACTGGAATTAAACATTTCATGCCCTAATGTCAATAAGGGTGGTATGCTGTTCGGTCAGGATCCGGATGCAGCTTATCAGATAACGAAAGCTGTTAAAGAAGTTGCAGGGGAAAAGGTAATAATCCCCAAACTGACACCCAATGTAACCGACATAACAGAAATTGCATCAGCCTGCATCGAAGCCGGCGCAGACGCTTTATCCATGATCAACACCCTTTCCGGCATGGCTGTTGATATCGGAACGAGAAGACCACTTCTTTCTAATGTATTTGGAGGACTCTCGGGTCCTGCCATAAAACCCGTAGCATTGGCGAAGGTTTTTCAATGTTATACGAAAGTATGCAGGGATAAGAACATCCCCATAATAGGGATGGGGGGTATCATTGATACAAGGGATGCTATCGAATTCTTGCTTTGCGGTGCAACAGCAATTTCGGTTGGAACCGGAAACTTTATAAATCCTTTGGCTCCACAACTGATAATTGAAGGCCTTGAATGTTATCTCTCAAAGCAAAATGTTAAATCTATAATGGAACTGACAGGAGCTTTAGAAATTTGAATTTTAACCAAACAAAACCATACATTTTAAACATAAAACATGGAGGGTGAAATCGTGATCTTTAAAAAGTTAATGGCTCTATATTATAAATTCTCACCAGTATGCTGGCTGACAAGGAAAAAACCGGAAAGCCCATTTGTTAAGTTGATTTTCTGGCATGGAGACTGGTGCCCGTTTAAAAGAGCATATGCTGATCTTTATGGTAATATGGACAAAAAATAGAAAATATTTTTTTTTCAAACTCGTTTAATTCAAAACGTAAGGCAATTTAACTCTTAAAAATCAAGAGTAATATCCTATTTGCAAAAGACCTGAAACTCGTATATTATAATTTGCATTATAAAATAATTTAAACTTGGTTGATGGAGGTTTATCAATGAGGAAAATTTTTACAATAGCGGTATTTTTTCTTTTTACGGTAATCTTATGGGCATCGGAAAATCCATGTTTGACAATCGGTGTTCTCGGTGACAGAACCGGCGGACATACAGAAGAAATTTTCAAAGATATACTCTATGAGATGAACGCAATGCACTACGACATGATAATCAATGTCGGTGATATGATTGAAGGTTATACGAGTGATGAGAAATTGATTAAAAAGGAATGGGACGAGTATTTCGAAGATATAAAGGTGCTTGATGCTCCTTTTTACTATGTCCCTGGAAACCACGATATATTCAATGATATTATGGAAGCGGAATTCAAAAAAAGACTCGGTGAGCCCAACTATTCATTTGATTTTGCAAGATGTCATTTTACTATCCTGGACAACAGCAGGATCGAATACGAAGATGGATTTCCAGAAAAAACAGTAAACTGGCTAAAAAAAGATCTGAAAAAAAATAAAGGAGCAAGATATAATTTCGTTCTATTCCACAAACCTTTCTGGAATGAAGCTTTCATGACAGGAAAAGATTTCCAGCTTCATGATATTTTTAGAAAATATGGTGTTGATATGGTTATTAGCGGACATTATCACAGTCATTGCTCTACAGAAGTAGACGGTATCAAATATGTGCTGGTCGGAAGTTCAGGAGGATCAACAGACGGATACGATATAGGCGGTAACTATTACCATCACGGTCAGTTGAAGGTCTGTGATGACGGGCTTCACTTTGCATATATAAGGCACGGAAGCGTCAAGGATTCGAAAGATGCTACTATTGAGGAAACTTACTATGCTTACAAAGTTAAATGGAAAAGCTTCGACATCGTTTCTCCCCTCTTCATGCAGGGTATGAAATCATTGGATGATTCTTATACAATTGTTCTGAAGAATTATTTCAAATCTCCAATCGATGTCAGGGTTAAATTCGATACTGAAGGTACGGATTGGACAGTTTACAACATTGACAATATTTATTCCATCGAACCTGAAAAGACAAAAGACATACTGACCAGAGTCATGGTCAAAGACCTGGAAAGTGTCTATCCATTACCACGGGTGAAAATGGAATATCCCTATCCAGAAAAGGGTATTATCAATATAGATGAACCCTTGACAATCCAACGCCATATCTATTGCACCCGACTCGTATCGAAACCAGAAATTGATGGCAATTTAGACGAGATATGGGAAAATATTGAACCTGAAACATTTTTCGGAAATTACGATGGTCGGGATATGAAGGGTGAAGAAACACGAATGTATCTCGGGTTTGATGATGAAAATTTCTACTATTATATTTATTGCAAGGAAACAAAACCCGATAAAATAAAATCTAATGCAACGGATCGGGACGGCGGCTCCTGGGCTGACGACTGTATAGAATTTTTCATTGATACTGATTTTGACAGGCAGACATATGTCCAGTACGCTGTGAATCCAAAAGATTCAGTTTTTGACCAGGATTGTTTCGTTACGGAAAACAAGATGAAATTCAATGCTGAATGGAACGGGGAATGGAACGAGGTAACTAAAATAAATGATGATAACTGGATACTGGAAGGATACATCCCATTAGATAACATCGAGGATAAATCTGCAAAAAAGGGTGATAAATGGGGTTTCAACTTCCGCAGAAAACAACATCACCTTGAATCATTCGCAGATTGGAACGTTCCATTTAACCACGATCCGACTAATTTCGGTATACTGGAATTCGAATAAAAAATTAATCGAATTTCTTAAAATATAATTATCAAGTTTAAATACATCAAGCAGCTATTGGTATTATACACTTCCGAATATCTCTCGAAAAACCAGATTAAGCGTATACTCATTTTTATCCTTATCATTGCAAACCTGTTATGTTACATGAATTCCC
>Ga0272441_10013837_pt1 | contig 11551 bp, 5 predicted proteins | sample SSMProp6N_FD_193582 | JGI IMG/M metagenome (GOLD analysis project Ga0272441, IMG submission 193582) | Marine sediment archaeal communities from Little Sippewissett salt marsh, Falmouth, MA, United States - SSM-Prop-6N | ecosystem: Environmental > Aquatic > Marine > Wetlands > Sediment ... | reverse complement strand
GGATCTCACCTGCCAAAAGCTGTTGCCCCATGTCGGCTCTGAGAATCACTCGCGCTTGGCCTGTGGCTATACCGGGGCTGACTCCAAAGCCTTTAAGAATTTCGGCATGCTCGTCGATGGTTTCAGGGATGTAGGTGTCCGGATCGAATGGTCCGAAGACAACGTCGGGCGGTGTGATCGAACAGTTTGTGTCGTATTCAGCGCGCCGGGCGCGGATGGTTTCGTGGATGTTAAAGCCTGCATTCTTATTGACAACCGGGATAATCTCCTCATGCCTGAGGAAAAAGACATCGTCCTCATTTTCGAGGATGCTTTTGTCATGAAGTCTTTTGCTGAGTTCGAGAATTAGTTTTCGTTTCGCCGTCAGTAGCTTAATGACTTCGCTTTTGACGTTCTCGCGAAAGACGGAACCGGTCTGGGCGCGGATAAGAAGATGATTGAATATCATTCGCTTAATTGGATTTTTGAGTTGTTTGCGATACTGCTTTTCCAGTTGCTGGCGTTCGGCTGCCGCCCTTTCGAAGTTTTGAACCGCATTGACTTCGTTCATCTGGGTCATATGGCTGCGTACGAACTGGAGAATGTAATCCGGCGTTTCGCTCCAGCGTTTGTTGTAGAGTTCTAATTCGCCCCGGCAATGGTGGCCGTGTCGGAGCATGAAGCGATTCCACTGGTCCAGAAATTCCCTCCCGGACTTCGTCTGGGAGAGCTTGCCTTCAATCGTGTTCCAATTATCGTCGGAAAGGATGATATCTTTGACTTGCGTCTTTGAGTGAGCCGCTACGGCCAATCGCCACATATCCAGACCCGCCGTCGCATCGACCATACCGCCGATACCCCCGAGGAGTTTTCCCGATTTTACATTGCCGTTCGGAAACCATCGGTTGCATATCATATCGAGCATCAGAATCGCCGATATCATACTGAACAGGTAGAGCACGTGGCTCAGCAATTCGCTGAAGTCTGTCATAATTTCTCGGCAGTACATTGTGATTTCTTCGACAGTCAGGCTGGAGGGATCTATGCGGGTCCATTTCTCGGTTTCGGCCCCTACCTTTGCAAGAATCCGTCGGCCTTTTTCGGGCGTGTGGCGAAGAGAGCCTACGATGATCAGAGGGATTTTCAGGTAGAATTTAAATCGGTTGAATTTCATGTCCGGCAGGTCTTCGTCGGAGGCGTTTCGCAGTCCTTCGAGGGCTTTTTGCAGGGCTTTGTGGCTCCCCGTTCCCTTCATGAAGTCGATCTTTTGGGTGACGTGCAGGTTCCGGAATATGGTGCCCCAGAGGTTGGCGTTGAAATAAACGCGCCCGGCCACGAGACCGTAAATGGGATGGCTTCCGCGGTCCATGCACAACAGGCGGAAGAGCGGATCAAAAAGGGCGTCCAACATCGCGTCGATGACCGACAAGGTTATCGGTGTCGCGACGTCGGGCATAACTTCTTTGGCCGGGTTGCAACACCAGATTTGGCGGTCCTCCCAGGACTTTTCCGGCGGCAAAGCCGTAATGGGCCTGGATTGAAGAAGAAAGATTTTTTTCTTACACATCGCCCATTCGATGTCCTGTGGACTGCCGAATTCGCTCTCAACTCTTAATGCCAGCTTCGCTAATCGCCTGATTTGTCGTTTGTCCAAAGTCGGGGTATTCGATCTTTCTTTTGGCACGATGTGTTCTTTGACCGTTCCGTCCCCAGCCAGTTTGCGCTCGATTTTCTTCTCCGATGTCGTGCGAGACCACAGCTTCAGTTTATTCCGGACAACAACGAATCGATCGGGCGTGACTTTGCCTGAGACCAGCGCTTCTCCCAAACCGAAGCACGATTCGATCACGATGCTTCCTCGCGCGCCGGAGATGGGATCGGCCGTGAAGAGGACGCCGGACGCCTCTGCATCGACGAGCGACTGGACGATGACGGCCATATTGATTTTCTGATGGTCGAAGCCGTTCCTTTCTCGATACTCATAAGCGCGCCGCGTCCACAACGACGCCCAGCACTTTTTGATGGCGGTCAAACAATCTTCCAGATCGGCGATGCCGAGGTAACTGTCGTATTGCCCCGCGAAGGAATGGCCCGGCAAGTCCTCGGCGGTGCCCGACGAACGAACGGCGATGCGCTCTGCCCCGAGCCTCCGATACTCGTTCTCTATCCGGCGGCGAATCGCTTCCGCCAGAGACGGTTCGATGATGGACTTTCGCAGACTTGCCAGGAGTGTCTCCTTATCCTCCGGTTTGGCCTTGGTGAGTTTGTCTAAAGCTGATCTGATATGTGTCAAAAGATTGTTCTGCTCCAGATGTTCCTGAAGGATCATGTGCGTAATGCAGAAACCGGGCGGCACCACAAGACCGATCCGATTCATACGGACAAGCCCCATCGCCTTAGGCCCAATCGCTGCTTCATCAATGTGCCCGGTCGCGTTCAGTGCGACAATATATTGGCTCATGATGAAGACTCCATAAAACGGCACTCGATCCCGGCTCAAAACACATCCTTGAAAGATGACTGCCGACGGGATATTATAACGTCCAGTGATAGTATGGGTATAAAATATGAGCAAGCAAAGGAGTCCTTCTATGAGCCCAGCCATGAACCGCCGCCAATTCCTCCAAGCTCTGGGCGTTGCCGCCGGCGCCCTTGCCCTGCCGGGTTGCATGAGCTCCGACAAATCCGGCACAAGCAAGACGTCCTCGAAGAAACCGAATTTCGTTATCATCTTTTGCGATGATCTGGGTTATGGTGACCTGGGCTGTTACGGCCACCCGACGATTCACACGCCCCACCTGGACCGAATGGCCGCGGAGGGCCAGAAGTGGACCAACTTTTACGTCGGGGCTTCGGTATGCACGCCGAGCCGGGCGGCGCTGCTGACCGGCAGACTTCCGATTCGCAGCGGCATGTGTAGCGACAAACGACGGGTCCTGTTTCCCGATTCAGCCTCCGGCCTGCCGCAGAGCGAGGTCACTATCGCCGAAGCGCTCAAGAGCGAAGGCTACTCGACGGGCTGCATCGGAAAATGGCACCTTGGGCATTTGCCGCCGTACCTGCCGACCAATAACGGCTTCGATTCCTACTTCGGTATTCCCTACAGCAACGACATGGACAGGGTCGCCGGCGAGGGGCGGCAGGCGTTTCTCGAACCGAAAATCGAATACTGGAACGTTCCTCTGATGCGGGACGAAAAGATCATCGAGCGCCCGGCGAACCAAAACACTATCACCAAACGCTACGCCGAGGAGGGTGTCCGGTTCATCAGGAAAAATAAGAAAAGACCTTTTTTCCTCTACCTGGCCAACAGCATGCCTCATGTCCCGTTGTTCGTCTCGCAGAGATTCAGAGGCAAGAGCCTGCGCGGCCTGTACGGCGACGTCATCGAAGAGATCGACTGGGGCGTCGGACGGATCCTTGATACCCTCCGGCTCGAAGGCCTCGCTGAAAATACCTTTGTCGTTTTTACCTCGGACAACGGACCGTGGCTGATCTTCAACGAGCATGGCGGCTCCGCAGGTCTGCTCCGAGAAGGCAAGGGCTGCACGTTCGAAGGCGGAATGCGCGAGCCTTGTATTATGTGGTGGCCGGGAAAAATCAGACCCGGCGTTGTCAACGGCATGGGCGCCACGATGGATATATACACGACGATTCTGACGCTGGCCGGGGCAAAGGTGTCGGACGACCGGGTCGTGGATGGCCTGGACTTGTCCCCCGCGCTTTTCGGAACCGGACCAAGTCCGCGCAAGACCGTGTTTTATTACCGGGGCGCAAAGCTCTGGGCGATACGGAAAGGTTTTTACAAGGCTCATTTCATCACTAAGTCGGCTTACGGAAGGGACAAGGAAGTGCGGCACGATCCGCCTTTACTGTATCACCTCGGCCACGATCCTTCCGAGAAGTTTAATATTGCCAAAGCGCATCCGGAAGTTCTCGCGGAGATTCAAAAAGAAGTTGCCTTGCATCTGGCGAATGTGACGCCGGGCGAGGATCAGTTAGCCAAACGCATCCCGAAGAAATAACTCAGCAGTGAAAGGGTGGGCTTGATTGTGAATTCAGGAATCAATCGTCGGCAATTTATCAAGGCGACGGGCCTGGGAACGGCATATATGACAATGGGTGGTTGTCTGAGTGCTTCTCAGCGGTTCCCGAAGAAACCCAACATTATTCTTATCATGGCCGACGACCTGGGCTACGAGTGTCTGAGTTGTTACGGCAGCCAATCGTACAAGACCCCCGTCCTTGATAAGCTGGCGTGCACCGGTATGCGTTTTGAGCATTGCTATTCCCAGCCGCTCTGTACGCCCTCGCGCGTGAAGATCATGACGGGCCAGTACAACTTCCGAAACTACACCAACTTCGGCGTCCTCGATCCGAGCCAGAAAACATTCGGCCATCTTTTGCAGGGGTGCGGCTACGCCACTTGCGTCGTGGGCAAGTGGCAGTTGTATGGCAGCGTCAATCAGAGCGTCGAGGTGCGCGGGACCGGCAACCTGCCCAACCAGGCGGGATTCGATGAACATTGCCTCTGGCAGATCATGAAACGAGGCTCTCGCTACAAAGATCCATTGATGATTCGCAACGGGGAAGCGGTCGAAGATTTTCAGGGCAAGTACGGCCCGGATATCTCCTGCGACTATGCGCTGGACTTTATCGAGCGCCACAAAGAAGAGCCGTTCTTCCTGTATTTTCCGATGGCTCTCGTGCACGATCCGTTTGTCCCGACGCCGGATAGCGAGGACTGGAGCAGAAAAAACCATAAGAACAACACGAAGTATTTTGCGGACATGGTCGCCTATATGGACAAAATCGTCGGCCGGATCGTCGATAAGCTGGACGTGCTCGGCCTGCGCGATAATACCCTTTTGATATTCACGGGTGACAACGGCACGCATAAGAGCATCAAATCGAAAATGCCCGACGGGATCATCCAGGGAGACAAGGGCGAGACGACGGACGCCGGGACGCACGTTCCTTTGATTGCGAACTGGCCGGGTGTTGTTCCCGCTGGCAGGGTGTGCGGCGACCTTGTGGATTTCAGCGATTTCGTGCCGACGTTTGCCGAGGCGGCCGGCACGAAGATTCCGGCGAATATGAAGGTTGACGGTCAGAGCTTCATGCCTCAGCTTCGAGGCGAGAAAGGCAAGCCGAGGGAATGGATTTTCTGCCATTATGATCCGCGATGGGGGAAACGCCCGAAGCGGCGTTTCGTGCGCGACAAACGATGGAAGCTCTATGCGAGCGGCGATCTTTACGATGTATGGGCGGATGCGCTCGAAAAGCATCCGAATCCGGCCGGCCGAGAAGCAACCGCCGCCCGGAAGCGACTCCAAGCGGTTTTGGATTCAATCAGATAGAAATACGAACGGAACAGAATATTGCGCTTTTAAGAGATGGAGAAAAAGATGACTTCGAATTGTTACACACGTCGTGATTTTATCAAAGCAATGGGCATTGGGGCGGCGGCGCTGGCCGTTCCAGGATGCGCAAGCGCGACTCGTTTGGGTGGCAGCCTCAAAGCCAAAGGCTTTGGGGATGGTCAGCGCCCGAATATTATTCTGATTATGTCGGATGATATGGGCTTCTCCGATATCGGCTGTTACGGCGGGGAAATCCGCACGCCCAACCTGGACGGGCTGGCCGCCAATGGGGTGCGCTTCACCCAGTTTTATAATACGGCCCGTTGCTGTCCGACGAGGGCCTCGCTGATGACCGGTCTTTACCAGCACCAGGCCGGCGTCGGGCATATGATGGACGATAAAGGCTATCCGTCTTATCAGGGCGATCTCAACAATCGCTGTGTCACCATCGCCGAAGTGCTCAAGCAGGCCGGATACAGCACGTACATGTCCGGCAAGTGGCACGTGACACGCTACCGCCGGCCGGAGGGGCCGAAGCACAACTGGCCGTGCCAGCGCGGCTACGACCGTTTCTTCGGAACGATTCACGGCGCCGGCAGTTTCTACGATCCATGCTCGTTGACGCGCGACAATACGCAGATTCCTCCCGACAGCGACGATTTCTATTATACGAATGCCATCAGTGACAATGCGGTCACGTATATTCGCGAGCATGAAACAGACAATCCTTTCTTCATGTACGTGGCCTATACGGCGACGCATTGGCCCATGCACGCGCTGCCGGAGGATATCGCCAAGTATAAAGGGCGCTATGACTCCGGCTGGGATGCGCTGCGCGCCGAGCGGCACAAACGAATGATCGAGATGGGGATTGTCAAAAGCGAGTGGAAGCTCACGCCGCGCGACAAGGCCGTACCGCTCTGGTCCGAGGCCAAAGACAAGGCATGGTTCGCGCGCCGGATGGAGGTCTATGCCGCGATGCTCGATTGTATGGACCAGGGCATAGGACACATCACCTCGGAGCTCAAGAGGACCGGCCGATTCGAGAACACGTTGATTTTCTTCTTAGCCGACAACGGGGGCTGCGCCGAAGAGTACGGCAGTCGGGGCAAGGTCAAGCCCGAACCGTCAAAACCGGTCGTTCTCAAGCCGATGGCTAAAGATGCGCTGCAACCCGATATGCAACCTAAAGTGACACGGGATGGCCGACCCGTCCGCACGGGCTACGGCATTATGCCGGGCCCGGCCGATACGTATATCGCCTACGGCAAGCCGTGGGCCAACGCCAGCAATACACCGTTCAGGCTTTACAAACACTGGGTCCATGAAGGAGGTATTTCGACGCCCTTGATCGCGCACTGGCCGGCGCACATAAAGGCACAAGGCGAGCTGCGGCATCAACCGGGGCACTTGATCGATATTATGGCTACGTGTGTGGATGCGAGCGGCGCGACGTACCCGGCCGAATACAAAGGCCACAAGATTATCCCCATGGAGGGAAGGAGTCTGAAGCCAGCCTTTGATAACAAGCCCACCGAGCGCGAAGCCATCTACTGGGAACACGAGGGCAACCGCGCCGTTCGTCAGGGCAGGTGGAAACTCGTCTCACGGCATCCGGGCGGCTGGGAGCTCTACGACCTCGAAGCCGACCGCACGGAGCTGAATAACCTCTCAGAGACGTACCCGCAGAAAGTCGAGCAGCTCAAGGCCCTGTATGAAAGCTGGGCCGCCCGATGCGACGTCCAGCCCTGGCCCGTGAGGAAGAAGAAGACATAGGAATTTTCAAGAAAATCAGAAAAATTTGACGATATTGTGACTATAGGGAAAACCAATTATGTTTTCCGTTCGTATATAATTATAGATCGGCGGGCTTAACAAGAATCATAAATAAAGTCGCCATCATATTCGTCCGTTTGTTCATATCTTAAAACCCGCCTGTCGAACGAAAGGCTCTTTTGTAGTTTGGCTTGTGGTTCTTTGTCGAGGATTGCTTTGCGCGAGAGGTCCGCGCCGTTATAGCAGACGAATGGGCAGGTTTGAAACGCTTATCATAATTTAGGTTGTTATCATATTCCTTTGTTGTCTCATACCTTAAATCTGCCTGCCGGCGAGACCGGCGAAGCTCTGAGGATTGAACGCCTCGACTGCGCGGCATTTCTTGGCGGAACCGGTTCGTTGTGTTTAACCGACCGTTTTTGAGCGTAATAAAGAAAGTCATGGAGATTCGCGAAGAAACGGCGTTTAGTGCTATATGTTATTTGACATGGACTGTCATTATGCGATCCGGGATTTGAGTTGCACTTATTCGTATTGAAAAGATGTCACGATGTGCTCAAAGACGGCCGGTCCGGCGAATCTCCGAATCATTGAAGGAGACAGAAAATGAAACGTAAAGGTTTTACCTTAGTCGAGCTGTTGGTCGTGATTGCGATCATCGCTCTGTTAATGGGCATTCTGATGCCGGCCCTGGCCAGGGTCCGGCAGATTGCCTTCCGCATGGTCTGCGGGACGAACCTGTCCGGCATCGGCAAGGCCATGCTGATCTACAGCAACGATTACGATGATGAAATGCCGCGTGCCGGCGGCAGAAACAGCACCTGGACGGGACGTATTCCGGACTGGCTGGCCCTGAACCGCTTCAACGCTTACGGCCTGGCGGCCGATGGCAGCGGCGGCACGTCCACCATTTCGTCCTGCTTCTACCTGCTGGTCAAGTACGCTGAGGTCACGCCTAAGTCGTTCATCTGTAAGGGCGATTCCGGAACGACGGAATTCAAGCCCGCCGACCAGGGCGCCGGCGACCGTGAACTGATCGACCTTTGGGACTTCGGCACGGATCCGAGAGAGCATTGCAGCTATTCGTATCATATGCCTTTCGGTCTGTACGCGCTGACGACGGCGAGCGAGCCGGGTCTGGCGGTGGCCGCCGACCGGAACCCGTATATCGGTTCTCCCGCGGCCGAGGCCAAGCAATTCCCGGGTCTCTACAATCCGGATGGCGGCACCGAGGCGATCAAGGCCGGTAATGCCACGCAGCACCAGGAAGACGGCCAGAACGTTCTGTTCCTGGATAACCACGTCGGCTTCGAGAAGTGCCCGTTCTGCGGCGTCAACGACGATAACATCTGGACCTTCTGGGACGGCGGCGACGTGAGAATCGGCTCACCGCCTACCTTTGGAAGTGAGCCACAGGATAGAACGGATTCCCTTCTGGTGCAGGACGGCGAAGGCGGAACGCCAGATCCCGGCACGAAGGGAAGAACGTGTTTTCCTGGTCATACGCCTGTGTGGATCGATGGCTCGCTCGTGCCGATTTCTGAGGTTCTGTCCGGTCAAAAGATCGGCAGAGCCGACACCGCCGTGGTCATGACTTATGTCAATCAGATCGAGAAAGTCGATGAGCACGAAGGCGTGTTCGAATGCCGGGATATCATCCTTGAAAATGGAGATTGTATCAGTGTTGTGGCCAAACACCGCTTCCTGCTGGATTCCGGCCAGTGGATCGGGGCGCCGGATTTGACGAGCGGCCACAGATTGAGATCGTTGAACGGTCCGGTCCACATCAAGTGTGTGGTGAAAAGGTCGTTGCCGTTTGTCGGAAAGGTGTATAATCTGAAGATCAAAGATGGCGAGCAGTATTGTGTAGGTAAAGATGGGGTCATTGTCCGCGATTGGTAAGCGATTGCGTTGGTAGAATCCCATCGTTCGGTGACCGGATCGCACTTGGACAGTCTCCTTTTTGGGCGGCTTTGCACGGCGGAGCGCAAGGCCGCCCTTATATTTATATTTGATAGGGTGGCAGCCTCAAAGCCGGAGGTTTTGGGGATGGTGAGTGTGTGAAAAGCCATCCCCAAGCTGCGCTTGAGGCTGCCACCCCATGGTGAAACGAAACAAAGCAATTAATCCGTCGCCGGGATTTGTCTTTTACACGTCCTTATGCTAAACTACTCATTTAATTTCAAGGAGTACGACATTGGGACAAGCACTTGTTGAGAAGATATTGAGTGGGCATCTCGTGGAGGGCACACTTGTTGCCGGCGAGCAGATCGGGATTCGCATCGACCAGACGCTCACGCAGGACGCGACGGGAACCACGGCATTTCTGCTGTACGAGTCGATGGGGCCGGGCCGGGTGAAGACCGATCTGTCGGTCAGCTATGTGGATCACAATATGGCCGGCTTCGGACCGGAGAACCACAACGACCATTTGTATCTCCAGACGGTGGCCGGCAAGTCCGGCGTCTTTCATTCCCGCGCCGGCAACGGTATCTGCCATCAGGTCCATCTCGAACGTTTCGGCAAGCCCGGCGCGACGCTGTTGGGCAGCGATTCGCATACCCCGACGGGCGGCGGGATCGGTATGTTGGCCATCGGGGCCGGCGGGCTCGATGTAGCGGTCGCCATGGCCGGCGGGCCGTTTTACCTGAAATGCCCGAAGGTCCTCGGCGTGAAGCTGACCGGCGAGCTGAACGACTGGGTGGCGGCTAAAGATGTGATTCTCAAGCTGCTGAGCATTCTGACGACCAAGGGCAACGTCGGGTGGGTGGTCGAATATTTCGGCGACGGCGCGGAGCGCCTGTCGGTGCCCCAGCGGGCGACAATCACCAATATGGGGGCCGAACTGGGGGTGACGACGAGCCTCTTCGCCAGCGACGAACAAACGCGGAAATTCTTAGCGGCCCAGAAGCGCCAGAGCGACTACCAGCCACTAACAGCCGATCTGGATGCCGAATACGACCGCGTTATCAAGATCGATCTGGCCGAGCTGGAGCCACTGGCGGCGTGCCCGTCTTCGCCGGATAATGTCAAGTCGATCCGGGAGATTGCCGGGATCGAGACCCGTCAGGTGGTGATAGGCAGTTGCACGAATTCGAGCTTTGTCGATTTAATGATGGTGGCGGAAGTTTTGAAGGGACGGCGCATCAACGAGATGGTCGAATGTGCTATTGCGCCGGGCAGCAGAGAAGTTCTGAACATGCTGGCGGACAATGGGGCGCTGGCGGATATGATTACCGCGGGCGCGCGGATCCTGGAATCGGGTTGCGGGCCGTGCATCGGGCAGGGCTTCTCGCCGGCTGATGGCGTCGTCAGCCTTCGGACGTTTAACCGGAATTTTGCCGGCCGGAGTGGAACAAAGGGCGACCGGGTTTATCTGGTCAGCCCGGAGACGGCGGTCGCCTCGGCCCTGGCGGGCCGGATCACCGATCCGCGCGATTTACCGGGTTTGTTTAAGCTGGAATTTCCTCGTATAGAAATGCCGGAGAAGTTTGTCATTAATGACGACATGATCGAGGCGCCTCTAAGCGAAGCTGAAGCCTCGAAGTCTGAGGTTCTACGAGGCCCGACGATTGTCGTGCCGGAGCCGCCAAAGCCGCTGCCGGAGAAGTTGGCGGGCCGAGTGTTGCTCAAATGCGGCGACAAAATCACCACCGACCATATCATGCCGGCGGGAACGTTTTTGAAGCTCCGCTCGAACGTACCCGAATACGCGAAGGTGGTTTTCAATTGCTTCAATGAAGAAGGCAAGCCGACCTTTGCCGAGCGGGCGCTCGCCTTAAAGGACAAGGCCATAGCCGGGATTATAGTAGCGGGCGAAAGCTACGGCCAGGGCTCGTCGAGAGAGCACGCGGCGCTGTGTCCGATGTATCTCGGTGTGCGGGTGGTGATCGCCAAGAGCATCGAGCGAATCCACAAGGCGAATCTGATTAACTTCTGCATCGTCCCGCTCGAATTTGCCGACCCGGCGGACTACGACAGAATCGAGCCTGATGACGAGCTTCTAATAGACGGCCTGCTCGGAGCAATAAAGAGCGGCGAGACCGTCAAGGTCGCTAAAACGGACAGCTCATTTGAATTCCTCGGTAAGCTGATGCTTTCTGACAGGGACAGACAAATTCTGCTTTCAGCGGGTCTTCTGAATTTCACACGGAAGAATGTAGGTCAGTGACAAAGGTACAGTGAGACAAGTCATGGGAAATATGCGAATCTTACCGTTCATTCTTGCGCTGACGGCTTTTCGGACCGACGTTTCTCTGTGCGATGATTTTGCCCATCGGCTCGAAGTTGATGGTATTGACGGCAAGAAATCCGTTTGGCGTGGTTATAACCGTTATGATTTTATTTACGATACCCGTCATTGCATCGTCGTAAGTCCTAAAACTCCAGCCGGCCATCGGCCCTGGATATGGAGGGCGCGTTTCTTCGGTCAT
>Ga0272441_10013836_pt1 | contig 11551 bp, 6 predicted proteins | sample SSMProp6N_FD_193582 | JGI IMG/M metagenome (GOLD analysis project Ga0272441, IMG submission 193582) | Marine sediment archaeal communities from Little Sippewissett salt marsh, Falmouth, MA, United States - SSM-Prop-6N | ecosystem: Environmental > Aquatic > Marine > Wetlands > Sediment ... | reverse complement strand
TTCTGGCAGGGGCCGCGGGCCAACCTTCTAGCCATGGCCGCCGCCCTGGCCCTGATTCTCACGGTCGTCCTCGTGAGCATCTTCAGCCGGAACATCGGCGAGAGGAGCGACCTGGCCGTCCAGACCGTCCAGTTCGTCAAGTGGGTGCACGGCAAGTGTGCGGCCGATCCGGAAATGCTGGCGGAAGAGACGCCCTGGCGGGAGCCGGCCGAGGCCGAGCAGAAACTCACCGAGCACTTGGGTGGTCGTCCCGTGGTCGTTTTCGATCTGAGCTCCCTGGACTTCGCCTTCGTCGGCGCCGGGGAGTGCCACGTGCCGGGGTCTGAGTGCTCCGGCCATTTCTTCCACCGGCGCCAGGCCACCGACGAGCGTCGCGGGGTGATGGTGAGCCTCTACGTGGTGCCCAACGACGGCCAGTACGACGGCCTGATCGAGGATTTCCGCCCCCTGGAATGGTTCCAACTGCCCGGCGGCGAGGACGGGAGCGAGAAGACCTGCACGCTGTCCGACGGCTCGGTCATCTACTTCCTCGTCTCCGGCTGCCGGCGTGACCTGGAGCAGATCAAGGAATTGATCGCCGCCGACCTCCGCCGGCGCGTCCAATAACGCCATCGAGGCCAATTGATGCTCCCAAGGGAGTGAACCGCGGGCCCGAGCGGCGCATAATTGCAATAGGAGACGCGCCCCGGTTCGATATTGGTGGCGGCCCCGGGCGAGTCGGGAAGACCACGGCCCGCCGGGCTCACGCGCCGCCCAGCCTCTGGCGCGCCTCTCCATGTGGAGGTCGATCAATCATGAACGCCACCCATACTGCTCTCCTGACGGTTGCCGGCCTGAGCGTGACTCTGGCCGTCTCATCGCCGGCCCCGGCGCAGGATTCCCTGGGTTCCGGCACCGCGCTGGATGCCAACCTCAGTCCCGGCAGCGGCGGGTTCAACCGTCCCGCACCCCAGGAGGATTTCCGCGCGCGGAACCTGCTCATCACCAACAACGTCATCGGCGGTCGGGGGTTCCGCGGCTCCGTGGGCTACACCGCCGACTTCGATTTCCGTGGCGTCCTCGGGTCCGATGCGCTCTATTCGTTCCGCGCCGACAGCGCCTGGTCGGATGTGAACTTCCTCAACTACGGCAACACCTACCAGCGCCTCCGGTTCGGCCAGGACATGGGCCTGATCGAGTACCGGCGAGACAGCTACGGGTCCAGCTCCCAGACGCTCGGCGAGGGCGTCCAATACAAACCCGGCGCGATGATCGATGCCCAACTTCAGCTCGATCAGATCAGCTTCTTCTCCTCGACCACCGCCACCTCGCGGATGGCGGCTGAGCCGGTCGGCATCGGCTACACCCAGGACGAGGAAGGCACGCCCTATCTCATCAGCGCCTCGAGTCTGACCGGTCTGGATGTTACGCCACTGCAGGAACAGCACCAGCTCATCGGTCTCAGCACGTATGACATGGCCCGGCTGCGTGAGGATCTCGTCGCCCAGCGCGACATGCGGCAGGTGGGTGCTCCCTTCGCCGCCAAGTATGAGGATCTGCTCACGTCGGATCTCCGCCAGGACCAGGAGCCCGACACCGGGCGCCTGGAGCCCCAGGCCGTGCAGAACCGCATCGACCTGATGGCGGAACCCGAATTCAAACGGATTCTCGAACGGGTCGCCGGACGCTATGCCGAGCAGAAGCAGGCCGAACCGGAGGAGGAGGAGCCGGACCTGTATAAGGAACTCGATGAGGATCTGCAGCGGGTCCGCGAATACCTCGCCGGGCGCGAGGGGGAGCAAGAGGAAGGAGCCGAGGGAAGCCTCTATCGGCCCGACCTGACGCCGCCGCAGCCTCAGGACCCGCTCAATCCGCTGGAGCCGGGCCCTTCGGAGCGGACGCAGCCCGGGCGGCCCGGGGTCTCTGATTTCGAGGTCCCGCCGCCGGCGCCTCTCCCCACGGCGCCGGGAGAAGCAGATGAGCCGCCGGTCATCAAGGTGCCTCTCCAGGTCGAGCAGTTCGCCAAGGTTCTGCGGCACGGGGAGCGCGTCAAGGAGCTCACCAGCGGCGACCAGACGCGGTTCGACGAGCTGCTCGCCGGCGCCGAGCAGAACCTCCGCAGCGGCGAGTACTTCTGGGCCGAGCGCCGCTTCAACCGGGCCTTGCGCTTCACGCCCGGTCACCCGCTGGCGACGGCAGGCCTGGCCCACGCCCAGATCGGCGCCGGGCTGTATCTCTCCGCCTCGCTCACGCTCCAGAGCCTGTTCCGATTCCAGCCGGAGATGATCGATGTGCGGTACGAGGAGGGCCTCATGCCGAACCGGCTCCGGCTGCTCAAGGCCGTGGACACGCTCAAGGGCCGACTTAATGAGACGCGCGACCGTCTCGCCAACGGGTTCCTTCTCGCCTACATCGGGCACCTGCTCGAAGACCGCGCGCTGATCGAGCAGGGGCTGGCCGTGATGGGGGACGCCGAACCGGGCAACCTGCTTCTCCCGCTGCTGAAGGAGATCTGGCTCGCCGAGGACGAGGAGGGCGAGGCCGACGGCAAAGCGATGCCGGCCGACGGGGAGGCGGCGCCCGCCGGGCCGGAGAAGTAAGGAACGGCCCTGATTATCGGCAGGCAGGTGACTTTTCAGATCCGCCCGCGGATGGGTCGATACTTATATCTATGAGCTCGATCGGCTCGCCCATCGACACGTCGCTCCTGCAGGCCGCCCAGGCCCAGCAGCAAGCGGCGAAGGCGCGCGACCGCGAGAAGGCGGCCACGGAGAGCGGTCGGCGCTTCCAGGATCTCGTCGAACTGCGCGTCGCGGGCATGGAGACCGCCGAGGCCGTCCGCCGCCTGCCCCAGAACGACTCGGAGCAGGCCGAGACCGAGCAGGAATCCAAGAGCCAACCCCAGGGCTACGAGCGGGGCGAGGAGGAGGATCGCCCGCACATCGACGTGCAGGCGTAGGCGCTCATCGCCATAAACATCATTCGCCTCTACCCCCAGTTCGCCAGGAGGGCGAGCAGGTCGCCTGTGTCGACGGCGCCGCTGTAATCGAGGTCGGCGAGAACGCAGTCATCTTCATAACCGCCCCACGCGGCAAGAAGCACGAGCAGATCGGTCGTGTTCACGATGCCGTTGCCATCGATGTCGCCGATGCGCATGGGATGCCACGCATCGCCGGGATGTTCGTAAGCGCCCATGTCGACGATGACCGGCTCGCCGCAGCCTGAGTCGGCCGTGTCCGGATCGTCGGCGAAGCGAGGATTGCCATCGAGATCGAGCGGAACGCGCTCGGCCGTGTCGCCGTCATCATCAAGGTCGAAGCTGTCCGCAGGCAGGGCGCTGTTCGCGCCGGCATCGATGCAGGGCGAGCCGGCCGAAAGGTGGTAATCGCCGTTCTCCGGATCGACGAACACCGGATCGGCATCGATGTTGCCCTCGCCTTCGGAGCCGCCCTGGACGCAACTGTAGGTGATCGTGAGTTGCGCGTCGTCCTCATTCCACACCTGATTCTCGCCGTTCCAGAGGATGCTGCCGACCACTCGGAGATGGCTGTTGTATTTGTTGTAAAAGCAGTCGCCGAAATCACCGGCTTCGTTGTCGCCGAAGGTGCAGTTGACAATGACCGGGCTGCCGCTGTTGTACAGTCCGCCCCCCCGGTACGCCCAGTTGGCGATGAACGCGCAACCGGTCAGCACGGGACTGACGGCGCTGTACATCGCGCCGCCAATGAAGTCTCCCTGGTTCTGTCGAAACACGCAGCCGGTCAGTATGGGTGTGCTGTTGTGCACGGTATACATGCCGCCGCCGAGGGAGAGGCTTCGGTTCCCGCTGAACGTGCAGCCGACGAGGATAGGGTCACAGTAAAAGTCGCTGTGCATCCCGCCGCCGGTGAGACCGGCCGTATTGTCGCTGAAGACACAGCCCGCCAGTACGGGGCAACAACCGTCGAAGTTGCACATCCCCGCGCCGTGCTCGGCCGTGTTCTCGGCGAAGGTGCAGCCGGTCAGAACCGGGCTGCACCACGTCGAGTTGCAGAGCCCGCCGCCGAATTCCTGGGCCGAGTTACCGGTGAACGTGCAGTCGATCATTCTCGGGCTGCAGCCGTAGTCGTTGTACATCCCGCCGCCGTGCGTCGCCGAGTTACCGACAAACGTGCACGAGACGATCGTCGGGCTGCAGAAATAGGCGTTGTACATGCCGCCCCCACAGCGCGTGGAACGCGTCAGCGTGCCGATCCCACCCGTGAGCGTGAATCCGCTGATGATCGTGTCCGACCCCTCGTCGTAGATGCACGTCAGGACCGAGGTGGGCAGCCCGGTCGCGTCGATGATCGTGACGTCCGCTCCGTCGGAACTGTGCAAGTTGACCGCCTTGCCGAGGAAGTTGACGTGCTCGCCGTACGTCCCCGGGGCCACGATGATCTCATCGCCCCCATTGGCCGCCTCGATCGCCTCCTGGATCGTGTCGTAGTCGTCCGGGACGTTGATGATGTCGGCCCCGGCCGAACGAGCGCCTGTCAGCATGACGCACACGGCGCCGACCAGAGCGAACGAAAACGATCGCAAACATGACCTGAACAACATGGCTCAACCCCTCTGTTGACGCCTGCTCCGTCGGCCCCCGGGGAGGATTCGGCCACGCCGCCGGACTCCGGAGCCGCCGCGGAGCGGATCGCCGCATCTACGATACTCGATTCGGCCGTGATCACAAGACAAATCCGGCGACTTGGAGGGAAAAGGAGGCTGGGAGCAGACGCGATCCTGCCGCGGCCAACGACAAACGAGCATCATCCGAGGTGAGGCTGCCCGCCCGGTCTTCACACGGACGGCTGCTTCAGCCCCAATTCGCCAGCAGGCTGAGCAGGTCGGCCGTGTCGACGGCGCCGCTGTAATCGAGGTCGGCGAGAACGCAGTCATCTTCATAACCGCCCCACGCGGCAAGAAGCACGAGCAGATCGGTCGTGTTCACGATGCCGTTGCCATCGATGTCGCCGATGCGCATGGGATGCCACGCGTCGCCGGGGAATTCGTAAGCGCCCATGTCCACGATGACGGGCGCGCCGCAGCCTGAGTCGTCCGTGTCCGGATCGTCGGCGAAGCGAGGATTGCCATCGAGATCGAGCGGAACGCGCTCGGCCGTGTCGCCGTCATCATCCAGGTCGAAGCTGTCCGCAGGCAGGGCATTGTTCGCGCCGGCATCGATGCACGGCGAGCCGGGCGACAGGTGGTAATCACCGTGCTCGGCATCAACGAACAGCGGGTCGGCATCGATGTTGCCATAACCGGCGTATCCGCCCTCCACGTTGCAATAGGTGACAACCGGAGCGCCTTCACCGTTCGTGATCTCGCCCCCTGAATCGCCCCACAGGATGCAGTTGGTCACCGCAGGGCTGCTGTACTCGTTGCGCATGCCGCCGCCGCTATTGGCCAGGTTCTCGCTGAAGGTGCAATTCACGAGCGTCGGTGTGGTTCCATAATTATGCAGCCCGCCGCCATCCCCGAGCGCCGTGTTTCCGGAGAACGTGCAACCGGCGATGAGGTAGGCGTCCGGCTCCCACTGGTACATGTTGTACATTCCCCCGCCGTTGCCTCCTGCAGTATTCTCGGTGAACGTACAACCGGAAATGCTCACGAAGAAGAGGATCCTGTTGAGGAGCCCCCCGCCGTCTGTGTCGGCGGAGTTGGCGATGAATGTGCAGTCCTCGATCATCGAGCTGTTATAGTCGTTGACGAAGCCACCGCCCCAGGGCGCGCTGTTCTCCGTGAACGTGCAGCGAATCACGCGCAGTTCGACGTCCGACCGGGAGAGGGCATGAATGTGCGCCCGGCCTGCGGGGCCGCCGGCCGCAAGGGCCATTCCACCCAGGCCCTCGAAGCCGTACCACATACCGCCGCCACCATCATCCGCCGAGTTGCGGTCGAACGTGCAGTCGGACACGGTCAACTCGGTGGCGTAGCCGAACAGCCCGCCGCCCCACTGCCCGGCCCAGTTCTCCGTGAATGTGCAGCCGCTGACCGTCACGGAATCACCGATCGAGGTGCTGATTGCGCCGCCAAAATAAGCCGAATTGCCGATGAAGGCGCAGTTGGTGACCGTCAGCTCTCCGTGATTCACAATTCCACCGCCCTCGTTGTTGGCCGTGTTTGCCTCGAACCGGCAGTTGGTCACTGTGGGCGCGCTGCCCCAATCCACAAACATGCAGCCGCCTTCGTCTGCCGAGTTGTCCCTGAACGTGCAATTGGTCACCGTCGGACCGGCGTCATCGTCGTTGTACATCCCGCCGCCCCAGCCATACCCGCGGGCAGATTCATACACGGCTGTGCAGTCCCTCAGGGCCGGGCTGCCGCCGCCGCTCGGCATCCCCCCATTCTCGCCGTGCAGGGCCGCGTTGCCGATGAACGCACAGTCGGTCACCGTCGGGCTGCTGGACTGGAGGTTGCACATTCCACCGCCCGCTTCGTCAGCTACGTTGTCGACGAAAACGCAGTGCATCACCGTCGGGCTGCTGGCGATGTTGAGCATTCCTCCTCCGTATCGCTCGTCCTCCATCAGCGTGCCGACGCCGCCGGTGATGGTGAAGGCCTCCAGGATCGTATCCGGCCCCTCGCCGCCGATGCAGGTCACGACGGAGGTGTCCAGACCTGTGGCGTCAATGGTCGTTACCTCCGCTCCGTCGGAGCTGTGCAGGTAGATCGCCTTGCCGAGGAAGTCGATGGCCTCCGGGTACGTTTCCGGGGCGACGATGATCTCATCGCCGGTCGGCGCCGCCGCCTCGATTGCCTCCTGGATCGTGTCGTAGTCACCGGGGACGTTGATGATGTCGGCCCGGGCCCAACGAGCGCCGATCAGCATGATGCACACCGCACCGACCAGGACGAACGAAAACGATCGCGAACATTGCTTCAACAACATGGTTCAACCCCTTTGTTCGCGCCTGCTCTGCCGGCCCCGGGCCCGGATTCGGCCACGCCGCCGGACTCCGGAGCCACCGCAGAGCGGATCGCCGCATCTACGATACTCGATGCGGCTGTGATCACAAGATAATTCGGCGACTTGGATGGCAAAAAGCGGCGGGAACGGCCGCCACGGAGCCGCGGCCACCGCCATCCATGCCAAACGGGCACCGTCAAAGGCGACGGCGCCCGCGAGATTGGTCCGCAACTGCCGGCCTAACCCCAGTTGCCGAGCAGAATGAGCAGGTCGGCGGTGTCCACGTCGCCGTCGCCGTCGAAGTCCGCCGGGCACTCCTCCGGCGGCTCGGGGCAGTCGCCCCACGCCGCCAGCAGCGCCAGCAGATCGGCGGTGTCCACATCGCCATCGCCGTCGACATCGCCCAGCCGGCGGTACGACACGACATCGATGCCATCGGGCACAGGTTGCGTGACGACGGCCTTCTTCTTCGCCTCGTTGAACGCCAGATCGCACGGGCCGGAGCTGAGCGCGACGCTGTCGATGATCGCCGAGTCCGGCCCGGCCGCGTCGATGCGAATCAGCTCGCTGTCCGTGGAGGATACGTACAGCGTCGAGTCGGCCGGCGAGAGATAACTGTCGCGCGGGTAGCCGCCGCCGGTTGGGATCGTCTTGATGAGCGTGTTGCTTGTCGTGTCGATCACGCGGATGGCGTTGGTCCCGCCATTGCCGGTGTTCGTTCCGACGTAGACATAAGCGCCTGCGCCGTCCACGCTGACGGCGAGCGGATAGCCGACCATGCCGGGGACGGTCGTGATGAGGCTGGAGTTTTCGCCATCGACGTTGATGACGGAGACGCTGGAGCCGAAGTGGTTCGTCACGTAGGCCCGTGTGCCGTCGGGCGAGAAGGCCGCGCGGATCGGGAAGTCGCCGACGAGAACCTCGGCGACCTGGATGCGCGCCGCCGTGTCGTACAGGCGCAGCAGGTCGTTGAAGCTGTCGCAGACGGCGAGGATCGAACCGTCATCGCTCAGCTCGATGCCGCTCGTTTCCGTGTAGGTGGGCCCGTTGGCCGAGCCCGTCTGGCCCGCGGAGAGCTGGGTGATGATGTAGCTGTCGGCCCCGTCAAGCGCGATGAAGCTGATGCGATCCGTCCCCGCCACGTTCAGGACATACGCCTCCTGGCCGTCGGGCGAAATGCGCACCCGACCCGGGCGGTCGTAGATGGACAGCGTCTTGACCACCGTGTCGGTGTTGAGGTCGATGACGACGACGGCGTTGGCGTCCATCGCGCAGGCGACGGCCCAGTTGCCATCCGGGGTGATGCGCACCTCCTTGCCGCGATCGCCGATCTCGATGTAGGAGCGCACGGTGTTGGAGGTGAGATCGAAGACGGTGGCGTTGCGGGAGACAAGGTTGCAGGCGACGGCGAGGTTGCCGTCGGGCGTGATGTCCACGCCATACGTGGCGTCGCCCTCCTCCGGCTCGCCGCAGCCGGCGAACCCCTCGAAGAAACCCGAAGAGCCGTCGATGTAATAGAAGTGGATGTCCTCGCGGAACCGGCTGTTGAGGGCCACCGCGCACAACTCGACGGGACTGGTGGCCGACTCCACGCACGCGGCGAACGGAAGCGTCTTCACCAGCGTTTGCGTGGCGATGTCGATCACCCGGGCGTTGTAATTGGAGACGAAGGCATATTGCCCGTCGTAGGAGATCTCGATCTCGCCGACGACGCCCGTATAAATCGTCGCGGTCGTGATCCCGGTATCCAGGTTGACGAAGATGACATTGTTGGAAATCGCAGCGATCGCGTAGGCCTTGTCGGGCGTGATGCGGATGGTCTGGCTGCCGAGGTTTTCGGCGGTGGTGACGCTCCCCGCGACGCTGTGATTGACCAGGTCGATCGCGGTGATGGTCTTGGCGCTGCTCTCGTGGCTGACGACGGCAGTCGTACCGTCGAGGCTGATGTCGATTGCGGTGGGAGAATCGGCCGTGGCGAGATCGGCCAGCTCGGCGCCGGTGGCGCGATCATAGAGGCGCACCCGCGCCTCGCCGCGGTCGGGAAGAACGATCGTGTTGCCGTCCGGGGTGAGGGCGAACTGGGTGAAGATGTTGCCCGCCGCGCCCGCTTCCGGCGTGAACCAGAATCCGACCACGCCCTGCGGCCCGCTGGGGAAGGTGAACACTTCCTCCTGAGCGGCGAGATCGATGATGGAGAAGGACGAGTTCACCGCGTCGTTGATCACACCGACCACGGCCAGGGCGCTGTCGGGCGTGATCGCCACGCGATACGGCTGCTCGCCCGTGACGGGAACGGTCGCCAGCGCGGTGTGCGTGGGCACATCCACGATCGTGACGCTGTTGTCGAAGACGTTGGGCACGACGGCGTACTGCCCGTCGGGCGTCACCGCCACATCGACCGGGAAGTCACCCACGGCCACGGTGTGCGTCGCCGTCCGCGTGGCGACGTCGAAGAACGTGATGTTGTCCGTATCGCGCTGGACGATGACGACATCGCAGCCGTCCGGCGTGAACACCACGTTGCGCGGCACATCGCCTTCCGGGTCCTGGTTGGCGCTGATGTACGTCTGCACCGGGTCGGCTCGGAGCGCGGCGAGGCGGCGCGGGGCGGCCGGGCGCTGCACCGCCCGCGGCTTGAGCCAGGCGTCGGTGACGAGCCGGTCCTGAACGGCCGGGGAAACCGGCATCGGCGGCGTGGTCTTCCCGGACGCGATCGCCGCCCCGACGGGGGCGAGACAGCACAGAGCCGCAACGATGACACGGGATTGATGAACCTGCATCCTTCACGCTCCTTTTCCTTCCGCCCGGAACACCCAAGCGTAGCCCACGAAACGCCGCCTCACAAGGATATTCCGCGTGCCGGCCGGCTCGGGTTGCGCCCCGGATCTCCCGGGGCGATGATGCGTGATCGGCCTCGGCGGATACAATGCCTCCGCCATGTCTCAGGAAGCCACCTATATCACGACCCCGATCTACTACGTCAACGACAAGCCGCACATCGGGCACGTCTATACCACCACCGTCTGCGATGTATGGGCCCGGTTCATGCGCTTCGCCGGGCGGGATGTGTTCTTCCTGACCGGGACGGACGAGCACGGCGTGAAGGTGGAGAAATCCGCGAAGGAGCAGGGGGTCGCCCCCCAGGAACTCGCCGATGAGAACGCCGCGGAGTTCCAGCGCGTCCTCGGCACCTTCCAGCTCACCAACGATGATTTCATCCGCACCACGCAGGACCGCCACACACGGCAGGTCGCCGCGTTCGTCAAGCGCCTCATCGATGCCGGCGATGTCTACCTCGGCGAGTACGAAGGCTGGTATGACGAGGGCCAGGAGGAGTTTATTCCCGAAGGCCGCGCCACGGACCAGGACTACAAGTCCACCGTCTCCGGCAAGCCGCTCGTGCGGATGAAGGAGAAGAACTACTACTTCCGCCTCAGCGCCTACCAGAAGCGCCTGGAGGAGTTGTACGAGCGGCAGCCGGATTTCGTGCGCCCGGAGGCGAGGCGCAACGAGATGCTCGGCCGGCTGCGCGAGGGGCTCCAGGACGTGCCGGTGAGCCGCACGAGCTTCTCGTGGGGGATCCCCGTTCCCGGCGATGAAGCGCACGTGCTGTGGGTGTGGCTGGACGCCCTGTCCAACTACATCACCACCCTGGGACTGGGCGAGCCGGACGGCGAGGCGCATGCCGAGCGGGCGAAGTACTGGCCTCCGGCCTATCACGTGATCGGCAAGGAGATCCTCTTCTTCCACGCCCTGTTCTGGCCCGCGGTGCTGATGGCCCTGGACATCCCCCAGCCGCGGTGCATCTACGCCCACAGCTTCTGGATCAGCGAGGGGCAGAAGATGTCCAAATCGCTGGGCAACTTCATCGATCTTGCCGCGATCAAGCGCTATGTGACCGCCTACGGTCTCGATATGTGGCGATATTTCCTCGCCACGCAGGGGCCGCTCGGGGCAACGGACGCGGACTTCGCCGGCGGCCACTTCCACGATGTGTACAACACAGATCTGACCAACACGGTGGGCAACTGCGCAAGCCGTGTAACCACAATGGTTAACAAGTACTTTGACGGAGCTGTCCCCAGTGAGTCCCCATTCGGCCAGAGGCTCGTGATCGCCGGTTACGACTGGCCCGCCCTCGCTGCGGAGACCGTCGGAGAGGCTTCCCGCAAGATGGAGCGGCTGGACCTGGCCGGGTCGGCCGCCGCGGCCCTGGCCCTGATCCGCAAGGTCGATGCGTTCATCAACCTGACCGAGCCGTTCAAGCTCGCCAGGGACGAATCGAAGCGCGAGGAGCTGGGGGCGATCCTCTACCAGTGCCTGGAGGCGATCCGCATCGCTTCCCTGCTGCTCTGGGCCGTCATGCCCGGGAAGATGGCCGAGCTCTGGGAGGCCCTGAACCAGGCGATCGACCCGGCCGAGGGGAAGCTGAGCGACTTGGCCGCCTGGGGCGGCCTTCAGCCCGGCACGACCGTCAGCAAGATCGCCCTCTTCCCCCGCCTCGAGCAGCCGGAAGCGACCACGGCGGGAAAGTGAGGGCCGGACTGTGTCCGAGGGGATGAGTCGCCGTGACTCGACGCGCGCGCAAACGAGACGATGCCCCAGACCAACTGCCCGATGCGCCATGCTACCGCACATCAGTGC
>Ga0272441_10013835_pt1 | contig 11551 bp, 6 predicted proteins | sample SSMProp6N_FD_193582 | JGI IMG/M metagenome (GOLD analysis project Ga0272441, IMG submission 193582) | Marine sediment archaeal communities from Little Sippewissett salt marsh, Falmouth, MA, United States - SSM-Prop-6N | ecosystem: Environmental > Aquatic > Marine > Wetlands > Sediment ... | reverse complement strand
TGTGCAAGCACGAAAACCGGTTGTATATGTTCTATGCGGGCGCGTATAACAACGAACCGCAACAAGTCGGTTGCGCCGTGAGCGACGACGGTGTTCGCTGGGAGCGGCTGTCGAAATTACCGCTGCTGCCGAATGGTCTGGACGGGGAATGGAACTCGAGTGAATCGGGCCATCCGGGCGTTTTCGAGGACGATGACGGCCAACAGTATCTGTTCTTCCAGGGCAATAACGACAACGGCGCGACGTGGTATCTGTCCAAAATGAAGGTCGGCTGGGATGATAATAAGCCCCATCTGATCCGCCCCAAAGACGGCCGGACCTTTCAACTCAAATAGAGCGAAAATAGATTGGCCTTGATTTAACGTTCGGAAAAAGATACCCTATATCTACAAACAGGCTTTTATGCCCGGGTATAGGAGCATTGATATGGACAAGCGAAAAGCATTCACACTCATCGAACTCCTGGTCGTTATCGCGATAATCGCCCTGCTGCTGGCGATCTTGTTGCCGGCTCTCCGAAGTGTCAAAAACCAGGCCAGGGGCGTCATCTGTAAATCGAATCTCAATCAGTGGGGCAAATTATTCTACCTCTACGCCCACGATAACAACAGCCAATTCATGGTCTGGAAGCAATCCAGCACGCCGGGCGGCGGCACCTGGGTCGTACCGTTAATGCCCTATTACCAGGCGGGCGGCGAAAAGGCACGGCTCTGCCCGATGGCGACGAAAACGGAAGAGGAAGGCGAAACGGTCCCCGCCCGAATGGCCTGGGACTGCGAAATCGGCGGGAAAGTGCATAAGAATAGCTACGGGATTAACAACTGGTGCTACGACCTCCGGCCGGGCGTGACCACGATCTGGGGACTGGCCGACGCGGATCGCAGGGCCTGGCGACGCATCGACCAAAAACAATCGGCCCGGATTCCGATGTTTTTGGAATGCTGGCGATGGGGAGGCGGTCCGACCACGCGAAGCGACCCGGCGCCGCCCGATGAGGAAGTCCGGCATAACACGGGGTTCGGACGCTATTGTATGAACCGCCATGCTTATACGATTCACATCTGCATGATGGACGGCTCCGCGGACAGGGTCAAGCTCAAACTCCTGTGGGATTTGAAGTGGCACCGAACCTTTACGATGGCGGACCCCGTGCCGCAATGGCCCGATTGGATGAAGAATCTGCCGGGATCGTAGCCAAATGAAAATCAAGCAGACCCGCCGTTCACATTTGTCTATTGTCGCCGCCGTTGTGCTTTACTTGTTAGTCCCGGCGGCATCGACCGCCCGCGTGACGTGCATCCGGCTAACCTGCGACCACGTCGCGGATACGACCGATCTGAAACGCTTCCGACAGTTTCACGGATGGAAAGACAAAAACGGAAACGAATTAGCGCTGGCCATCTGGAAATATCTCAGCGACTACGAAACGGGCCTGTATCATTTCAATGAAATCCTCGAAGGGCCGGACCCGTTCAACGAATACGCGACGGTGCGCGATCCGCTGAAGATACTCAACACCTACAACATGGCCTATTGCGGCATTTTCGGCCCCGTCACGGACGGCATCTTACAGGGCGTCGGCTTCAGGCGGGGACGCTCTTTCGGCCTCGTGGCCTGGAACCATTGCGCCACCGAGGTCTGGTACGACAATGCGTGGCATTATTTCGACGTCGATGTGCGAGGCGTGCTCGTGCGGCCGGACGGCGTCGTTGCCGACCTTGCCGAAGCGCAAAGCAATCGCGATCTTTGGACGAATCCGCCCTCGAACGTCACGCCCTTCTTCCCGAAGGATCCGGACAAAGCGAAGATTTTCGATATCTACAAAGACAGCGACGTCTATTTCTATTATCGCTGGTTCGAGGCCGGCCACACAATGGACTTCTACCTGCGAAGCGGCGAATCGTTTACTCGCTTCTGGACACCCCAGGAGGGGCGCTGGAACCACCTGCCGCGCTACGGCAAAACGAAATGGATCAGGAACCTCATCGAACAAAAGCCGCGCGGCCCCAAGCCGAACCATCGCGACTTCACTCCGTGGAATCATGGCAACGGACTTTTCAACTACCAGCCTATCCTGACGAATGCTTCGACGGATTTTGCAGACGGCTACGAGGACGTTAAGAATCTCCGACCGGGTAAGAACGGCCTCGAAATCATCCAGTCCGGCCCGGCGGAAGTCACCTTCGAGGTCTTCACACCTTACCTCATCGTCCCGAAGATCAACGACCTCGACGATCCGAACGATGATTGCGAGGCCTCCGTCGTGAAAGTAAACAGTCCGAAGCCGGTTGAGGTTTGGATATCTCTGGACCACGGTCTGGCATGGCGGCCCGCCGGAAAGACTCAATCCTCTCTCGACCTGACACCCATCGTCAAGGGGACATACGGCTATCTTTTGAAGCTCAAAACCTCGGGCACGGCGGGTACGACCGCTATTGACTTTTTGAATATCAAAACATGGGTTCAGGTTGCGCCGACGAGTCTCCCGGCTCTCAAAAAAGGCAAGACGACATTTCACTACGCTATAGGCGATCGTTACAACCGGCAGACGATTCCCATGCTCGTGAAACCGAACACCGCCGATCCGGAAAACCTGAAGAAGTACGCTTCAAAAATGCCCGACGATTACGATCCGAATCGTCACACCTACCGAATCCGCGGCGAGCTTATCGTCCGGCTGGCCGCCCCGCCGGGCATGAAGATCGCATGGCTCACCATCGGCGGGACCTTCCGTACGCATCAAGGTCAATACGCAAAGAACACGGATAACCGTATCGCCTATGCCGTCGGTAATCCTAAAGACTTTAAGGAAATCTACCGATCCAATGTGCCCACATGGGTCAACCACTGGCGATATAATTGGGACGGCGATGTTGTTCTATCCGAGCCGACCGACGAAGTCTTCGTCAAATACACCGCGCACACCGGCCTCAACACCATCCGCGCCTGCCTGCACCTATTGCCGGAGCGCACGCCGGACAATCACATCAACATCACACACACCTATCAGCTCGACGGTCAATTGCAGGAAACCGACAAGCAGCTCACCGGCCCAACGACCTATACCGTACAATGCCCCACCGAGCCTGAGAACATCTCCGTAACGCTGGAGAATCCTCACGGAACACTTTGACGATCAGCAACCAACGACTCAAAATCGCCCCACTTTTATCCCCTGTTTTCTCTTGCCCGTAAGAAGTTTTCAATTACCATCTGAACTTTTGCAAAACTCTTGTTACCATGATAATCATTGACGGTACAAACATGCAATGATGTGTTTGCTGTTGCGAAAAAGGAGAGAACATCATGCGGGACAAAAAAGCACGCAAATCAACGATATACCCTCAAGGATCGACCATTGTAGTGCTCGTGCTGATCGTCACGACAGGCCTTGCCGGATGCTATAGGAGTAGCTCGCGTTTCTCCGACAAACAGATCCTGGAGATGATGCAGCAGCCGGAGAACCTGCCCTACAACTATTGGCACGGGGAAAGCAAATGGGAGCTGACCGAAAAAGGCAGCAGTATGCTAAGTTACGGTCATCTGGATTTTGGCAGAATTTTTACAGAGAAGACCGACTGGGGTGTGATCCATGGTGAAATCTATATGAAAAAGTCCCCAAGGTTGAATAACAATCCGTTACTTCTGGTCCCGCTTCTCGATTCCAAAGACCCTGATGTTATTCTTTATGCACTGCATTGTTACGAAAAGAGGTCGGAGGTATTAGAGCAGCATCCTTTTGATGATCTGAAGTCACTATATAGTCGATTGATTACCCTCACAAAGGAGTATCCCGACGTTCGCGTTCGCTGGAAGGCTCTTCACCTTATGAAAGAGATGCATTGGGTATCGACAGACGATCTGGCCCGCGTCCTGGACGATCCCGCGGAATCCGTGCGCTTAGCCGCCGTGGGGTATTTAGGTGAATTCAATTCCATTGTGGACTTCGAAGACAATCTCCACCCTCATCGATATTCCGAAAGTGACATTCACACCAGTATTGCGAAGCTCGCTATCAAACATATCAACGACAACCACTACAATGTTCGGTTCGAGTGTGCTGAAGTTGTGAAATCACTCCTTCGAAAATCCGAATTGGTTTTCGGTTACATCGGAAAGAAACCCTCCGACGAAACATTAAATATCGACTGGATGCGGGAGAGCTGGTGGAAACGGAATACCTCGCAAAAAAAACTTCTGGATTGGTGGGAGCAAAATAGCTTAATCCCTTCACCCCTGTAGCCGGATAGAGTGGGACTCCATAGGCGAGCGGTATTACTCCACTGCTTTTTTCTCTGCCAAAGGCATCTTTGGGCATGACACGTTTATGGGGAGTACACCATGATCCTCTATTTATTTTTCTTATCTATCACTTTGATCGTATCCATCCCTACGAAAATGGTCCCGTCGGGAAGAACACCGTACAACGTCAAAGGCGCATCGCCAATCGTTAAAAGAGACAGGACTTCCGAAGACTCGAATTTGACCATCCGCTCAGGAATACCGTCGTTATCATGGTCTGTGATATTACCCTCATTGGCTTCGGCCTGGGCCCATCCTTCTTTGCCGATATAGGCCTGTACTCCATCAAGTTCAACCATCCGGCTATCGACGAGGCTCACATCAAAGCCATCCGGCAATTCAATGTAGCAGGTGAGCCATTTGCCCTTGCTTTTCAAATTCAGAGTATCCGGATCAATATCGATGGACGCCGGGATTGTAGGCAATTCAGATGGGGATAAAGTGATGCTCTCCGGAGTAATCGTTATGGTGTATTCGATTGGTTGGCCCGGCAGAATCTGGCTGGCGTGTTTGGCCGTTACGACACTTCCATCGGGTTGTTCATAACTTACCTCTAATTCATATGGGCCACCTTCACCTATCGGGAACAGCGTGAGGTGGTCGATTACTGGATTTGTGCAGTAAAGAGGATAAGTCAGAATCTGAGGCTCCGTACCGGGACCGCTGTAAGTGGCCCCGTCTATATCGTTGATGACCTCCCCAAGGTCAGGATCGTAACCACACACATGTTCGTTTACATTCTGTAAAAAGAGATTTGCTGGTGATTTTACTATAACCTTGACCTTACCAAGCACAGGAGGATACATTTTATCGGGGAAATTATCAACATAGAGCAGCAACTGTCTCTGGATCAAGGCGTCCAAGACATTGGGGGCGTTCTCAAACTGAGGTATAAACGTGCTTTCATATTGCCCTGGCATAATCGCGATACAACCCTGAGATGCCCCAACAGAATCCGGGCACAAATTGAGGTCGGCGGTTCCGTGAATGTAGAACTTATCTCTGCCAAATGTCTCGGTACCAAATACAGGGTAGAGGGGATACTGATTCTTCCCGTTGCGCCACCCTCGCGATCCCACACGCCAGACTCCGGGCGGTATCGGCCCGAGGTACTTCCAGCGCGCAAAACGTGAGTTATTTATCATCAATTCCCAGTTGTATACTACATTAGCGCCCGAAAAACACTCCCATTTATAAATCTCCCTCCCATCTATAGATTTTAGGGTAAGAGAGGCTGGATCGAGCTGACATATATTATATACTGGGGGTTGCGTCACATTGAAGGTGAGGAAGGGGGAGCAATCGAGAGCAAATTTGCCAAAGCTGTCGGCTTGACCATAAACAACGTTGTTTACCGTATCGATTTGTACGTTTTCCAATTGCTCAACCGTATTTTGTCCCTCTTTCACATGCAAAATACGGAGCCTCATTTTGTTCTCATCAAGACCCGCTATATCGGCTTCGTCATAAGGAATGACAATCGTGAATTCTCCCGAAAACTGACCATCGAAGGTCACATTGCAAACGGATGACGCAAGCAGATTCGCACCCGTCCCCCCGGCAAAATTCGCAGGAGCGAGTTTGTCCACATTGCATGCTCCGCCTTCAATCAGGCCATTCTGCTTGAAGACTATATCAACGAAGTCATCTCCGTCACCAAATTCCCTCTCCGATTCATACACAACATCGATGTTGAAAGTCCCCGGCCCGGTTAAACTCGCCCCAGCCTCCACGATCAATTCTGCGTCCGCGCGGATCGCGTTAATGGTTCCTCCATTCATGATGAAGGAACCGCCTTCCCTGATGTCAAACTCGTCTTCCACATTAATCGTACCACCGAGATGTTCATAGATTCCCTGGCTGGTCGTCTCTCCCGGCGGAATGCTCGCGATGTTAATTGAATTGATTGTGACATTCCCACCTTTCTGTTTGAAATTTCCAATGCCTCCCCAACCCAGAAAAATAGTATCTACCACAAGTTCCCCGCCCGATTGATTGAACGTTCCGGTCGCATCTGTTCCACCGATCGTAAGGTCATTGGCTGAGACTGCACCATTTTCCAAAGTATATGTTCCTTCACTTCCGCTATAAATACCAACATAGAGGAAGGTTGACGTATCATGACTTCCGCCTTCTTGTGTGAAGGTCGCGTCTCCATGATAACCCACCGTCGTCTCATAAGTCGAAAGCCGGCCGCTCTGGAGTGTGTAAGTGCTTTCTACAATACTCAACGCCGAAAACGCCATGCATAAATAGTCAGTAACGGTAAGATTTCCCTGCTGTATGACGGACCCGACGTCAAGTACTTCACAGACGGCATTAGTACTGCTCTGGATCGTTGCTGGCCCGGAACCTATGTTCGCATTATCTCCCGGGCCGGGAACCCCAGGTGCAGTCACCCATTCGCCAAGACCTGAATCCCACACCAAATGAACCCAACGACTCGGATCTGACCAGTTCCCGGAGTCACCCACCCATCTGTAGTTATTCTGCGGAGCCATTGCTCCAATTGCAAAATCCAGAAAGACAGGCAAATTGAATGAAATTCCAATCAATAATACCAATGAGACAACTGTGTTTTTTGCTTTTTTCGTAATCATTTTTTCTCCCTTTCAATATAGTTTGAACCATCGTATGGACAATTCAAGATATCTGTGATTCCCTTCCTCAAAAATTCACCTGCTTGCTTAAAAACTCACATCATTACTTATGTCTTCTGTGGTTTTATTAATGGTGCTGTTTAGCATTATAATGATTACTGCTACCCGGATCAACTATAACCAGCAAAAAAGACGTGAAAAAGAGATAGTCCCAGTTTTTTTATTCGCTGAAGCCTTTTGTGCCTGTTTTCGCAATCTGTTCGAAATCCTCCACTCATGTCACCAGAGACATTATAGTGGGGCAATACCGTAAGGCATCCCCAAGGGAGCCCCACGCCACAAAATTCCTTTCGCCTTTCATTCCGATGTCATTATGGTATCATCTCCATAAAATTCTTGAGAGCCGGCGTTTGGATGGGACTCACGGATGGGACAACTGGTCTTTCTTGATTATGCGATTATCGGCGCCTATATGCTTTTTGCGGTGGGCACGGGGATTTACTTTTCCAAAAAGGCCTCGCAAAGCTCGGAGAATTATTTCCTCGGGGGTCGTTCCCTTCCGTGGTGGATGATCGCCGTCTCGATGGTCGCGACGAGCTTTGCCTCCGATACGCCGCTGGTCGTAACGGAAATCACGCGCACGGACGGACTCCAGCGCATCTGGTGGGTGTTTGTGGCCGTGCTGGCGCTCATCGTGGGTATCTTTCTCTTTTCGCGGCTGTGGCGGCGTGCGGCGATTATCACCGACGCCGAGTTCTACGAGCTGCGCTACGAGGGCAAATCGGCGGCGTTCCTGCGCGGATTCAGGGCGTTTTTCGCCGGCATCGTCCAGAACCTGCTCACCATCGGCTGGGTGACCTTCGCCATGAGCAGCATTATAACGACGGTGACGGATATCCCCAGGTGGTGGGCCATCGGTCTCTGCATGCTCGTCGCGCTGGTCTATGCGACGTTCTCCGGCTTCTACGGCGTCGTTGTCACCGACTTCGTCCAGTTCTTCATCGCCACGTTCAGCATGATCGTCCTGGCCGTGATCGCCGTGGTGAAGATCGGAGGTCTCAGTCATGTCCTGGAAACCATCGCGGCCACCGACGGCTACGGCCCGCGAACGCTGTCCATTTTTCCCGATTTCAAGAGCTTCAATCTCGACCTGGTCAAGCTGCTCATCTACATCTTCGTCCTGTGGTGGGTCGATGCCAGCGGCTACAATATGCAGCGCATGAGCGCCTGTCGGAACGAGCGCGACTCGGTTCTCGCCACGATTTTCTACGCGATCTTCCAGTGCTGCCGGCCGTGGATATGGGTCGTGGTCGCGCTGGTCTCCATCGTGCTCTTCCCGGTGCTCAAAGCACCGTACAACGACACCCACGCGTACCCTCTGGTCATGAACGAGTACTTGGGAGCCGGGCTGAAAGGTCTGCTCGTGACGGCCTTTTTGGCCGCGTTTATGTCCACCGTCGATACGCATCTGAACTGGGGCGCGTCGTACATGATGACGGACGTGTACCGGCGCTTTATCAGGAAAGAGGCGACGCAGCGTCACTATATGATCGTGACCAAGATGATCGTGGTCCTGATGATGGTCGCCGGCGTCGGCATTACGCTGTACATTGCGTGGAAAGGCCTCACGGTTTCAGCGGTATGGGAATTCTTCGCTTTCATTATGGTCGGAAGCGGCATCATTAGTGTCCTGCGCTGGTTCTGGTGGCGGATCAACGCCTATACGGAGATCACAACACTTTCTCTCGGCCTGATCCTTGGGTTTGCCAATCCGTTCATTCCGGCAAGTATTAGCCTGTTCGGATACCCCTGGCCCGAGATGCCCTTTGAAATCAAGATCGCGGTCCTGACCGGTATCGTTGTGCCGATCAGCCTCATTGTGACCTTCCTGACACCCGCCGTCTCGAAAGAAAAACTCGAAGCGTTCTATCGCAAGGTCCGCCCGGGCGGCTTCTGGGGCGTCTTAAGCCGGGACGTTCGGGACCTGCCCGGCAAGACGCTGACGCTGTCGACGCTCTTTGACGTCATCGGCGGCATCATGCTCTGTTACGGCATCTCGCTCGCTATCGGCTATTCCATCCTCCTCAAATTCGATAAGGCGGTCCTCTGCGCCTTATTAGCCGTGGTCGGGGGATTTGTCGTCATTCGATGGTTCAAAAAAGAGGTTAACGTCCTCGCACGCAACGGCGACTTTAATAACGACACCGAACACAATACTCAACAACATAGCTAATGTCTTGGACCTGTTGAAAAACTCTTCGTGTAGCATTTGAGATTGCCGCGCGATTCTTCGAATCGCTCGCAATGACATGGAAACGCACTTTTTGTCATTGCGAGGAGCGACGCGACGAAGCAATCTCTCCTTTAGCAACAAACCCTTTCGCGGGAATGCCATCGTGCGTTTTTCTCTTGTCATTGAGATGAAAGTGTGATATGAAAAGGCATGACGTATGAAGAGCTTCCACTACAACTTGTTTTGTTGATGAAGTCTGGAGGATCACATGGATTATCACTTCAATTACTCTAACTGTTTCAAGCGTCCAACAATTCATTGGGTCATCCTTGCCGTCATTGCGATGGTGTGCATCTCGACGCCCATCGCGCCGGGAAAAGAGTCGGCGAAGGTCTTTCGCGCCGGGGCCTATGCGATAGACATCACACCGCTCGAATTGCCCGTCATTGTTAACGGCGGCGTTCGAGAACGGATGGTCAACGAAGTTCACGACCCGCTGCACGCGCGCTGCCTCGTACTCGATGACGGCACGGTGCAACTGGCTATCGTCGTGGTCGATAATTGCCTGATCCCGCGGAGCTTGCTCGATGAAGCCAAGACCAAGGCGACCCGGACCACAGGCATCCCGACTGAGCAAATCATGATCTCGGCGACGCACACGCATTCGGCGCCGTCGGTATTCGCGTGCCTGGGTACGGATTGCGATCAGAAGTACGCCAAGTGGCTGCCCGGCAAGATCGCCGAAGGGATTCGCACGGCCCAAAAGAATCTCGAAGCCGCCCGCGTCGGTTGGGCGGTCGGCCGGAACGAGACGAACGTCCACTGCCGCCGCTTCCTGATGAAGCCCGGCACCGCCCTGATGAATCCGTACAGCGACAAGCGCCTGGATCGTGCCCAGATGAATCCGGGACACGGCAACGCCAATGCGATTCGACAAACGGGCCCGTCCGATCCGGCGGTGACCATTCTCTCGGTCCAGACCCGCGACGGCCGCCCGCTGGCGCTGCTGGGCAACTACTCGACGCATTACGCCGGCGCCCCGGCCTTGTCGGCGGATTACTTTGCCGTCTTCGCCCGGATCATCGGGGAACTGATCGGCGCCGAAGGCGAGCAGCCCAAATTCGTCGGCATCATGTCGAACGGCACGAGCGGCGACGCGAATTGTTACGACTTTACGCGCACCAAACGCCGCAAGTACGACCACGTGAGCGTCGGGCGCGACATCGCCCAATCGGCCTTTGAGGCCTATAAGACGATCGAGCACCACAACTGGGTGCCTCTCGAAATCCGCGAGCAAAAGCTCGTGCTCGACGTGCGAATGCCCACCGCCGAGGAAGTCACGAAGGCGCGCGAGTTCATGAAAACCTACGCCGGCCGCAAGCCGCAAAACTGGCAGGAAGTGTACGCCCGCGAAACAATTTTGATGTCCCAGATGCCGCCGACGCGCGAGATCAAGCTCCAGGCCATCCGCATCGGCGATCTGGGCATCGCGGCGCTGCCGTGCGAGGTCTATGGAATCACGGGCTTGGCGATCAAAGCCGCCAGCCCGCTGGACGTCACGATGAACATCAGCCTGGCCAACGGTTGCGAAGGCTACCTCGCACCGCCCGAGCAGCACAAGCTGGGCGGCTACACCACCTGGCGCGCCCGGTCGAGCTGCCTGGAAGAGATGGCCGAACCGAAAATCAAGGCGGCCGTGGTCGGATTGCTCGTGGAAGTCACCTCGGCCGACAGGTCATAGATGGAACGATAGAACCATAGAAGATGAATTTGGGAGAAACATTATGAAAACGCATCAACTCATTTCGGGATGTCCGTGTCACCCGGTTAGCCGCCGACGATTCCTGGGGGCCGGCTGCGCCGCTTGTGCCGGGGCACTGGCGCATCCGGGTGCGCTGCTTGGCGCTCAGAGCGATAAGCCCATGAAGATTCGGATTATCTATTCGCTTCATGGGCCGAAACAGGAAGGCCCGGATTGGCCGAATGTGGGATTCGATTTTCGACCGGTCATGAAAAGGATCAATAACACACTGGCCGAACGGTGTCCCGGTTTGACGTTCGTTTCGACTCTGGCGAATGGCCCGGAGCAGGCGAAGAAGATTCTCGAAGAGGATAAGTCGAAAGACATCGACGGCTACCTCGTGTATCAGATGAACTGCTGGAACCGCGTCGTCCAGACGATGGCCACATCGGGCAAGCCCGTGCTCTACGCCGACTTCCAGTACGCCGGCAGCGGCGGATTCCTCGTCTATACCGCGGGATTCCTGCGCCAAAAGGCGCCGAACGTGGGTTTTGTCGCCTCGTCGAGAATCGAGGACCTGGTCGAAGCGGTGAAGTGCTTCAGGATCGTGCAAAAAGGCGGCTCGCTGTCCGAGTTCGTCGCGGCGACGGCGCGCGTGCGAATGGCCGGAACGCC
>Ga0272441_10013834_pt1 | contig 11552 bp, 5 predicted proteins | sample SSMProp6N_FD_193582 | JGI IMG/M metagenome (GOLD analysis project Ga0272441, IMG submission 193582) | Marine sediment archaeal communities from Little Sippewissett salt marsh, Falmouth, MA, United States - SSM-Prop-6N | ecosystem: Environmental > Aquatic > Marine > Wetlands > Sediment ... | reverse complement strand
GCCTACGCCGCGATGGCGCGGGTGTTTCCGCTGGTCTTTGCGTTTGGGTTGGGCGGCAAGTTCGTGTGGGATTTCCTTGGAACGCGAAAGCTGTCCCGCAAGTACATCGAGTTCTTCGCAACGCTGGCACTGGTTTGCCTGGTGTTGGCCGGTTTGTCGGCCTGGGCCGACGGGGGCTTGGGGCAATGGCCGGCCTTTTTCAAGAAGATCGGGCTGCACAACAGCCATATCGCCCCGGTCCGCGTGGGGTTCAAGTACCTTTTCCTGATGGCACACGAGAACCCCTTCCAGAGCTGGGCGCCCTTCAAAAGCCAGATGATCCAGACCTTTACGGAACGCAGGGTCCTCTGGTGGCTGATCCAGGGCGTGGTGCTGCTGTTCGTGCTGTACGTGGTGAGGAATCTGGACGATTACGAGACCATTCCGTGCTGTTATGTGCCCGCGTTCTTCCTTGCAGCGCCGACGTTCTACTACCATGTGGTCACCATCACGGCGCTGTTCTTCTTCCTCCCCAAACGCGACCAACTGCTGCGCACCGCCGGGGTCGTGTACATGTTTCTGATGTCCATAAGCCTGTTCATTCTGAACGGCTTCCTGCCCCTTCATCTCAAGCTGTCCTTCATCATGGGGTGCATGCTGCTGGGGCTGTGCCTGTACATCATGGCATTGGCGTCTTGGGTGGAACCCGGGGTCGCGGGAGGAGGCGATCGCGATGCGCCAGGCGAGCCGCCAGTCGCCCACGCCCCGCGGTCCGAAGCCCCGGCCCGCAAGGGCAAGCGCGCGAAGGGCGAGGGCGACAAGAAACGCAGGAGCACGAAGAGGCGCCATTGGTCATCGTGAGTGCATAACGCGTGCGGGGGAGAGTGGCAATACGGTTTTAAGGATGCTGCTGCTGCTCATCCTTGACGATGGCCCGCATCGAGCGACTGGGGTCAAGGTGGGGCGAGCGTCCTCGCGAGCCGGGTCTTTGCCCGCTCAGAACAGACCGAAGACGGCTCGCGAGGACGCTCGCCCCACCTGTGAACCACCTCGGCAGATGCCGACTTATGTGAGTAAGGCGACGCGGGCTTAACTTGCACAGCATCGGGGCTAATGGGGCGCCCCTCAGGCGTCGGCCTCGAGCCGCTGTTCGAGTTCCTGCCACCGGTCATAGAGGGTTTCCGCACGCTTCTTCGTATCCTCGAGCGCGGCCAGCGTGTCCTTAATGTGTGCGGGCTCGCGGCGGTAGAACTCCGGTGTGGCCACCTGACCCTCGAGCGCGCCTAACTCGGCCTCGGTCTCCTGGATCGCGCCTTCGATGCCGGCGAGTTCCTTCTTCTCCTTCCAGGTGAGGCCGCGTGCCACGGCCTTGGGCTTGGCCGGTCTGGGTTTGGGGGGCTTCTTTGCGCGCGGGGCCGGGGCATGCCGCTGCGTATAGAGCAGGTAGTCGTCGTAGTTGCCTGCGAGAAACTCGACGCGGCCCCTGCCGACAAACGCGATCATGTGGGTGCAGACCCGGTTCAAGAAGTAGCGGTCGTGACTGACCACCAGAGCGCATCCCGGAAATCCCACGACGGCTTCTTCAAGCACGCGCAGGGTGGGCAGGTCGAGGTCGTTCGTGGGTTCGTCGAGGACCAGGACGTTCCCGCCTCGCAGGAGCTTCTTGGCAAGCTCTATCCTGCCGAGTTCGCCACCGGACAGATTGCGCATGGGCATGTGGACGCTGTCGCGATCAAACAGGAACTGCTCGAGATAGCCGGGCACGTACAGGCGGGCGTCGCCTGTGGGCCAGTGCACAAGCCCGTTCGAGACGTGCTCGAGTATCGTGGTGTCCGGATGGACCTCCTCGCGGGTTTGGTCGACGTAGAGGAACTCGGTCGCGTCGCCCAGAACCACTTCGCCCTCGTTGGGCCGCTCGCGCCCCATGAGGATCCTCAGCAGCGTGGTCTTGCCGCAGCCGTTGGGGCCGATGATGCCCACCCGCATGTGCTTTTGCATGATCACCGAGAGGCCGTGGAACAGCATGCGCTTGCCGTAGCCGTGGCCGATCTCCTGGGCCTCGAGGATCCGCTTGCCCAGGCGCCTGGGCTGAGGGATCGCGAAAGAGAACTCCGCGTGCGCAGACGTCGCGCCTTGTTCTTCAAGTTCGTGATAGCGCTGGATGCGCGCCTTTTGCTTGGTGGTCCTCGCCTTCGGTCCACGGCGGAGCCAGGCCAACTCGCGGCGCAACGCGGCCTGCCGGTTCGCCTCGGTCCGGGCCTGATGCTCATGGATGCCGGCCTTGTACTCGAGGAAACGGGTGTAGTTGCCCGGGAACGCGTAGAGGCGATTCTCATCAATCTCGGCGATTCGGGTCACGATTCGGTACAGGAAATACCGGTCATGCGTCACCAGCATGCAGCTTCCCCGATAGGCTTCGAGGAAGTCCTCAATCCACTGGACGTTCCGCGTGTCGAGTTGGTTGGTGGGCTCGTCCAGCAGCAGCACGTCCGGCCGGCCGAGCAGGGTCGCGGCAAGGTCAACGCGGCGGAGTTCGCCGCCGGAAAGGGACCCGACCACGCGCCCGGCCGGCGGCAGATTCAGCGCAATGCGCATCCTCTTCGTTTCGAGCGTGGGATCCCAGGCATTGGCGACATCCAAGTGATGCTGCAGGGCCGCACACCGTGCTTCGACCCTCCGGCGATCCTGGCTCGTGGTGAGTTCTGCCGCCAGTTGCGCGGTTACCTGGTGGTACTCGGCGATCAGGGCGCGGATTTCGGCGCTGGCCCTTTCGAGCACCTGACCCACTGTCAAGCTGGGGTCGAGTTGGCACTGTTGGCCGAGTAGCCCCACGCGCAGCCCCTGCGCTCGCGTGACGTGGCCTTGGTCCGGCGTGTCTAGCCCGGCCATGATGCGCAGCAGCGTGGATTTCCCAGACCCGTTTCGGCCGGTCAGGCCGATTCGGTCTCCCTCGTGAACCGTCAGCGACACACCCCGGAGCACGGGCTGGCCCCCAAAGCTTCTCGTAACCTCCTGTGCACTCAGGATGGGTTTGCGCGGAATCGCCGCAGGTTCCGTCATTGCTTTCGCTATTCCTACTACGGTGAGGACGCTTGGTCATTATCTGCAAGGACGCTCATTCTATCATCTCTTCGGTCCTGCGGCGACCATTTCCCGCGGCCGGGATTTGGAGCGCACGCTTGTGTCGTGCAAGCGACGAGGCCGGATCTTGGAGGAAATGACGCCCTGCCTCTTGCGACGCAGGCCATGTGCCCACGCCCAAGTTGTGTTCGGGACCGTGTTTTTTCTAGGATGCTTCACGTGTACCGGGTTGTCCGCGTTGCGGTGGGCGATCTTGCCATGCAGGACGTTCGGCAGGGTTGCGGGCCGGCGTCTCTCTTCGGGTCGAGCGGCATCCTGTGCCGAGAAATTCAGAGGCTGAACCATGGATAGGCAAGAGGCGGACCAGAAGTACGAGCGTACGGCCCTGCTGTACCAGGAAGGCAAGTACGCCGAGGCGGTGACCATCCTCGATGAGCTTGAAGCCGCCTACCCGAACGGTATCAGGACGGCCTTTCTGCGCGCCCAGAGCCTCATGGCGTTGAACCGCGCCGAGGACGCGGCCGCGGCATGCGATGCGCTGATGGGCCGGATCGGCCGGGTGCGCAGCGATTGCGATGCGATGGGCGGGGACGTGAGTGAGGAGCAGATCGTCCGCGTCACGGCTTTTCTGGACGCCCAAGAGGGTCTGGCGCGTAACCTCACGCGGATGCTGGACGCCAAGTCTGGCGATGCCACCGAAAAAGAGGAACTCCAGCACGCGCTCGCCACCGTGCAACAGGAACTGCAGGTGCTTCGCTCTATGGCCACGGACGCGGCCGACACCGAGGAGGCGCTGACCGACGAATTGAACAAGCTGCGGGCCACCGAGGACACCAAGTCTCAGGATCTCCAGGAAGCGCGGTCAGAGCTCGAATCACTCAAGGGGGCGTTGGATGAACGCGAGGCCGCGATCGCCGCGGCCGAGCAGCGCACGGCCGAGCGTGAAGCCACAGTCCAGGCCCTGGAACAGCAATTGGCCGCGTTGCAGACGCAGGCCGAGTCCGCCGCATCCTCGGAGCAGGCGCTGGCCGTTGAGCTCGATCAACTCCGCGCGAAAGAGCATTCGAAATCGCGCGCGCTGGAAAACGCCCGCGGCGAACTGGACTCGCTTCGGAACACCCTGAAAGAGCGGGAAGCGGCGATCGCCGGGGCGGAGGAGCGTAACGCGGAGCAGGCGCGCAGGGTGGGCGAGCTGCAACGCGAGCTGGAGACGCTGGACGCCCAGGCGCGCGAGGCCTCGGAGTCCGAGAAGGCGCTTGCGGCCGAGGTCGAGCAACTGCGGGCAAACGAGGGCGAGAAGACCCAGGCCCTCGAGGCGGCGCGCGGCGAGCTCGAGTCGCTGCGTGGGGCGCTCACGGAGCGCGAGGCCGCCATTGCCGAAGCGGAAGCGCGCAATGCCGAGCAAGAGCGCCGGGCGGGCGAGTTGCAGCGTGAGCTGGAGACGCTGAGTGCCGAGGCGCACCAGGCCTCGAGGTCCGAGAAGGAGCTGGCCGCCGAGGTCGCCCAGCTCCGCGCGAACGAGGCAACCAAGGCGCAGGCCCTTGAGGCGGCGCGCGGTGAGCTCGAGTCGTTGCGCGGGGCGCTCACGGAGCGCGAGGCCGCTATCGCCGAAGCCGAAGCGCGCAATGCCGAGCATGAACGGATGGTGGGCGAACTGCAGCGCGAGCTTGAGACGCTCAATGCCCAGGCCCAGAGCGCCTCGCAGTCCGAGAAGCACCTTGCGGCCGAGGTCGCGCAACTGCGGGCGAACGAAGGCGAGAAGGCCCAAGCCCTCGAGGCGGCCCGGGGCGAACTCGAGTCCTTGCGCGTGGCGCTCACCGAGCGTGAAACGGCGGTCGCGGAAGCCGAGCAGCACAATGCCGAACGGGAACGCGCCATGCGGGAGCTTGAATCTGAGCTTGAGGATCTGCGCACTCAGGCCGGCCGCGCGTCCGCATCCGAGCAGAAATTGGCCGCCGAAGTCGAGCAACTGCGCGCGGCCGGAGACGACAAGTCCGCGATGCTCGATGCGGCCCGAACGGAATTGGAGAACGTCAAGACCACCCTTGAAGATCGCGAAGCTGCGGTGGCATCTGCCGTGGAAAGCCAATCCGAGAGTGCGGAAACCCTGGCGAAGTATGCACAGGAACTGGAGGCGCTTCGGGCCAAGGCGGAGCAGGCGTCTCACTCGGAGCAGGAATTGGCGGCCGAGGTGGCGCAACTGCGTGCGAATGAGACGTCCAAGTCCGAATCGCTCGGAGACGCGCGAAGTGAACTCGATACCTTGCGGGCCACCCTGAGTCAGCGGGAGGGGTCGATAGCGTCGATCACCGAAAGCTACGCGGAACAGCAGGAGGCGGTCGCGGCGCTGCAAGGGGAACTCGGCGCACTGCAGGCCCAGGCAGAGCAAGCGGCCTCGTCCGAGCAGCTATTGGCCAGAGAAGTGGAGCAGTTGCGCGACAACGAGAGTGCCAAGAGCCAGGAGCTGGAACGGGCACGCTCCGAACTCGAGTCCCTGAAGGCCACATTGGCCGAGCGCGAGGAAGCGGTCGAAGCGGCCTCGGAATCGCGCGCCGAATACGAAAAGACCGTGGCCGCGTTGCAGGAGGAGCTCGATGCCCTGCATTCGCAGGCCGACCACGCCGCCTCGTCCGAGCAGGCCCTGGCCAAGGAAGTCGAGCACTTGCGGACGAGCGAAAGCGCCAAGACCCAGGCGCTCGACAAAGCGCGGGCCGAACTCGATTCGCTCAAGTCAACGCTGGGCGAGCGCGAGGAGGCCATTGCGGCGGCGACGCGCAATCGCGCAGTGTTTGAGAAGACGATAGCCGTATTGCAGGAGGAACTGCAATCGTTGCGCACGCAGGCGGACGGGGCGGCCTCTTCGGAGGAATCGCTCGCGCAAGAAGTGGCGCAACTGCGCGCCAGTGAGAGCAGTAAGTCCCAAGATCTCGAAGGGGCACGCTCCGAACTCGAGTCGTTGAAGGCGACCCTCGGGGAACGCGAGGAAGCCGTGGCGACCGCGACCGCCAGCCGGGCGGAGTACGAGAAGACCGCGGCGGCGCTTCAGGAGGAGTTGGACGCGTTGCGTGCGCAGGCCGACACCACGGCGTCTTCCGAGCAGGCAATTACGGCAGAGCTGGAGCAGTTGCGCGCGAGTGAGGGGGATAAGTCCGCGGAATTGGATCGTGTACGCACGGAGCTTGACGCGCTGAAAGCGACCCTCAACGAACGGGAGGCCGCGGTCGCAACCGCAGAACGCAGTAAGACCGAACATGACGAAAGCGTCTCCGCGCTCCAAGACGAACTGGCTTCCCTGCGCGCGAAGGCCGCCGAGGCCTCGGAATCGGAACAGGAGCTGACGGGCGAACTCGATTCGTTACGAACGGCGCAGGAATCCAAGTCGGGGCTCTTGGCGGACGCACACGCGGAGTTGGAGGCCCTGCGCAGGGACCTGCGTGATCGGGACAAGGCGCTGGCGAAGGCGGGGCGAATGCCAAGGGGCCCGGCCGGGGCCCGGCGGCGCTCGTGGGCATTGCCGCTGGGCATTGTGGCGGGCGCGGCGATCGTGGTATGTGCGGGCCTCATTGCGGCCAAGTTGGGCTTGTTCGGAACGCTTCCCGGGCAGACCGTTGCGCCGAGGGAGATCGAGCCGCTGGCGCGCCCGGACCACATCATCTTCCCCGACGACCGCGCACTCGGAACCCTCTACGCGCGGCCGCGGGGCGCCGTGAGCGATCCGGATTGGCGCGAAGTGGGGGTGGCTCAAGGGACTGTGGCCATCCCCGAGGGCCGGGAGTTGCGGCTCGTGATTTCGGCCTCGGCCGGGGGCGACATGGCGGCTTTGGCAGAGATCCGCCCCGATGTCCTCCAATCGCTGGCCGTGCCGGGAGACCTTGTTACTGAGGAAAGCGTGGGATATCTGGGAAAGCTTGCCGGACTTCAGGAGCTCCTTATCGAGGGAGACCGCCTCGAGGTATCTTTGCTCGCCCGCCTCGAGGAGGCGCTCCCCGATTGCACCATTGTGAACGGCCAAGCGGTCGCGCCGGGCGCGCGGACGCTGGCTTTCCCGGGCGACGGCTCGCTCGGCACGCTTGCGGTGCGCGCGTGGAACGCCCCGGCGGACCAGCCCTGGAAAGACGTCGGCGCGGCACGCGGGGAGGTTTCCATCCCGGCGGGCCATGCGGTCAAGCTCGAGGTTACTCAGAAGACGCCCAAACAGCTCGTCGCGCTGACGGACTTGGGGGCGTACGACCTGCATACGATTATCATTATCGGCGATGACTTGGCGGACGCAGGGCTGGCGTGCCTGGCACATTTCCGAGGATTGGAGCGACTCGAGATCCGTGCGGAGCGATCCAACCGCGTGACCGACGTGGGGCTGTCATACCTGAAAGGATTGACCGCCCTGAGGGAACTGAAGCTCTATGGCGTGAAAATCACGAGCGATGGGTTGGCCGTTCTTGAGAACTTCCCAAAGCTCGAACGACTCGAGATAGGCTATACCGGCATCGACAATGACGGGCTTGTGCACATCAAGAAGCTGGGCGCGTTGCGGTATCTGAGCATCACGGACACCAAGGTTTCCCGCGAGGGCCTGGTCATGCTCAAGTACGACATGCCCAACTGCACGATCGCGCAGTGAGGGCGCGTCGCGGCCGTGGCGCGGGAAGAGACGCTTCGGACGGAGGCATCTGTGGGACGAGAGATTGAGCGGAAGTTTCTCGTGAGAGACGAGTCGTGGCGGCAAGGGGCTCAGGGCGTGCATTGCCGCCAGGGCTACCTGGCCGTGGGCCCGCCGGTCGCGGTGCGCGTACGCATCGCGGACGGCCGGGCGATTTTGAATATGAAGAAGAAGATTGCGGACATCGCGCGCGACGAGTTTGAGTATGCCATCCCCGTCGAGGAAGCAGAGGAGATCCTGGCGCGGCTTTGCGACGGCCATGTAATCGAGAAGATGCGTTATCGGATCGTGTTCGACGGAATGACGTGGGAGGTGGATGAGTTCGGCGATGTGAACCAGGGCTTGGTGGTTGCCGAAATCGAACTGGACGACGAAGACCAGGCCTTTGAGAAGCCCCCGTGGGTGGGCGAGGAAGTGTCGTATGACGCACGGTACCTCAATTTGAGTCTGAGCCGCCACCCTTACACCGAGTGGTGAAGTCATAGCTGCGGGCGATAGCGAGCGACAAGAAATCGGGTAACGAGGAAGGAAAGTCATGTTTGAGACCATCGAAATGGCGCCGGCCGATCCTATTCTGGGCTTGACGGCGGCGTTCAAGAACGACCCAAACCCGGACAAGATAAATCTTGGCGTCGGCGTATATCAGGATGCCGAGGGCAAGACCCCAATCCTGGCATCGGTCCGGCAGGCCGAAGAGCGTATCCTCAGCCAGGAGACCACGAAGTCCTACTTGCCGATTCCCGGCGCGGGCGAGTACGGCGACGCGGTTCAAGACCTTCTGTTTGGCACGGAGCATGAGATCCGAGGGAGCAACCGCGCGGTGACGGCCCACACGCCGGGCGGCACCGGGGCCTTGCGCATCGGCGGGGATTTCATCAAGCAGGTGTTCCCCGGCGCGCGCATCTGGCTGAGCGAGCCAACCTGGGCAAACCACAAGGGCGTGTTCAGCGCGGCCGGGCTCGAACTCGCGACGTACCCCTACTACGATGCCGAGGGGAAATGCCTGGCCTTTGACGCCATGATGGAGTCGCTGAAGGCGGTCCCTGCGGGCGACGTGGTCTTGCTGCATGCCTGCTGCCACAATCCCAGCGGCATGGACCCGGCCGTCGAGCAGTGGCGTGCCATTGCGGAAGTCGCGGCTGCCCGCGGATTCTTGCCCTTCCTGGACTTCGCGTACCAGGGGCTCGGCGACGGCATCGAGGAGGACGCCGGCGGCCTGCGCGCATTCTGTGAGCCGGGGTGCGAGTTGCTTGTGGCCAGTTCGTTCTCGAAGAACTTCGGGTTGTACCGGGAGCGTGTCGGCGCGCTGACGCTCGTGGCAGGGTCGCAGGAGGCGGCGGGCAGGGCGCTCAGTCAGATGAAGACCCGCATCCGAAGGAACTACTCGAATCCGCCTGCGCACGGCGCTGCCATCGTAACGACGGCACTCAACGATCCTGGGTTGCGTGCGCTTTGGGAAGGTGAGGTGGCCGAAATGCGCGCCCGGATCAACGGCATGCGCCAGCTATTCGTCGATACGCTGAAAGCCAAGGGAGTCACGCGCGATTTCTCCTTCATTACCCGGCAGAAAGGGATGTTCTCCTTCTCGGGCTTGAACAAGGAGCAGGTTGACGTGTTACGGGAGAAGCACGCGATCTACATCGTGGGTTCGGGGCGCATCAATGTCGCGGGAATGACCCCGTCAAACATGGACCGGCTTTGCGCGGCCATTGTGGAAGTGCTCTGAGCGCTTGTGAAGGTACTGTCCCGGAACGTGTGGCACAGCCGCGCCCGGCTGTGGCGAGCCTTGGGAATGAGAAACACAGCCGGGGGCGGCTGTGCCACATTCTCTCACAGACTCTGAGGGAAAAGCTGTTGGGCCGCAGGCTTGGGCAGGGCGGTCAGACTTCCTGGGCGACGCGCTGGGCCTTGATCTTCATCAGGCGGGTGGTGGTGGCCCGCTCCATTTCGTCCAGTTTGTTGGTGATGAACTTGATGGTGTCCACCATGCGTGGGATGAGGGTGTGCTCCAAGGCATTGACGCGCCGCCGCGTCTTTTCGATCTCGGCGCTCAAGCGTCTCACCGTCTCCTCGAGTTCGGCCATTCTGAGCAGTTTCGGCAGGAACTCTCTGAGCCCGACAATGGCCTTGTCGAGTTCCGGGGAGGTGTGAATCAGCGAATAACCGCCCATGCTCTCGCCGAAGGTGATCTCGAACTTGGGAATCAGGACGCTCATGATCCGCTTGGGCACGGTGGCGATATCGAGGTCCTGGCGCGTGTTTTCGAGGGCATCTTCCGTGATGAGGCGAGACGACGTGGCCTCGGCCAGCACGAAGAATTTCAACACCTGCGGCAACTCCGCGTCTACGGCCAGACGGTATTCCTTGTATTCCTTCACGATGGCCGTGAAGTCCTTCATCAGGCCGTCCAGCTTATCTTTGAGCAGTTTGTGGCCGCGCTGCGCGACGACCAATCGCTTGCGCAGTTTCAACAATTCCATCCGCGTCGGGTTTACCGCGAGACGCGTAGCCATTTGGTCCCTCCGAACCTTGTCGGGTTAAGCCGTCTTGGGGTAGTACTTATCGAGCCAGGCTTCGCGGACGCGCTTCAGCTCGCCGCGCGGGAGCATAGCGAGCATCTCCCAGCCGAGCGCAAGGCTCTCTTCAATGGTGCGGTTCTCGTCTTCGCCTTGCCGGATGAAGCGGTCCTCGAAGGCGTACGCGAATTTCACAAACAGCAGGTCGATTTCGCTCAGTGCGGATTCGCCCAGCACCACGGCAAGTTCCTGGGCGTTCTTGCCGCGCGCGTACGCCGCGTAAAGCTGATTCATGACGTCGGCGTGGTCTTCGCGCGTCTTGCCCTCGCCGATGCCCTTGTCTTTGAGCCGGGAAAGCGACGGCAGCACGTCCACGGGCGGGTAGACGCCCTGGGCGTGAAGGGGCCGGCTCATAATGACCTGGCCCTCGGTGATGTAGCCCGTCAAGTCGGGGATCGGGTGGGTCTTGTCGTCTTCGGGCATGGTCAGTACCGGGATCTGCGTGATCGATCCGCTCTTGCCCTTGATGCGCCCCGCGCGCTCGTAGAGGGTCGACAGGTCCGTGTAGAGGTACCCCGGATAGCCGCGCCGTCCCGGTACCTCTTTGCGGGCCGCCGAGATTTCGCGCAGGGCCTCGCAGTAGTTCGTGAGGTCGGTGAGGATGACGAGGACGTGCATGTTATTCTCGTAGGCCAGAAACTCGGCCGCGGTCAGGGCCATGCGCGGCACCGAGATCCGCTCGATGGCCGGGTCGTCCGCCAGGTTCATAAACAGGACGGCGCGCTCGATGGCGCCCGTGCGGCGGAAGTCCGCAACAAAGAACTCGGACTCCTCGAAGGTAATGCCCATGGCCGCAAAGATCACGGCAAACTTCTCGCCGGTCTTGAGGACTTTCGCCTGCCGCGCGATCTGGGCCGCCATACGCGAGTGCGGCAAGCCTGAACCGGAAAAGATCGGCAGCTTCTGCCCGCGAACCAGCGTGTTGAGCAGGTCGATGGTCGAGATGCCCGTCTGGATGAACTCGTTCGGGTAGTTCCGCGCATAGGGGTTCATCGGGTTCCCGTTGATGTTGAGCCATTTCTCCGGAATGATGGCGGGGCCGTCGTCGATAGGACGCCCGAAACCGTCAAACACGCGGCCCAACATGTCCTGCGACACGCCGAGTTCCTGGCCCTTGGCGAGGAACTTCACCGTCATGTCGCCGGGGGATAGGCCGCTCGTGCCTTCGAACACCTGCACGACGGCCTTGTCGCCGTTGACTTCGAGGACGCGCCCCCGGCGGAGGGTGCCGTCGGGCTGCTTGATGTCGGTCAACT
>Ga0272441_10013832_pt1 | contig 11552 bp, 9 predicted proteins | sample SSMProp6N_FD_193582 | JGI IMG/M metagenome (GOLD analysis project Ga0272441, IMG submission 193582) | Marine sediment archaeal communities from Little Sippewissett salt marsh, Falmouth, MA, United States - SSM-Prop-6N | ecosystem: Environmental > Aquatic > Marine > Wetlands > Sediment ... | reverse complement strand
CAATATTGGAATGATGGAATAATGGATTAATGGAAGCTAACATTATTTCATCTAAACAATCTTGTTTCTGTCTTGTTAGTAAAATAAAAACTATAAACTATGGAAAGAAGAAAATTTTTGAGCACGATAGGATTAGGAGCAGTAGCTGTAGCTATCCCGGCAGAATTGCTATCAACTCCGGTATTTGACTTTTCAATTGATGAGAAAGGGGAATTTAAAGGCCACGAATTTCCTGAATTGCCATATTCATTTGATGCGCTCGAACCTCATATTGACAAGATGACAATGGAGATTCATTATGACAGGCACCATAGAGGGTATTTTAATAAATATCTTGCTGCCATAGAAGGCACAGATTACGAGTCAACACCTCTGTCGAAGGTATTTGAGAAGGTATCTAAGCTATCCGCAGGTATCAGGAATAACGGAGGTGGCTATTATAACCATACCCTCTTCTGGAATAATATGAGCCCTGATAAAACCGAACCGTCAGCGGGTCTGAAGAAAGCCATTGAATCAAATTTTGGCTCATGGGATAAATTTCAGGATGGTTTTAATAATGCAGCTGCAACACGATTTGGAAGTGGCTGGGCATGGCTCGTGATGGATGCCAATAAAAAACTGTTTGCAGGCAGTACACCAAACCAGGATAATCCACTGATGGATGTGTCAGAACTGAGGGGTACACCTCTGCTGGCACTTGATGTATGGGAACATGCTTATTATCTCAAATATCAGAATAAAAGACCTGACTATATATCTGCATTCTGGAATGTAATTAACTGGGATGAAGTTAACAAACGGTTCGAAAAAGCACTTAGCCTGTAATTTTCATACAGGTTATATAAGATAAACCGTCTTAAGAGACATAACAAGTAGAGACGTTGCATTCAACGTCTCTACTTGTTATGTCACAATCCCCAATGGTAATTATTTATATCTACATGCATCACCAGGTAAATATTTATGTCTTTAGAATAAACAAGTCAAACATAAAAGTATCAGAAATGAAAAACCTGAAGTTAGCATTGATCCCATTGCTGTGTGTGGCAACAATTGCCTGTGCCGATGCTCAATGGAAAAAGAGAGTTACAGGCAGCGGGGATGTACAGAAAGAAGAAAGGAAAGCTACTGAATTTTCTGGCGTCCGTACCAGTTCGGCCATTGATGTTTACCTGAGCCAGGGCAATAACCCGAGGATAGTGGTCGAGGCCGATGATAATCTCCTTGAATATATCGTTACCGAAGTCAAAAATGATGTTCTTCGAGTTTATCCTGATGATGTTAATATACGGAGAGCTGAAAGGTTGAGAGTATATGTTACCATGAAAAATATTGAGTTCATAGGCACATCAAGTGCAGGCGATGTTATCGGTGAAACACCAGTAAAAGCAGAAAGCCTGAAGATCTCAGCCAGTAGCTCCGGTAATGTTAAGCTGGAGGTTTATGCAAAGGAATTATTCCTTTCTACAAGCAGTGCCGGCGACATTACACTTAAAGGTACTGCTGATTATGTGGAGGCATCAACGAGCAGTGCAGGCGACATTAAAGCTTACGACCTTGAAGTAAAGGAAGCCGATCTTTCCTCATCAAGTGCTGGAGATATAAAAATAACGGTAACTGAAAGACTAAAAGCCAGAGCCAGCAGTGCTGGAGATATATATTACTATGGTAATCCTGAATATGTTGATTCCAAATCATCAAGCGGAGGTGATGTAATAAGAAGGTAATATAGATCCGGCTATTAAATACTGGCTTAATTCTACATATATAATTACCCACAGATCAGATGCAGGGGCATAAAATTTAATGCCCCTGTTATTCGTTTTTATATTCATTGATTAACTTTGATAAAAATTCTGATAAATGGGTAAAGAACAGGCAGAAGTAGCAGTACTGGGATCAGGCAGCTGGGCAACAGCACTGGTTAAGATGTTCAGCTCCAATACTGATAATATTGCCTGGTATATAAGAGAAAAAGATATAATTGAACATATACTGAAATACAGACATAATCCAAAATATCTCAGTACAGTATATCTCGATACCAGGAAACTTATACTTACTCCTGATATAAACAGGGCAGTGAAGCTTGCGGATATACTGGTATTTGTCATTCCATCAGCATTCCTGAAAAAAAGCCTGTCAAACCTGAAGACTGACATATCCGGCAAAATGGTCTGTTCAGCAATAAAAGGCATAGTTCCGGAAGATAATTACATCGTTGGAGACTTCTTTAATAAGAATCTGAACATACCATATAGAAATATGGTGGTATTGACCGGACCGACGCACGCAGAAGAAATAGCCATGGAAAAGTTAACATATCTTACCATTGCATCTCTAGATAGGTCACAAGCAGAAAGAGTCTCGGGTTTACTGAAGAATCACTATCTGAGAACATTTATTTCCGATGATATAACAGGTACAGAATACGCAGCTGTAATAAAGAATATTTATGCTATCGCTGCCGGTATAGCCGATGGACTGGGTTATGGTGATAATTTCCTGGCAGTACTGCTTTCAAATGCAGCCACCGAAATGAACAGGTTCGTGAAGGCTGTATATAAGAACGATCGTGATTTCAACAGCTCTCCTTATCTTGGTGACCTTCTGGTTACTGCATATTCAAAATTCAGCCGTAACAGGATGTTTGGTAATATGATCGGCAAAGGCTACTCAGTCAGGTTCACACGTATGGAAATGGAAATGGTTGCTGAAGGATATTATGCTAGCGTATGCATAAATGAAATTAACAAGGAATTGAAGGTTGAGATCCCCATCGCGGATACTGTTTTCAGGATTCTATATCAAAAAGCCAGCCCTTCAATCGAATTTAGAAAACTGGTCGATAAACTAAAATAAGATAAATGCAAATAGATATTGACTTAACCAATTGTTATAGCTTTATAAGTGAAAATGAAATAGCAGAAGAAGCTGAAAAATCTGTTCACTACCTGGAAACCCTTGTTAAGAGAACCGGCCCCGGTAATAATTTCCTGGGATGGTTGGATCTGCCTGAGGAATCATCCCTCCTGACCGATAAAATAAATATAACAGCCGAGGAACTCAGATCGCAAGCCCCTGTAACTGTAGTTATCGGAATAGGAGGATCTTACCTGGGCGCCAGGGCTGTGGCTGAGTCATTAAAATCCCCGTTGCCATTAGTTGACAATAAGCGCCAGCACGAATTACTCTTTGCGGGACAAAATATTAGCGAGGACTTCCATTCAAGTCTCCTGGCTTACCTTGATGGCAAACACTTCAATATAATTGTGATTTCGAAATCAGGCACGACCACCGAGTCTGCCATTGCTTTCAGGATACTGAAGAAGCAGCTTGAGAAGAATGTTCCCACAAACCGGCTCAATAAGCATATAATTGCCATAACTGATTCAAAAAAAGGTGCTCTTAGACTTTTAGCCGATCGTGAAGGATACACCTCTTTCATCATACCGGATGATGTAGGAGGAAGATATTCAGTACTCACTCCCGTTGGTCTGCTCCCCATAGCGGTTGCCGGGTTTAATATATCTGAATTTGTTGAAGGAGCAGCACAAATGGCTTTTTCTACGAGAGATAATAATATGGCAAAATCCAATCCAGCTCTTCTTTATGCTTCTGCCCGCAACCTGCTATACAAAAAAGGAAAGCTAATTGAGATATTAGTTAATTATGAACCATCGATGCATTTTATAGCCGAGTGGTGGAAACAGCTATTCGGTGAAAGTGAGGGTAAAGAAGGAAAAGGTATTTTCCCGGCAGCAGCTGATCTTACCACTGACCTGCACTCCCTCGGTCAGTATATGCAGGATGGTGAAAGGATACTGATTGAAACGGTGCTCTCGGTAAATTCACACAGGTCAGAATTGACAATTCCTTCAGACAAGGAAAATCTGGATGAATTGAATTATCTTGCCGGTAAAAGGTTATCGGAAGTAAATGCAAAAGCTGAAGAAGGTACTACTATGGCACACGTAGCGGGAGGGGTTCCGGTTATAAGAATTAATATCCCCGTTATCAATGAAAGATATCTTGGTCAGCTTCTCTATTTCTTTGAGATATCATGCGCAATAAGCGGCTATCTCCTTGGTGTGAATCCATTTGACCAGCCAGGAGTGGAAGCATATAAGAAAAATATGTTCAGGTTGCTGGGAAAATCCAGATAATATTATAAAACCCGTATGCAAGGAAAGATATTAATAATTAACCTGCTTATCACGGTGATTTTTCTTTCAGGTTGCAAGAAAGATGAGCCACCATATGATGAGTTATCGCTGTCAATTAATGAATTTATTTGGGATGGGCTGAACTATTATTACCTATGGTATGAAAATGTACCTGATCTGAGTGACGACCGATTTATCAGCAGCTTGCAAAAAAGGGAATTCCTGATACCCTATGATGATCATGAGGAGTTATTCTATGATCTCCTTTACACACCAACTGACCGGTTTTCCTGGATCGTTGATGACTATGAAGAGCTTGAGAAACTTTTCCAGGGCATAACAACCTCTATGGGTTTTAAATATACGCTTATAAACCTGACAGGCAATAATCTGACCGGTGTGGTAAAATATGTTATTGACGATTCACCTGCATACCACGCAGGTGTAAGAAGGGGAGACTTATTCACGAAAGTTGACGGCCTTTCCATTACCACATCCAATTACAGGAACCTGCTGTACGAAAAAAGCTCCTATACCCTTACGATGGCAATCCTCGATGATGGAATCCTCAATGAAACGGGAACTATATCACTTACAGCCGAAGAGGTTCATGAGAATCCGGTATATATAAATAAGATAATTGAAACAGATGGTAAGAAAGTAGCATATCTTTACTATTCAGGTTTCCGTTCAAATTACGAAGAAGAACTAAATAACGCCTTTGCTTACTTTCTTTCCCAATCAGCAGGCGAATTGGTTCTTGATCTAAGGTATAACGGAGGTGGATCAGTAAGTACAACAGCAAAGCTTGGGAGCATGATTTATGATACTGATACCAACAAGATCTTCATAAGAAAAGTTTATAATGATAAATACTCTGATTACCTGCTCGATGCATATGGCGAGTCGGCCTTTTACTGGACACTTTATGACCATATTGTAACCGAGGATGAACAGATTGTACCTGTAAATTCACTGGGACTGGATAAATTATATGTTCTGACAACGGGCAATTCTGCCTCGGCCAGCGAGCTGCTTATTAACTGCCTCAGACCATACATTGATGTTATAATCATCGGGACTACCACTTACGGTAAAAACGTTGGTTCAATTACAGTAAAAGATATTGATATAGACGGGAATATAAATCCCGATCACAAGTGGGCCATGCAACCAATTATCTCACAATCTTCCAATGTTAACTATGAATCAGAATATTATAACGGATTCGTTCCCGATCACTATGTTGTGGAAGATCTTACCGATTTACTTCCTCTAGGAGATGAGAATGAGATCCTGCTAAAAACAGCCCTTGATATTATAAAGGGCATCAAACCGGCAAAAGATGCTTGCATACCGGTTGGATATACTGTTTTCTTCAATTCAGAATACTTTGACCGTTCCAGTTTTGAAATGATCGATGACTTATTTAGCCCCTGGTAATATAAGAAAAGACAGATTATAATTTGTGCTTCTTCACAAAATCATCTATCACTTCTGCGAGATCCGGTTTTCCTATTTCCTGCAGGTCATAATAAACCCGTGTATTGGGTTTTCTTATATTAATTATTCTGTTCAGGTCTATCGGTGTTCCGATAATGACTGAATCACATTCGGTATTATTGATAGTTGCTTCCAGGTCCTTTAGTTGTTGTTCACCATAACCCATAGCAGGAAGTAATGTTCCTATTTCAGGATATATTTCAAATGTCTCTGCTAATCTGCCAACAGTATACGGTCTTGGATCGACAAGCGATGCTGCCCCAAATTTTTGGGCTGCTACCACACCTGCTCCGATCTTCATCTCACCGTGCGTCAGTGTTGGACCATCCTCAATAACAAGCACCTTCTTACCTTTAATAACTGACGGATCATCCACCTTTATCGGGGACGCACCGTCGACAACGATTGCACCAGAAGCTACCTTTTGTATACTTTCCCTGACTGTATTGATGTCTTCAGGGGCAGAACTATCAATTTTATTAATGACAACCACATCGGCCAGTCTCAGTGTAACTTCACCGGGATAATACCTTAGTTCGTGACCTGCCCTGTGTGGATCTACAACTGTAATGGTAAGATCAGGTTTATAGAAAGGGAAATCGTTATTCCCACCATCCCAGAGAATAACATCACATCCCTTCGGATCCTGTTCGGCCTCCCTGAGTATAGCTTCATAATCTACTCCTGCATATATAACATTACCCCGTACAACATGCGGTTCATATTCTTCCATCTCTTCTATTGTACATTTATGCTTCTCAAGATCACTCACTTCCGCAAATCTCTGCACCTTTTGTGCATTCAGATCGCCGTAAGGCATTGGATGTCGCACAGCGACAACCCTGAGCCCTCTCTCCATAAGCAACTCTATCACTCTTCTGGAAGTCTGGCTTTTACCACAACCGGTACGAATAGCACCTACAGCAATTAATGGTTTCGCACTCTTCACCATCGTATCGTTAGGGCCAAGGAGAATAAAATTGGCTCCTGCTGCATTGACTATGGCACTCACTGACATTACTTTGTTGTAAGTAATATCGCTGTATGAAAATGCACAATCATCAACTTTTAATTCTTTTATCAGCGACGGAAGCTCCTCCTCTGAGTATATAGGTATGCCATCAGGATAAAGCCTGCCTGCGAGGTCAGCAGGATATTTTCTGTCATCAATATCCGGAATCTGTGCAGCAGTAAATGCAACAACATTATAATCTTCGTTATCTCTGTAGTAAGTATTAAAATTGTGAAAATCCCTCCCGGCGGCACCAATTATTATTACATTTTTTCTCATGATAGAATTGTGATTTTGTTTTTAAAGTATAAAGGTTCAATTGAAAAATAGAGTCAACAAATTTATAATTTAACTGGTTAATTTCCTTATATTTGAGTAAATTTTTATAACATGCAAAAACCTTACACAATTGTCTGAACTGCTGGGTTTTGGTATGTTTATTGCGGTATTCACGCAATATGTTAAAGAATATATTATTGCGACTGATGACTAATAAATAATTCCAGAGATTAATAGTTGAAATTTATAAACACAGATGAATGTCCTTGCCCATATATATCTTTCAGGTGATTCTGATGAGATCATTATTGGCAATTATATTGGCGACTATGTAAAGGGAAGTGATTATCTTAAATATCCTGAGCTGGTCAAAAAAGGAATTATCCTTCACAGGCATATCGATGAATTTACGGACAAACACCCCGTAGTACACCGCAGTAAGATACTTTTTACTCGTAAGTACCATAAATATGCAGGTGTTGTAGTCGATATTATATACGACCATTATCTTACAAGAGAATGGGATACCTTCTCACGAAGGCCTCTGGACAGTATAACATACCAGTTTTACAGAGCTATGGTAAATAATTATGACATTCTACCTCCCAAGGTAAAGGACAGGTTCCCTTTTTTTATTATCAATAACTGGATAGAGTCCTATAAAACAAGTAATGGTCTGAAACACGTATTGTCCACATTGAGCAAAAGGACCAGCCTTCCTGCCGAATCAAAATATGCCATAAAGACATTTAAAAAAAATTATTACAGTCTTGGTGAGGATTTTATGGAATTCTTTCCACAGCTTATTGAATATGTCGAAAATGATTTTGGGATACCTCTGTCCCAACGTATCACAATGCCGTTTTAATCATACCAGGTGTTCATCACGACTGGCATCAAGCCTTAAGAAAATGAAAAGCAGTATGGTAAATCCCCAGAGCGACGATCCTCCGTAACTGAAAAACGGAAGTGGTATTCCTATAACAGGCACCAGCCCTATTGTCATTCCAGTATTTATCAGGAAATGAAAAAGTAAGATTGAGACAACCCCGTAGCCATATATTCGTGAGAAAGATGATCGTTGCCTTTCGGCTAGCCAGATAAGCCTTGCAAGCAAGAATGAAAACACGGTAACCACAAATGCAGTACCCAGGAAACCCCATTCCTCCCCGACAGTGCAGAAGATAAAATCTGTACTTTGCTCAGGGACAAATTTGAACTTTGTCTGGGTACCCTGGAGAAAGCCTTTCCCGGTAAATCCGCCCGAGCCGATGGATATTTTTGACTGATTAAGGTTATAACCTGCACCTGTAGGGTCTGAATCTATACCGAGAACAACATTTATCCTTGTCTGCTGGTGTGGTAAAAGAATATTGTTGAATGCATAATCAACTGAATAAGTAAATACCATACTGCCCAGGAGGAAGGCCAGTGTAATCAATGCATATCTGGCCTTGTGTCTGAAGATATAGTATGCATATAGCAGTCCGGATATCACAAGTGCTATAATGAATACCAGTTCCAGTGGTACAGATCCCCTGATGAAGTATATCGCTGCAAACAGTGCTGCCCCTGTTATAATATATATTACCAGTCCTTTTACACTTATCCATGCGCCCCTGCCGACAATAAGATGATAGATAAAACCAGCTACAATGATCGCTGCATATATAAAGACGCTGTCAACAAGTAATGTAGCTATAAAAAGAACCACGGCAAGGATTCCGGAAATAAAAAGATATGTTGACAAGCCCTCCCTGAAAAGCACAAGCACCAGTGAAAAGAATATTAATGTGGTACCGAGGTCAGGCTGCAGGGCAATTAGCATTGCAGGTGTAAAAATAATCAACATCGCAACAGGCAGGGTTTTAAAGACAGCAGGGGTTTTGCCCTGTTTCGAAAGATATCGTGCCAGTGCCAGTACTGTAACAGATTTCGCAAATTCAGCAGGTTGCAGACTTAAGCCGCCTATTTCAAACCATGACCTTGCATTATTAACTTCCTTGCCCACAATGAGGACCAGAATGAGTGATAATCCAACAGCAAAATACAGTATATATGAAAAAAACAGGTAAAAGCGGCTGTCGATAACTATAATCATGGCAGCAATTAAAAGGGATGCAAGTATCCATATGAACTGCTTACCATATCTCTGGCTCATATCAATTATACTGGTGTGCTCCTCAGTGTAGAGAGCAGCATATATATTGATCCAGCCAAAAACAACGAACAACAGGTAGATTATCACTACTACCCAGTCAATATTCGCCCATATATTAATTCTTCTTTTCAATTTCTTGCTCTTCGTCTTTTTCTTCTTCCTTCTCTTTCACCTCTTCTTCCGCATCTTCATTAACCTTAACATCAGGCTCAGGAGGATTCATTATATAATTTTCCAGCCATGCATTTTCGATTTTCCCCTTGAGGTATTTTTCAACCATAAGGCTCGCAACAGGCGCTGCATAAGTAGATCCGAAACCTGTATTTTCTACATATACTGCTATGGCTATCTCTGGATTATGTTCAGGGGCAAAAGCAATAAAGATAGAATGATCAGGTCCATGCGGGTTTTCTGCAGTTCCCGTTTTGCCGCACATAACTATATCTTTTACTTTTACCCATGTGGCTGTTGCTCCTTCACCACCGTTTACCACACCCTTCATACCTTCAATAATCACCTCAAAATTCATTGAGTCAATACTTACTTCCTTTTTCTCCCTGAAAACAGGATCAATAGCCAGCGTATCATTATCGATAGACTTTACGATATGCGGTGTCAGGTAATAACCTCTGTTAGCAATTATGGCTGCCATATTGGCCATTTGCAAAGGTGTTGTACCCAGTTCTCCCTGTCCAATAGCCATGGAAATTACGGTTAGCGCCTTCCAGCGGTTCTCACCATAGATATTGTCATAAAATGATGCCCTGGGCACGAATCCTGTCAGTTCATTCGGGAAATCAATACCCAGCTTTGATCCAAAACCAAATTCCGAGAGATATGAACGCCATATCTTCAATCCTTCGGCAGTTGAACCATAGGATGGATTATCGAGCAGGAGCCTGAATGCATTGCAGAAATATGTATTACATGATGCTGTTATGGCACCAGGCATGTTAAATGATGAAAAATGATGACATGCAACATATATGCCGGGAGCGTAATAACCATTATCACAGAAATATTCGTAATTCCTGGAAACCACCTTTTCCTGAAGCGCTACCAGTCCGTTAACAGGTTTAAATGTTGATCCAGGCGGGTATGAGGCCATTAAAGCCCTGTTAAACAATGGTTCCAGTGTATCATTCTGGAGTTTGGTATAGTTTTCTGTACGTATTCTCCCAACAAGCATTGAAGGATCATAATCAGGGGTGGAAATTAGCGCAAGGACCTCACCAGTAGACGGTTCCAGGGCTACTATGCTTCCATTTTTATCTCCCATCAACTTTTCTCCATACCTCTGCAAATCTATATCCAGGGTGGTAATAATATCTTTCCCCGGAACAGAAATAGTGTCATATTTACCCCCCTGGTACAAACCTTTAATTCTGTTATGCACATCTACCAGGTAAATCTTTAATCCTTTATGCCCGCGCAGGAATGTTTCATATGATTTCTCAATACCGTTCTTACCAATATAATCACCAGGTTTGTAGTAGGAATCAGCCTTTATTTCATTGTTGTTAACCTCCCCGACATATCCCAGTGCGTGAGCTGCTGAGGGGTAGGTATATTTTCTGAGCGTACGTGTCTGAACATAAAAACCCGGGTATCTGTACAGCACTTCCTGCAATCGGGCGTAGGTTTCGGATGAGACCATTTTAAGAAATACAGATGGAGCATATTTTGAAAAATCGCTGGCTGCTTTCATCCTCGTAATAAAAGATTCTTTTTCAATATCGAGGATGGAACATAATTCAGCAGTGTCAATATCCTTTGTCTGGCCCGGGATAACCATGAGGTCATAGGCGGCCTGGTTAAAAACAAGAAGTTCACCGTTCCTGTCATGAATGAGTCCGCGCGCGGGGTATTGTGTTACATAGCGCAGAACATTATTCTCAGCCGACATACGGTATGTTTTATTAACCACCTGCAGGGCAAAGAGTTGAGATATCATAATAACAGCAACAATGAATATAATTGCATAGAACAATATCTTCCTGTTACTATATATATCTTTTAATCTGTCCAAACCTACCTCCTGATAATTATGCCCTGTATAATAATAATAAACAATAGGGTGAACCCCGTGCTGAATAATATCCTGAGCAAGGTCCTGAAGAAATATTCAAACCTGAATACTTCAAGGTAGAACAGCACAAAATGATGAAAAGCAACTATAATCAGAACATATGTGACGAACCACCTCAGGCCGTAAGCATTCAACCCTGGTGAATCACCCTCCTCATATCCCTCCCGCGGGGATATCAGACCAAGTACATAAGGTCTCAGGAACCCGGCGAAGACTGTTGCTGCCATATGCAGGCCCATTGTTCCTGAGGTAAGGTCTATTATAAATCCGGTAGCAAAAGAAAGTATCAGGATTAACCAGGATGAAGTATTAAAAGGAAGAAGGAGAATGAACAATATA
>Ga0272441_10013831_pt1 | contig 11552 bp, 8 predicted proteins | sample SSMProp6N_FD_193582 | JGI IMG/M metagenome (GOLD analysis project Ga0272441, IMG submission 193582) | Marine sediment archaeal communities from Little Sippewissett salt marsh, Falmouth, MA, United States - SSM-Prop-6N | ecosystem: Environmental > Aquatic > Marine > Wetlands > Sediment ... | reverse complement strand
CCAAAGAAGCAACCAGAAACAAAGGCAAAACAACCCAGAAAGGAAATTCTGGAATCAATGAAATGTCAACTGGAGCAACGAGTGGATAGTTGTCTTGGTTGTGTTCGTCGAGGATGTATGGTGTGTCTCCTACTCCGTCTCCGTCACTGTCATTTCCATCATAGTTGCTCCAGTAGTTTCCTCTTGTGCCGTCGTCCCAGACGTTCACTGAGAACTCTAGGGGTATAGGCCATGGCGTGAAAGCGATGTCGTAAAACTGCTGGGTGTTGTTGATGAAGTTGTTGTAGTTAAAAACGTTTACTCCACAGTATTCCGTGTAAACTCCTCTGCGGTTGTTGATGATGTTGTTTCCTGTTATCAGGGTCGACTCTGACTCGGCTAGGTAGATGCCTGTTCCATTGTTTGCGGTTATGTCGTTTCTGATGATGGTGTTGTTCAAAGAATCCCCGAGCAAATTAACGCCGTTTTCGTTTCCTGTTATCGTGTTTCCAGAAACCGTGTTGTTGCAAGAGGCGTCAAATCTGATGCCGTTCATGTTGCCCGAGATTCTGTTGCCAATTATCGTAGAGTTTGTGGTTGAACCCAAGAATATGCCTTCAAGATTTCCAGTGAGGTCAAGGTTTTCAACCGTTATGTTTGAGCAGGCTATGAGCGCCACGTAGCAGGCGCCAGCGGGCACAGCTTTGTTGTGCTGGTCAACCCAGTAGATGATTGGTTTGCCGTTCACGGTGTTGGAGGTGTCAACATCAACGTTAGTTGCTGGGGCATTGAAGGAACGGAAGCCGTAGGTGTTGTCGTTCATGACATTGTTTCTTGCTACGCTGCCTGAGCCTAACCCTAAACCGAGACCCCAACCGTTCGAGGTAAAGATGTTCCCTGAGACGTTGGTGTTCAAGAAATTTCTGACCTGTATACCCACATAATTGTTTGTCACAGTGTTTTCTGAGATGACGTTACCTGAACCGGGGTCAATGCTGTATATTTCCATTCCAACACTGTTGTTCTGCAAACGATTTTCGACGATTCTGTTTAGGGAAGACGTGCCAGTCATTTCGATGCCGTTGAGGTTGCTGGTTATCGTGTTCTGGATTATCGTGCATTGTACAACGTCGATAAGAAGAACACCGCATCTGCCAGAGAACCCTTCGATTGTAAGATTCTTTACGGTCACGTTGTTTCGTTCGCGAATATCTACCCCAGTGATGTCGTCTTCTGGTTGCAGCTTGTAGCCTGCCCCATCAATTATGATGCTGTTTCTCTCCACGGATATGGAGCCCTCAATGTTGCCCGTGAACGTGTAAACGTCCCCAACACGCTGAATCTTGTCTGTGCCCCCAACAGTTCCGTCAGCTTTGATGTAGATTGTGCCATCTTCAGCCGCTACTCCAACCTCTGGAACCAAAACAACAGCAAAACAGAGAATCACCGACAACAAAAGAACCGCTTTTTGCAGTGCCATACCAGTTTACCTAAAGGCAACTGTGTTAACTGAACTGAAAAGGATTTTTGTCAACAAAATTTGACTAGAAGAATCAGCTGTTTGGTCAAGAAAACTTGACAAAACACATCCTGCAGGTTTGAAGCAGAACTATGTCTTGCCCAGCTGGTTTCTGTACAGAAATAACGCGGGTAGTCCGCCAGTGTGAAAGAACACCACGTTATCGTCTTCCGTGAAGTAGCCTTTCTTGACCAAGTCAACCAACGCCACCATCGCCTTACCCGTATAGACAGGGTCAAGGAAGATTCCCTCGGTTTCAGCCACCAGTTTAATGGCTTCAGTCACTTCGCTGCTCAGCACACCGTAGCCCTCCTTGATGTAATCGTCAAAGACAGCCACCTCCTCGGAGACAAGGGACACGTCAACGCCAAAAAGCTCTGCGGCGCCATTAACCAACTTAGTTATTGTTTGGGTTGCATCAGCCTTGCTGGCAAAAACGCTTGCGCCCACAATCTTTGCTTTGGCATCAAGTAGTTTGGCTCCAAAAATCAGTCCAGCCTGGGTTCCACCAGTTCCGCAGGCGCAGACAACATAATCCAACCTTTCTCCTATTTGGTTGAATTGGTTGACCAACTCTTCCATAGCAAGGGCATATCCAGGGACAGTGGATGGAAGCGAGGCGCCAGCAGGAACCACGTAAGGCGTGTGCCCTTTCGCTCTGAACTCGTCGGCTAAACTGTTCATAAACTCTTCAACGTGTGGACCATACTCTTCTATGAAGTGGATTTCAGCGGACAACAGCTTATCCAACAACAGATTCCCGTCAGGCACATCAGGCTCTTTCCCCACCAGAACCAGCACAGGCTTCAAACCGAGCCGCCGAGCAGCAGCAGCAACCATGCATGCACAGTTCGACTGAACCGCACCCACAGAGATAACCACGTCAGCGCCCCTGTTTTTGGCGTCGGCGAAAAGAAACTCCAGCTTCCTTGCCTTGTTGCCCCCAAAAGATAGGTCAGTCATGTCGTCCCTTTTCACAAAGAGTCTTGGACCCCCCAGAACCTTAGACAGGCGGGGCATCCTCTGCAGAGGCGTTGGAAAACCCGCGAAACACATCTTCTGTGCGCGCAGTTTCTGTAAAACAGACAGATTGCTTGACTTATCCAAAGTTTTCACGCTGCCCTTCAAGTTGATGTACAAACTATTCTGTGTGCTACTTGAATCTGTAACTTTCGGTTAGTTACACAATTGGATGCAGAAACAAAAACAGAAAGTTTTAATAGACATACAAATCGTCACCGTTCAGGGAATGGTTTCACAATGGCAGTAAAGTCTGTTCTAGATTTCGTGGGAAACACGCCGCTTATCCAACTGAACAGCCCAGAAGGCGTATTCAGCACCTTCAAAGCAAACCTGTACGCAAAAGTGGAATACGTTAACCCAAGCGGAAGCATCAAAGACAGAATAGCAAAATACATGATTGACGAAGCCGAAAAACGCGGCGACCTAAAAAAGGGATACACAATTGTCGAAGGCACAAGCGGCAACACAGGAATAGCCTTCAGCATGGCAGGCGCAGCCAAGGGATACAAAGTAGTTATTGTCATGTGCGAAACCATGACCGAGGAAAGACGCAATTTTATGCGCGCCTACGGCGCAGAAGTGATATCGACACCAGAATGTGATGGACTTAAGGGTGCAGTCAAGAAAACAAAGGAGCTTGCTAAACAGTCCGGCTGGTGGATGCCAGCTCAGTTTGACAACTACGACAACGTGGAAGCTCACAGGATAATAATGGGCAAAGAAATCATTGATCAGGTTCCAGACGGATGGGTTGACGCCTTCGTGGCTGGGATAGGCACAGGAGGCACCCTAATGGGAGTCGCTAAAGCATTGAAGGAAGTAAACCCCGACGTCAAGATAGTGGCGGCTCAGCCGGCAAGCTCACAGGAACTTACGGGCGGAAAAGCTGGCAACCACAGAATAGACGGAATCGGCGACGGCTTCATCCCCAGCATCGTAGACCAATCCCTCATTGATGAAGTGATAAACATTAACGACGAAGACGCGGTGAGCTGGAGCCGATTGCTGGCAAGAGAGAAGGGGCTCTTCGCAGGCATATCTTCAGGCGCCAATGTAGACGCAGCAGTGCAACTTGCAAGAACGATGAAAAAGGGGCAAACGGTTGTCACAGTCTTACCTGACAGCCAAGACAGATACGCAAGCCTAGGAATCTTCACAGACAAAAAAGCAAAAGAAATCCATGTCCCAAAAACGTTTGCGCCCTAAACTTAGCCAATTCTTCGCCAACAAAAACTGTGGATACTGCAGCAGGCACTTGTTTGAGAGTTCTTTAGGTTACATTCAAGTGGCATGTCTGCTTTACTGTTTAGTATGCAAGAGAAGTACCTGGTTTTCGCTGGGAGACCGAATGCAGGCAAAAGCAGCCTCATCAAGGAACTTTCAGGATTGAACATAGCAACGGGAAAGCGCCCCGGAACCACACGAACCATCAAAAAATATCCGCTAAATGGCAACCTGATTCTTGTTGACCTGCCGGGATTAGGCAAAATGATGGGGGTTTCTAAGCGGTTCGAAGAAAGAGTAAACATGAAAATCGTCGAGTTCTTGGAGTCCAATGCCCAAAACATAGTTTTAGCTGTGGCTGTTTTGGACATATCCACGTTCTTGGAGGTAACATGGCGCTTGGAAAAGAAGGGATTCAAATCAGTGGACGTGGAGATGGTGAAGTTCTTGGCGGACATTTTAGGCGAGCCCCCAGTAGTGGTTGCCAACAAAACAGATAAAACAACCAGAGAGGAGCTTGAAGCTAACCTTAACGAATTCATTGATAGAATAAGCGAAGAATCCACATCTGCGGTAGAAGACAGTGTATTCACGACGAGCTTAAAGACAGGAAAAGGAGTTGGGGTTTTGAAGAGCGCTCTCCAAACAAGATTGGTGGCGAAGGGATACAAAACACCATTCAAAATCCAGACACGATAAAAGCAGGCATTATGCCAAAGAAATAAGGGGAAAGAAGGAAACGGTTCTATTCCATAACGTTGGTTTACGCCCAAATGTTCAATGCTTCTTGCAGTTCTTTGTGGGTCTCAGCGTACTCTTTCAGGGGTATGCCATCTAGTGTCGCGTCTACGGCTTGCCTCATAGCCATAGCACCAGAAACCGTTCCTCCAGAGTGTCCATGAATTCCACCTCCCGCCTGAATCACAAAATCTTTTCCAAAAAACTTCATTAGAGCGGGGACCAGCCCGGGATATAGACCGCCAGACGCAACAGGCAAAACCTTCTTTATGCCATACATGTCGGTTATGAGCGCCTCGCAGTTCTCCGCAACCTCTTCCCGGGTCTCAGACATTTTTCCCACAACCGTGCCCACGTGAAGCTGATCCACGCCGATAATTCGGGCAACTTTCGCGATGACCTTCATCGAAACTCCATGCTTGGGGTTTTTGGTGAAGGCGGCGTGTCCGGCTCTGTGGGCGTGAATCACCAAATCGTAATCCTGTTCGCGTAATGTCTGCAGCGCAGAGAATCCGCAAGTGAGAATGTCAATCATCAGGTATCTTCCGCCGTGGTCTTTGACAAACTGGGCTCTCTTCAGCAGCTCCTCTGTTTCTGAAGTGATGTTAATCATGTACACCTTTTTTTCTCCAGTTTCCTCTTCAGCGCGGTCCCGCATCTCCAGAGTTGCCACAACACGGTCATCGAAGGGGTTGAAGCGTTGACTGCTGAGGTTCTCGTCGTCCTTCACTACATCGCATCCTCCAGCCCAAGCGTCATAGGCTACCCTCGCATGATCCTCAGTTTTCAACCCCAGCTTCGGCTTGATAATCGTCCCAACCAGAGGTCTATCCTTGACATCTAATAGTTCACGGACTCCGGCGATGCCATACTTGGGTCCTTTGAAGCTTCGGACAAGCTCCATGGGCAAATGGATGTCGTTGAGTCTCAGGTTTTTGAGCGCCCGCAAACCAAAGACGTTGCCGGCTACGCTGCTCAAGATGTTTGGCATGTTGCCGGGTTCAAACAGTTCAATCGGGTAAGCTATGCGGATGTTGTTTCCGTCTATGCTGAAGACGCGGGCGGCAAGCTTCTCCACGTAAGGCTTTATTGTGGTGAGTTCTGTCCATGTTCCCACAGAACTTTCAGCGGCAACTCCTCCAGCCGCTTCTGTTAAACTGATGCCTTCTGGCTCAACATAGAAGTCGCAGATCAGATCGGTTGCTTTTGGTTTGTAGGATTGGTCGACAAAATCGACGTATCTCAAGGTCTACAGCTCCTCACTGGCTAATATTATGTTGGTGACAGGTTATAGCTCTTCTGCGGCAAAACAGTGACTCTGATTATTCAGGGAGTATAAACGGTTTTACTGCTGAAGCGACTTCACATCCTTACGGGAAAGGTGTTTCGCAAGCGAGATAGATTGTATCCACACTTGAACCCTGTCGAACCGGAAGAGAACCATGACTGAAGAAAGGCTGGAGACGCTCAGCAGAATCTGGCTCGTCGTATCCCAGAAGCCGAAAAATCTGTAATATGTCATCCACGTCCATTCGTGTGATGGAAAACTGCCTTCCCAGAGACCGAAATAAACCAAGTCTTGTGTGGAAGTCAGAATGAAAACCTGAAAGAATGTGAACAGTTTCAAGCTTTTTGTGTATGCTAGAAGAGTGAAGATTACTAGTTGATAGGCTAGAAAGTAGAGGATGCTGTATTCTTGGTGCCATGTTTCAGAAAAGTTTAGACCAAAATTGTAGAGAACGTTGTTTATGATGAAGTCTAGCCTAGTAAGCAATAGAACAGAAAAGGAGAACAGCCCAATCGCCACCAGTTTCCGGTTGAACAAAAACAACTTTAGCGTATAGGTACGGTACAACGACCGTATTTATAAGCATTCTGAAACAACACAAAAACCGCTCATCGGCTACAGTCCGCCACTTCAGCCGCCGAAAACAGCACGTTCCAAACGCTTATTTTCGGTCAAACAGTAGAAAGGTTATAGGTTAACGGCTGGATGCGCTATGGAATTAAGGGTAAAGCTTCTGGGAATAAGAGCGGGCGGAAAACAGATAATAGTGATAGATGATGAGTATGCAAGCCGCCTAGGAATTCACTCCTCAGACAGAGTTGAAATCACATACAAGCAACAAAACGTAATCGCCATCGCCAACGTAGCCACAGACTTCCCCAAAAAAACGTTGGGAATCTACGAAGAGGTTCAACAAAAACTGAAAGCCCAAGAAGGCGAAATGGTGCAGGTTCGACCAGCTGAAAGACCTGAATCCCTCGGATACATCCGCAACAAGATTTTAGGACAGAGACTTAGAGCCCCAGAAATCAAGATGATAATCATGGATGTCGTTGAAAGGCACCTGAGCGACATAGAGTTAGCCTCATTCGTCACCAGCCTCTACATACGCGGAACCAGCATAGACGAAGTGGAGGCACTAACAAAGGCTATGGTGCAAACCGGACAAACCATAGAATTCGGCAAAAAGCCCATCCTGGACAAACACAGCATAGGCGGGGTGCCAGGAGACAAAACCACCATACTTGTGATTCCCATAGTTTCAGCCGCAGGCTTCACGATTCCCAAAACTTCCTCTCGGGCGATAACTTCTCCAGCGGGCACAGCAGACCGAATGGAGGTCTTGTGCCCTGTTGACCTAACCATTGACGAGATGCGAGATGTGGTGAAAAAAACTAACGCTTGCCTAGCTTGGGGTGGAACGCTTGAGCTTGCTCCGGCGGATGACCTTTTCATCCAAGTTGAGTATCCGCTCTCCATTGACCCGCTTCTGTTGCCGTCGATTATGAGTAAGAAGAAGGCGATAGGCGCAGACTATGTTGTGGTGGACATACCCACAGGAAGAGGCGCAAAAATAAAGACTATCGGGGAAGCCCATGCTCTGGCACAGGAGTTCATAGAATTGGGCAAAAGATTGGACATGCATGTTCAGTGCGGGGTGACTTTTGGTGAGCAACCCATTGGATACGCCATAGGACCAGCTCTTGAAGCAAGAGAGGCACTTTCGGCGCTGATGGGCAAAGGTCCCATAGACTTGGTGAATAAAGCGGCTAGTTTGTCGGCGTTACTGTTCGAAATGATGGGAATCAAAGATTGCACACAAAAAGCAAACCACATCTTAGAATCGGGTGAAGCTGAGAAGAAGCTCAGAGAGATAATCGCTGCTCAAGGCGGCGACCCAGATGTGAAACTAGAGGACATAGAGGTTGGAGATGAAATAGTGGAGATTCGTGCAGAGGAGAAGGGGAGGATTCAGTGGATCAACAACAGGGCTATAGCGCAGATAGCGAGAGCGGCTGGGGCGCCTAAAACCAAGTCTGCAGGCGTGTTGCTGAACAAGAAACTGGGAGACAAAGTTGCAGAAGGCGCCGTACTATACAGGATTTACAGCAAAAGCGCACAAAAACTTGAATCGGCAATCCAGTTAGCTGAGAACCTTAACCCCATAGGAGTAACTGGGACACTTGGCGAGAAGATGCTGATTGACCGCATCCCAACCAAGAAAGTTTCCCGCGAGAAACCTTTCATTCTGGAAAGGTAAACAACCGGATTCATGATTGGAGTGGAATATGATTAAAGCCGTCATCTTTGACTGGGACGGAACCCTAGCGGACACCAAAAAGGCGGTGGTGCAGTCCTTCCAGAAGGTCTTGAGGGAGGCTGGCTGCAGGGTCGGTGACGAGTTTATAGAGAAGCTCATAGGAATTGGAACAAAGAAGACGATCATAGAAGCCTTCAGAGAATGCCACATGAGACTGGATGTTTCGACGCTGGAAAAGCTCGCCAACGAAAAAATCAGAATTCACGCAGACCTCGCACATATTGTAACGCTCTTTGATGGAGTCACTGAACTTTTGGAGACGCTGCAGGGAAAAACAAAGATTGCACTGGCAACGATGAGCAACAGAAAAGTTGTTGACAAGCTGCTGCCAGCGAAGAGAATTGAAAGCTGTTTTGATGTTGTGGTCACGGCGGATGATGTTACTAATCCGAAACCTGACTCCGAAGTTTTTCTTGTTGCTGCGGCGAGGTTGGGGGTCAAGCCGGAAGAGTGTGTGGTTGTGGAGGATTCCGTTTTTGGGGTGCGAGCCGCCAAAGCGGCGGGGATGAGGTGCATAGCAGTGTCTTCGGGAGTCTATAGTGGGGAAGAACTTGGAAAAGAGAAACCGGACATGACAGTTGGCGCTCTAACAGAAAAAGAGAGGATACTGCAGTTCATTTTTGCCAGCCAAATTGATGATATCACTAAAGATTTTCGATAACAAAAAGCATAGAATTTTGTGTATTCCTCGTTAGGTTTCCATATGTGGTACGCCACACGAATAATATGACATACGTCATTCTTATATACAATCCATACCCACATGTTAAATGGTGAAAGAAAGCGTGGTTCTTCCCTGCGAAGTTGCAGTTAAATCAGTGATTCCAGCCATCCGGTCAGCCATAGCAAGAGAGCTAACCCACGCTCATGGACTTAAACAAGAAGAAGTGGCTGAACTGCTAGGAGTCACCCAAACCGCCGTGAGCAAATACACGAGACACTGCAGAGGCGCAATTTTCGAGGTTACAGACGTTGAGGGCGTTCAGCCAATACTCAAGAAAACAGTTTTTTCACTGGCTAATGGCGAGATGGATCAGTATGAGCTTGCAGAAAAACTGTGCATCATCTGCGGAATAATCAGGCAGAGCGGGCTGATGTGCATACTATGCAGGGTCTCCGACCCATACATAGACAACAGCAAATGTGTTGTATGTTACAAAAAAGACAACAGTGAAATAATCTGCAAGCCAACAAAGAAGTGAAGTGATTCAATAGGTAAGCTAAAAAAGGTTTAGCTGGACTTTTTTGTGGCTTTCTTTTCTGCCTTCTTCTTGGGTTTCTTTTCAGCAGCTTTTTTAGCTGGTTTTTTGGCGGTTTTCTTCACAGCCTTCTTTTTTGATTTCTTCTTGGTTGCCTTTTTAGGTTCTTCAACAACTTCAGGTTTCTTGAAGACTTCAACAAACTGTACCCCAGTTAGTTCTGGAAGAAAACGTTGAACATCCATGGTGATTCCGCGCTTTGCCAGCTGCAGTCCTTCAATGTAGAAGGCGTCCTCAGGCACACTAATGGTGAGGTTTGCTGTTTCTATCGTGAAGGCGAATTTTTCTGCGTCAACTGCAGGGATTCGTCGGTGAATAAGTGCAGAAAGTTTTTCTTCAGCAGTTTTAAGTTGCTTTTTGACAGTAACCTCGTAAACCAATGTTTTGCCTGCTAAGGGCGGGTTGAAGTCAAGTGTTACTCGTCCAGACCCCATGGTTCGTACAGTGGCAAGTCTCTTGTCATACTCAATCTGTGCTCCCAGTTTAGGCGTTATTCCGCGGGCTGCTAGCCGCCTGAGGGGAATAAGCTTCACTTTTTCGGGGTCCCTTTGTCCGAATGCTTTCTCTGGCGGAATTTCAACGGATTCTGCTTTTTTGAGTTTGAATGTACTGAGGGCTTCATCTAGGGCTTTCAGAACCCATCCTTCTCCGACAACCACAAGTCTTGGCTCATAGATATCTCCCTCTTTGTAGAGTCTCTTCTCTTTCGCAGTTTCCTCTGAGGTTGTGTCGAAAACCTCTCCGGTCTCCTTAACTTTGCCGGTGTAATCAACAAGAATAAAGTCGCTTTTCTGAATGGGCACACATATCCTTCCTTAATTGCTAGACTTCTCTGCTGATTTCTAGCCTCCAACACTATTCTTAAAGGTTACGTATCACCCACACGAACCACCCAGCAGCAGAAATGAAAAAACTGTATAAAAATTGCCAATTAAACAGGGCATTTTGATGAAAGTGAAAGTCTGGAATTGTTGTACCACTAGTGTGGGTTATCAGATACAAGAAAAAAGGATAAAGAAAGGGTTAGGATTTGGAAAAAAGTGGTTGTTGTTTACAGGTTACTAGGTTCGTATGATTCTTCGATGGTCATTTCTTCGTCGTCTGCAACCTCTTCTTCAATTGGAGCTTCGTCTTCAGCTATAGCTTCGTCACTACCGGCTTCGGCGGTATTCTCTGCAACAGATTGCTCTTCTAAGGCTTCCTCAGAAGACTCATCTTCTGCAGTTGATATTTCTTCTATCTGCGCTTCAGGTATGGTTTCAACTTCGGTCACTTCTTCGGTGGGAGACACTTCATCCTCGTCTACAGCCATCTCAACAGCGTCTTCGGATATTTCAGCCTCCACTGCTTCTTGAGGTTCTAAGATTGTTTGCTCTTCAAAGGCGGCTTCAACTTCGATGGTTTCTTCAACTGGAGCTTCCACGGGAGCTTCGGGAGTTTCAGGAACTTCAACGTAAGGAGCGATCGACTCTTCAACAGCAGCCTCCTCAACAGGAGCCTCCAGAACCTCAACAGACTCTTCAATCGGCGACTCAACAGCAACCTCAGGAGCCTCAATGGTCTCTTCAACTGCTTCCTCAATCGGTGCTTCAGTTTCCACTGGAGCCTCGATGGGCACTTCAACGGTCTCTTCAATAGTTTCCTCGGCAATCTCTTCAATTGGAGCTTCAACAGGAGTTTCAACAGGCACTTCGGCAGTCTCTTCAACTAACTCTTCAATAGGCGTCTCAGCCTCAACTGGAACTTCGACAGGAGTCTCAACTGGCGTCTCAATTATCTCTGCAATAGTCTCCTCGGCAGCCTCTTCAACTGGAACCTCAGGAATATCAACTGTTTCCTCCACAGCAGCCTCAGGGGCTTCAATAGGCACATCAACATAAGCTTCAACAATAGCCTCAGCTTGATCCTCAACAGCAACTTCCACCGGAGCCTCAGGAGCCTCAACTACTGGCTCAACCGAAGCCTCAGAAATTTCAGGAACCTCAACAAAAGGAGCGATCGACTCTTCAACAGCAGCCTCCTCAACAGGAGCCTCCAGAACCTCAACAGACTCTTCAATCGGCGACTCAACAGCAACCTCAGGAGCCTCAACAGGCACATCAACGGGAGCTTCAACAGCAGCCTCCATTGATAGTTCAGAAGTTTCCTCAAAGATGCCTTCATTGAGTTGCATCGTCTGAGCTTCTAGGGGTACGGGTGGAG
>Ga0272441_10013830_pt1 | contig 11553 bp, 6 predicted proteins | sample SSMProp6N_FD_193582 | JGI IMG/M metagenome (GOLD analysis project Ga0272441, IMG submission 193582) | Marine sediment archaeal communities from Little Sippewissett salt marsh, Falmouth, MA, United States - SSM-Prop-6N | ecosystem: Environmental > Aquatic > Marine > Wetlands > Sediment ... | reverse complement strand
TTGGCAAGAGCGTATTGCATGCAGGGCAAGCGTGCGGAATTGGATGGCAAGTATGAAGAGGCAAATAGTCACTATCAATCCGCCTTTCGGATCTGTCCTGATTATGCTCTGCCGCTATGTCGGCTCGCCTGGTTGCAAGCGACTTGTCCACAAGATAAAGTCCGCGACGGTGAAACCGCTGTTCGATTCGCCACTGATGCATGTGTGCTGGCGGAGTGGAAGAACGCTGAGTATGTCGATGCTTTGGCGGCATCGTACGCGGAGGCCCGGGATTTTGCAGCGGCAGTCAAATTTGAGCAGACGGCGATAGATTTATTAGCTCAAGAGGCACATCAAGGGATATACGCTAATTACGAAAACAGACTCCGACTCTATAAGTCGCACACGCCCTTTCGCATGCGGCATAGGGCAACGATAGTCGCGTGGTGGAAATTCGACCAAGTCGTTGATGGTAAAATCCTGGATGCTTCCGGTCATGGATACCACGGCGAGCTGATCGGTGATGCCAAGATCATTGCAGATCCCCATAAAGGCCGCGTACTTAGTCTGGTTGGTGAAGGGTATGTGGATTGTGGGAATCCTGCGGCCTTCAATATCACGGGGCCGATCACAATAACGGCATGGATCAAGCTTGACACTCCTGCGACTCACTGCCAGAGGCTTATTGGAAATGGGGCTTGGAATATATATAGATATACCGACACTCGCAGAGAGCGGAACAACGTAGGATTTATTTGCAATGGTCTTGAGTGCCCTGACGATTACTCATGGTCCATGAGAGGGAAAACAAATATGGATCTTGGCACTTGGCATCATATTGTCGGTATTAATGACGGAATGAAGATGTCCATCTATATCGATGGAAAATTGGACGTCACAAGAGGCGTCGGAGGCGCCATTTACATCCATGACTGGCCCCTTTATATTGGCAGCAACTCTCGGATTTCATCTCGAAAATGGCAAGGCTTAATCGATGACGTGCGTATCTACGATTACGGCCTAAGCGAAGCGGAAATCAAAACCCTCTATGTTGGCAACGATTCTGAAATATAAAGGTCTTAAGAAAGCGTGTCAGTCATTCCAGTTACGCAACACGACGGTTACTTGGAGTGAGAAAGGAGGTGTTGGATTGGAGAGAGCGTGATTGATCGAGAGGAGAATAAGTCCTTAATTACAACATGGATGTCTATTTCGTCAAATAAAACTAAGATGTCAAAGGACCTTTTTTGAAGGGAGAATTCGAAATGATCAATGTACATTATAGAAAAATTAAGGTGCTCCTATTGAGCTTATCCGTCTGTGTTTTATCCTTCAGTCACACCGCCAATGCAGATTTTATATTCGGAGAACCTTCCAAAGTTCCGAATATAAACACCTCATCATACGATGGCTGTGGATCAATCTCATCGGATGGCTTGGAGCTATATATTGACTCTTGTCATCCCTATGGTGCGGATGGATGTTATAGCAATATTTATCTCGCGACTCGACCAAGCATATATGATGATTGGGGTATGCCGACGAAGCTTGAGCCTCCTGTCAATACGGACGGTCCGGAAGATTCCCCGTGCATATCAGCAGACGGACTGGAACTATACTTTGATGATGGTTGGAATCCAAGCTTAGTGAGCGGTTGTGCACATAGACCTAACGGATACGGCGGGGCTGATATATGGGTATCAACACGCCCAACAAAAGATGATCCGTGGGGTGAACCCCAAAACCTTGGGCTGGAAATTAATCTTTCTGCAGAGGGTCGTGGTGAGTTATCACCTATGATTGCACCAGATGGATTGTCACTTTACTTCCATTCTTATAGAGACGGAGGTTATGGATTACATGATCTCTATGTAGCCAAACGTTCGACAAAGGACGATGTATGGGGCCCGCCTGAGAATCTTGGACCGTTTTTCAATACGAACGTCAGTGAAGGATATGTGTTTATCGCACCCGATAACCTGACACTTTATTTTTCAAGAAGTAGGTATAGTGTCGTGGATTATGATATCTACGTGAGTCGGCGAGCAAGCGTCACAGATTCCTGGGAAGCTCCTGTACTCTTTGAACCGGTCAACTCATCAATGAGTGAATATAATTTGAGGTTCGCACAAGATGGCTCAATATTATATTTTAACAGGATCGCTGCTCATGCGTCTGTTGAAACGTTAGCAACTGTGGACATTTGGCAGGTCGAGGTGACTCCCAATGTTGATTTAAATAGTGATGGACTAGTCGATGCCAAAGACATTTGCATCATGGTGGACCACTGGCACAGGAAGAGCACGCTCTGCGATATTGCCCCGGCGCCTTTAGGGGACGGCTTCGTCGATATCCAGGATCTGACCGTTTTGGCTGAACACCTCTTCGAAGAAATTCCACGGGCTCAATAGGCTGAATACCAAAAGCAGAGAACCGCTTCCGAAAGAAATAATTCCAACAACATTTAAGGCTGACAATCCCGTAAGGCATCCCCTAGGGACTAAAGGAAGTTGTCAGCCTTTTTCTTTTGGCCTCGTGCATTGATCGTATCAAGCGCCGGCCTCAAGCCATATCGGGCTTGACCAGGCCAGGCTTCCGTTGCTCTGCTCAACCCGAACGTAGTACCAATCGGTCTTGTTTGTTGTGCACTCGTCCATAAACTCGAATTCCGTGTGATAGTTTTCAGCGAAGACGGCTCGATGCAGGAGAATGGATTCCGAGGTAAAGGGCCCGGTGAATATCGCATCGCTGGATTTCGCGAGTCGTTTGAGCGATTTTGTAATGGTCAGATTGGTCGGCTGGGTCGCGACAACCTCCAGCGTTGTGCTTGGCGATCCCTGAATACTCAAAATGATACTGTTAGTGGCCCTTTCTTCGTAAGCTTGCAGCCGCGACGTGTAGGAAATAACCTCACAGCTTCTCTCATCGATCCTCGTAAGCCGGTTGCGCCGCTCTTCATCAAAAGGGCCCGATTGAAAACAAGGTGTTGCAGATAGAATCCTGCCGTTGTTCACATTGACTTTGAACCGCCAGTCGCAAATGCGCGCCATATTTAAATCCCCCCACGGCCCCCATCCAAATTCGATCCGGCAGAGAATCGGCTGTTTCCAACCGGATGCTCCGATTTTATGATCGACGGGATGATTGCGATGGATCACTTCGTTGTTGCGCAACACTTCGACACGGTCGATGACGTCTTTGCCCTGAACTCTGACACGTATTTTTCGAGCCGCCGTCGAAGGAATGGTCTCGCCCATCCAGTGGCCGTTAAGGCGAACGTCCAATTCGATCCGGTCGCCGCTGACGCCGTACGTCCGGCGTGCTTTGAGGGCCTCCATAATCGATTCACGCGTGAGGGCCTCGGCATAGACGCCCACAAGCCCCTCGCCGTAAGCACCGGGATATCCGAGATGATCGTCGGTGCTCGCGACGACGCCCACCTGAACGCCCTGCTCCCACAGCCATTGCAGCGTATTCTGCGTGGCGCGACCGCCCATGCTGTGGCGAATATAGCGATACGGACCGCGATCGGACTCGGCGTTGCCGTGCTCGGAGAATATCTCCACAATCGGCGAGACGGTAGGATCCAGCACGCTCCAATTCTGTCCCCGCCAGCCTTGTTTGTAGGCGGGATGATGCGGGATGAGGATCGCACCGCAGTTACAGGCGAATGTCTGGAATTCCTTGATGCTTTTGAGATAGACGAGCTCCGCCTTCGAGCCGGGAAAAATGATACACACGTCGCCACACGAACTGGAATGCCACTCGTATCCGATGAAGGGGACAAACGCGCCCGGCGCATCGTATTGGTTGGCAAGCCGTTTGACTTTCTCCCAGTTGTTCTTCATGACCTCGAAGCCCCGCACCCATTTGAGATGTTTGTTCTGAGGCATGGTGGGCATGTCGTGCCACTGGGAGTGTCCCGTGAAGCAGAAGAAATCAAGATGGCTTTTGGCGATTTCATACGCCCGTTCCAACGAGCCTTTGGCGTACCCGACCTCATTATGATTATGAAGGTCGCCCCAATAGAGATTCATTTTCGACGATGGCGAATTCTTAGCACCGGAAACAGCCGGAGCCATAAGGCCACGCGCTCCCAGTGTGATCCCCGCGCCGGCTAAAGACGTATCTTTCAAAAAATGCCGCCTCGTGATATCGTTTTGTTCGGACATGATCGAGCCTCCTAAATCGGAATAATCTCTGCAAAATCATAGTGACAGAAGCTTCTCTTCGATCCATCGCCAGGTCTGGAGATAATCGCCCTTTGCGATAATCGCTTCAAGCTCATCGGCGCCCTGCTTCTGTAATAGCGTCCACAGCTTGTTGGTCAGGCGCACGTTCATCTCGAACGTCCCCTTGATGTCCCAGCGGGTCGGCGACGTATCCGACGTTAGGAAATCGTCATACCCATGTTTTTGGAGATAGTAGAGAAACTCCAGGTAATCCAACAGATGGTGGGTCCCCACCATGTAATCCCAATCCCATTTTCCGTTGTTGTCATTGATATGGATGTAGTACAGAAACCGGCTCTGCGCCAGAAGCGACACTGCTTCAGCGGGATTTTCATTGCCATACATCGAATGACCAAAGTCCAGCGTGACGCCCATCTCGTCGATCCCGACCTCGCCCAGCAGCAAGAGGGCTTTTGCGGCCGTATCGACGAAACACCGCCCCCGCGTCTCACTCGGCTTATATTCGATAAAGAGCGGGATCTCGCGAAGGTAATCGCCCGCCTGGCGGAGCGTCTCAATAAGGTTCCTCCAGGCTTTGCCGTAATCGTATTGGAAGCTAAACTCGTAGCCGTCTGCAAGGGGACAGCACGTGACCTTGTCGGCGCCGACGGCTTTGGCGTAGTCCTTCGCTCTTTTAATAAAGTCCACAGCTTTGGCCCGGACGTCCGGATCTGTCGCCGTAAGACTGCCGTTGCGAAATTCAGGCTCGGCCTTAACGTTAACGTTCACGGCCGAGATGGCCAGCGAGTACTTTTCAACCAATTGTTTCATGTCTTTCGGATCGTCGCAGACTTCGTAGGGAAAGACCGTCTCGATCCCGGTGACACCGTCCATCGCCGAGGCCATCTGCAACCGCTCCTCCAGCGTCTTTGTCGGATTGTACTGGTGGAACCGATCCTTGGTGGTACTCAGAAAACTCGTAATGACGGCATGTTTGACAGGCATATCCATTATTCTAACTCCCAATACTTGATTGACTATTGATGCTTCTTGACAAGGACAACCCAATCCTCGTCGGGCCTATTTGGTGCTGGCCCGATCTCTACTTTCTGACCGCCCGTAAGTAATTCAGGCGCCCCCTCGAATGCGCCCGTTCGCGGATTAAGCCAGCGTTTTACGAACCCCCCTAAAGCATTACTAAGATCAAGAACACCGGTTTGCGTTGCGATCGGTAAATAAATGGCATAGCATTGGCCTTGTTTTGCGAATACTTGTCCATCATGCGAACAGGTCTTGCCGGCATAAACTGATTCGCCGGTCAGCAAATCGTCGGCCGGTTCCATGTCCCAAAACGGCAGGTGCCGTTCCATGAACTTTCGTGCGTACCAGATATACTGCCAGAGACTTTCATATTTCCGGAAGTCCTGCGTATCGAGCAGCTCGGCTACGATGAACTCGACTTGTCCGCCGGAAAGGTATGCCGGCCAGAGCTTCTCTTTCCGCAGCGCCACCGAATCGTCCACTGGCAACCACGCCTGATCTCCTGTTGTGACCGTAAACTCATCCACAGCGATCGGCAGCACCCGCCCACTTTGCCTTGTTAGTTTCCGGAACGTTTCCACAACCGGCTCAATGTCCCCACGACCGATCTGCAACGAAGTGATGCCGAAGAGTTCGTCACCCAGGAACGGTTTCCATACTTGGACAGGATTTCCGGCGTGGTGCACCGTGATCGGATGATCGTAAGGATCGAGTTGCGCGATATAGGCGGCGAATTCTTTGACGCTCTGCGATCCGAGATTTAGCCCAATATTGTATTCTTCGCAAAGATTCCAGATCAGCGCGTTGTGGTGTCCGAACCGGGCCACCATCTCTCGATAGAACAACTTGCGCTCGGTCGTCAATTCTTTTCCACCGAGTTCGAGTTTGTTGTTTTTCTCCGCCTCGTTGAACACAAAATGCAGAACGATGCCCTTCGCCTGGGCGTGGCTAAAGAGGATTTGCCACTGGTGAAGCTTGCTGAGGTCATAGTGCGTGTTGTCGTTGGCCGGGTCACCGACTGGATTAATCCTGCCCGTAAAAGGCCAGACGTTCTGTCCGTCACCACCGATATTCATCGGCAGAAAGTAAATCAGGTTTATATGCTGCCCAGCAAGATAGTTGATAGCACCAATGATGGCCTTGCCATGCCCGTCTTTCCAATCGGGATCGCCCGGCCTCCAGTCCCGAACGTGCCCGGCGTACGTCTTCACGGCGAAACGACTGCCCGAGCGCGTATCGTCAAAACCGGCATAAGCCAGCAAATCCTCTGGACTGTCGGTCCCGCCCTTGATCCAGTAGCGTTTGTCCCCCAGCGTCTTCAGATAGAATTTCCCCGGTGCGTAGACGAGCCGGCCTTTGGCGAGGAAGCCGGGCGCGTCCGGATCGGCGCTTTCGACGTCAAACTCACCCTTTTGCCCATCCGGGGCTTCCGGCTGGCCGACATCCTTTTCGAGCGAGACGGCGACCCGTTTCCCTTTGCGAAACGACGCCTGAAACGACCAGCGCCCCGGAACATTGGGCGTAAAATGGACACGCCAAACGTTTCCCGATCCACCCCCGTGTCCATCCCCGTCAAAAAATCCGGGGACGCTGTATTTTTCTCCCTTTGGCCCATTAAAGGTAACTACTAACCGATAATCCAGAAACGGATTGGGCGATTCGTCGGTTTCAGTCGCCGATGGGCCGCGAAAACTCACTGTCATAGGATGCCAAACCTTCCGCCGGCCTTCGATGACGGGATCGAGGATGGCTTCGCCGATTCTCTTCAAAAAGACGTTATACTCAGGAACCGTTATCTCGTCCTCTCGCTGATCCAGGCCCAGTCGCGCAATGACCATCTTCCATGCGGGGATGACGAACAGATCGTTATTGTTATAGCCGCTACGTGAGTAAGTGCAAAGCGGTACATCCGGCCACCTTCGTTTGCCTTCGGGCGTTGTCCCGTTAGGCCACCAATGGTAACCGTAAACGCCGGAGCCTTTGCGCCCGCTCGTGGCGAGAGCGTTCGGGACCGATGGTGGAACCTGCACACGCGTCGCCTCGCGAACCCACGAAACAGGCACAAGCTGCTTACCGGCCCATTTGCCTTCGTTGAAAAACAAATGCCCGAATCGCGCCAGGTCACCGGCCGAGATGACAAGACCACCCGTCCAGTTGGGAACCTTACCCGTCGAGTCCGACTCCCATTTCGTCCCGGAGATGCCGATCGGATCGAAGATCCTGCGTTTGAGGTAGTCGTGAAGGGGCTCACCGGCAATCTGAGTAAGCACATATCCATACTGCTGTGTGGCTTCATCCCAGTACTGATATTTCGTTCCCGGCGCAAAGAACGGAGGCAGCGGACCGATCAAGGCATTTTGATCGCCGCGGCGTTTCTCATCGTAATCGTACGAACCTCCGACGCCGTCATAGCCGGACGTCATCGTCGCGAAATGGCGCAGTGTCACGCCGCCATAATGCTCGGCCAAGTCTTTCGGATTGTACCGCCGGGCCAACGTATCCAACGTGCACTTGCCGTCCTCGATCAACAATCCGTGAGCGGTGCTCGTGAATGCCTTGGTGACGGACCAGACGCGTTGTCGCTGATCCGCTTCAGGGCCTTTCCAGATGACCCGCCCGTTTCGGATGATGATAAGCCTCTTGACACCGTTGCTGCCGGAATGATCCCGCAGATAATCCACAGCAGATTTGAGTTTAGCCGAATCAACGTTCTGCGATTCCGGCGTCACTTTCTCCCACTCGGCGCCGGGAAAGGCCATCGAGTCCGCCCGTACGACCTGACTGCACAACACAACGAACCAAAAAACCAAAACGATGCAAAACCGATCTTTCGCCATGTCTATGCCTCCTGTATCTCAGTAATCCTTTTAATCGTCGGGTCTGTAAAACCGTCGAGGACATCGCGTGCGACAGTGGAGAAGCTAAACATCACTGCACCTGTCTCGCCCGCCTGAAACCAATGTTTCGTCCCCGGCTGCAAAGTAATCTGTTCGCCCGGCTTAAGAACCAGCTCGCGGCGCATCGTATAAACGTTTTCCTTCCCTTCCGGCACAAAACCCTCTTTCATGCTGTCGTCACCCGGGATATAAAAACGCACGGCGCCGGCGATGGCCCGAATCGTCTCTTCCTTACCCGGGTCCTCACCCACCCGCGGATGCCAGTGCTCGGGCAGTGTTTGGCGAGGAAACAGAGCGATGATCTTGACCGCGATTCTGTCGGTCGCAACCAGCGTCAGGATTTGAGCGCCCTCGACATCGAGCCGGCTCAGGCCAAAGTCGGCGACTTCGACCTTTTCCAGCTCATCCTCAGTAAAACACATACCGGTCTCTCGAATCATGGTAGCCGCACGACGTTGTGCGTCAGCGTAGTCTGATTTCGTCAGCATACCCAGATCCCCAATTTATTTCATAAAGAATATCTTATATGTCAGAAGGCCGCCGACCAGCAAGACGGCGGCAAGGATAAATAGAATAAGCCGGACCTTGACTTGTCTTGGTGAGATCGAATCCGAGATTGTCTTTTTCGGATTCATGAACAGCCACGCAACGGCCGCCAGCACGTTGATTGTCGCGGCGAAGACGAAAAAGGAGTTGGCCGTGCCCGTTTGCTCGGCAAAAAATGGCAGTGTGATGTTGGCGACGAAATAAGGAAAAATAATGGCGCTGAAGGCCGAACCGAGATTGCCCAGCATGTTCATCGCACCGGATACGGCGCCGGAACTTGTGCCGCCGATGTCCATACAGAACGACCAGCTCGGGCTGATCGTCATCTCAACGCCGAACACGGCGATGCTGAAACACAGGACAAATTGCAGAGGGCCGGCCCCGCCCATCTGCGTGGTCAGCATCAAACCCAATGCACCGATGACGAATCCCGTCGCCGCGGGAATCCGGCGGGAATTCACGTGATATCCTTTGCCATACAAAAGCGTCACCAACGCCCCGGACGTCCAATGCGCGAACATGCCGAAAATGAGCGGAATGGGGGCATAAACAGCCGCCTGTGAATCCCACTGTCGTATCAGGTAGGGCTGGAGCCACGTGAAGCTGATAAAAAACGTGATATTGCCGGCTATATACTGGAACATCGCCAGGAGCATGTTGCCCGAGGTCACAATGACGGCGAAAGGAATTTTCGCCGAGGGAACAGATTCCTCCATCAATCCCCTTCGGATATAGCTCAGCTCGGCGGCATTCACTCTGGGATGGTCTTTGGGATCGTTACGGAACCACTTCAGCCAGACCGTAACCCATACGACGCCGATGATTCCATTAATTACAAACGTCAGACGCCAGCCCACCAGCGCGATCAGGAAGGGCATCAGGAACAACGATATAGCCGCACCGACCCTGGCGCCGGAGTGAAAAAGCCCCTGGGCGATGCCGCGTTCTTTGGCCGGCACCCAGTTGTATAAGGCCCGCGTCGCGCCGGGAAAAGCGCCTGCTTCACCCACACCAAAGAGAAAACGTATCAACACCAGTGAAAAGGCATTGAATGCAGCTCCCGTCAGCATCGTGAAGAGGCTCCAGAGCGAGACGACCCACGCCAGCACTCTACGCGGCCCGAGGACGTCGGCAAGCCAACCCGCGGGGATCTGGAACAAGGCGTAGCCGATAGCGAACATGCCGAAAATATATCCCATCATCTGATCGTCGAAACCGAGGTCGTTCTGCATGGCCCCGGCCGCCGATGAAATGCAGGCGCGATCCATGTAGGTATTGACCGTGTGGAAAAAAAGAATGCCGATCAGCCAGTAGCGTCCACGGCTTTGTCTCACGTCGTTATTGAAAGACTCAGTAACCATAGTCTGAGTCATAATATCCTTTCGACTCCTCAACACTGTAAGGCATCCCTTAAGGGAAAGCTATTCCGTACATCTGCGGCGTGGCGAGGCGTGAGGGTTCAAACGAAATCTTCGGGCAACTGCCTGACTATCAATAAAATATTGTTCGGCGTGGCGGGTAGCGTGCCGGGAAAACTCAGTGCCAGATTCACGACGAGGGGACGCTTGATAACTCCCTTGTCGAGCAAACGCTCTATCATCGCAGTCCGTTTGCGCGAGCGGTGTAACGGTGATAGCCACCTTCGTCATGGTATCTGCCTTTCAAAAGCCTGATCGTTTGGTCTCCTGACATTTGCCATACTTATCATTGTGCCCTCTTATCATTCATCTTTCAAGGCTTGTGTTTTTTTAAACAGAGAGACGGATTGAGAATCAGGAAATCGTCGAAAGGGTGAGCAAATCCTTTGTCTCATCCTCTCATCTGGTTGTTCGCGTGGAATTTAGACACTCAATATTTAAGCCCAAAGCCGTAGCCCCCGCTATATCGACAACGGCTTTTCCATCTTCACGACGGACAACACCAAAACTACCATCAAATGTCCACATGCACCAGCCAATGCCGAATTTTTCACAGGATCTTCTGACATCTCGCAGCCAGGCAACTCGATACTCCGGCGGACAGTACCGTTTGTAGGTTCCCCATTCGTCGCAGATAATGTTGACCCCATACCTTTTCGCCCAGTCGGACGCCTTCCTCATCCTGCCTTCGATCTTTTCTGTGTTCCATCGTTGCTCGCCGTAACGTTTAATGTTGCGCGCGATTTTCTCGTCTGAATACTTTTCAATCAGGTCCGCCACTGCTTCTGGAGAGGAAGGATAGGGGATAGAACGCAATGGCTTGACCCAATCGGAACTCCAGGATGCCCCTTGATGAGTGAAGATGTGCGGCTCGTAAAAGTGAAAGTTGTAAATAATATTGCGACCATCTAAGGGTTCGAGTTCGAGCAACGTATCGAGATTGGACCAACGGGCACCCGTTGCGAGAATCGAATGGTCTGGGGCGCCTTTGCGTATCGCGGCGATGACCTTCTTCTGAACCGGTGGCCAATTTTCCTCCTTCCCGCTCAGCACCGGCTCATTCATCGGTTCCAATATCACCCAATCGGGATCGAATTGACTCACCTGCCGCGCAAACGACGTCCAGAAACGACAGAAGGTCTCCGTGAAGGTTTCATCCCGCCCCAGAGGTCCGGAATAATTACTGCCCCCTTCTTTTTGTGAAATACTATGTAAATCGATGATAATCGCCAGTTTATGAGAGAGGATTTTTCTAATCCCCCGATCCAAATAGGGCATATTTGTTTTGTTTAACAAGTCCGGCTGATTCTTGTCATAAACGTTCGCCATATCGATCGGGATACGAACGTATGTCAATCCGAGCTTCGTCATCAATTCAAAATCAGCATCCGGATATCGTTTTTCCAGCTCATCCACTGGACTTCGATTGAGCCAGAACCAACCCGGTATATTGACTCCTTTCGCCAGGCGGGCGATGCGTACCTCGCTGACACCGTTCGT